>JAALOO010002403.1_pt1 | contig 10363 bp, 5 predicted proteins | sample 7257641 | NCBI WGS metagenome assembly JAALOO01 (sample SAMN14085613, study PRJNA598686) | mite metagenome | biome: ENVO:01001000; feature: ENVO:01001002; material: ENVO:01001226; isolation source: single female mite from University of Michigan culture on fish food culture... ... | reverse complement strand
TAATTTAACTCTTTTTGCGGGAAACACTCGATCCAGAAAAGACGCCTACGTCACATCCCCCCACCTTATAAAGGAAATTAGCCTCTCTTAAGATGTTCCAACATCGTCTCAATTTTACCTCTCACTCATTTATGTTCTTGGCTTTTCTGGGTGGCTAATTTTCTTTCTGGCCTGGTCTGCATTAAAACACAATGGGGTTAGTTTTTGTAAATGTCACGTTTGCTTTAAAGTTTCCGGTCACTCTCATTTGTTGTTACCACACCCGATTTCTCTCTTTCTCTTTTTATCGATTTATTACCATCGATTCACTTTTCTTTCTAATTTTGCAATTTGACACCATGATTCCATTTCGTTGGTTAATTCTTTTCCTTCTTCTTATCGAGGTTTCCACAGGTTAGTTTCTTTTCATATTTTACTGCTTTTTTTGTGATTAGTTCATCACTAATCGGTTTATTTACAGCTTCTGTCTTCTCACAAATCTTCACCTTGAACAGAAGATTAAACTCGGCACGTACTGAAGAACAGTTGTTAAGTCTTAAGGATGAGTGGAGCTCTCTCAAATCATTAGACACTCTTTCACCTCGTGAACTGGCTTTGCTATCTCAGATTGGACAAGTTATAATCAAGAGATTATCTTCTTTTACTACTATCAAGAGTACTACCGTCTCTTCTCCTCCAGCAAGTACCACTGTACTGCCCTTTTTGGCAAGTAGTACAGTCACTCTCTTTTCAATAAGCACTACTACTACGGTTACAAGTGTCTTCAGCCCCACTTCTACTACTGTGCATACGAATTTTACTGCTGTGCCTTCAGTTTCATCTACTGTTGCAGTGACAGAAGCGACTAAAATACCGTTCAGCACTTCTACCGTTAGCATCACCTCTACCCTTTCTCTCCCAACGGTAAGTGTGTTCAGCACTTTAGCACAAGGAGTGTCAATTACACTCTATTGTTATTTACTTTGACCTTTAACACACCGGTTTTTTTACTTTTTCCCTTTGTTTCCCTGTCCCAGACTACTTTCGTGGTATTAACTACCTCCCCAGCAAATAATGGTAATGTTTACATTCTCTTCAGATTAACGATTGTTCATTTGTTGTGACCACTTAGTGTCAACTTCCCTTTCAACACCCACTGTCGTGACATCCAAGCAGTCTATTTCTCCTGCAGTGACTACCAAGTTTTCTATTGGCTCATTAGTTCATCGAACGGATGTTTGGATTGGCTTCTCATCTCTTATCGTTGTCATTATCGTTGCGGTATCGCTGATCCTGGTGTTAGCCATCAAGAGGTATCGTTCTCACTCAGCTTTGCTTAATTCCGAGCTTCCTAACCTAAGAGCTACCTACGACTCCATTATGGCCAGGAAAAGTGCTCAGCAATTGAGACAACAAGAGTCTCAACAGGCACAGAGCACCTTTGAAAGTGGAAATGCTCAACCAACATGGAGTGATATCGAGCTCGAAGATCACATTTGTTCAGCCTCGTTCTCCTCTATTGATGAAGAAGATGAACGAGATGTTGAAGCTGGCCAATGATGCTTTCACTCTTTTATTATTGTTTATCCTTTCCCTCTTTCCTTTCTGACCATTTTCGAAATGACAATAAATAATTCCCAATTGCCTTCCTTTTTCTGTTTTTTCACTTCTGAATTTGAACAAAAGGGTGACTTTTGCCCAAACATCACGTTTTCATAAACTTCCGTTAATCTTGCTCGATCGATTTGAGCATTTAGATAGTGTCTAGCTGAAAATTACTCTCATTTCTCTTCAACACTTTGCTATCAACGGTCCTCTTTGTCTCCTCCACATCAAAATGAAACTTCTCTTCATCATCGCTTTTTCTTCAATCCTGGCATCGATCTTTGCCTACGAACCACCTTCAATCCCTAACAACTGTACTATCCAAGTCAGCTCAAAGGGAATCATTGGGAACATTCCTTTGAGTGCCTTCAAGTTCCCAACAACTGTATCAAAACCGTGCCCAACATGCCCATCCAACGTCAATTGCCCCAGCTGTCCGCCCTGTGAACTATGCAAGGTGTGTAACAACACATCTACTGCCTCGGCCTCCTTGTTCATTCCGCTGAAGGAGTGTCGAGCTAAGTTGGTCCTTCAAGAGGAGTCGTTTGGTCTCTACATCAAAATTCTTCTGGTCTCCACAACAGCTTTTGCCTTCGGTTTTATGGTCTCCTCCGCCCTGGCCTTAAGACTGCAATGGAAACGGTATTACTTTGTGAAGCCAGAAATTCCTCACACTGCGGATCCTTCAGTGGACACGGGAGTGGTCAATCTATCAAACACCGTTGATCCAGCTCATGATCACTTCCTGGATACCCCGGAGTGTATCGAGATGGAAAACCTGGAAGAGTAGATTTCACTTTCTTTCTTTATTCACCTTTCTTTTTCCTTTCTATTTTTGTATCTTTCTTTTACTATTTTTCGATTTTTTTGTATTATTTGCTGCATTAACTCAATAAACTGACGGCTTGTGGTTTCTCTCCAGTTCATTTTCGCGCTGCAGTGTTTATTTTTGTGCGACTGCCTGCAATTGTATTAATAGTCAGTCGGCTTTACTAGCACAGTTGGGTGCATATGGTTGCCACTTGTTTTGTTGTGCTTGCGGTGACTTTGCACTTTGTGCGTCTGTGTTTTGCACTTGTTGCTTTCATAGGTGTTCTCTCTGAACCTGTTTTCCCTCTTCTTTTGTCAGCGGCAAACATAAGTAGACCCCCTGTCGATTTACTATTACTAGTTTCTATTTACTAATGATTTTCTCCCACAGGTGACTATCGATGAATGAATTTTTCAACTTCTTCTGTTGCTTTTAAATTTTGATGTGTGTGAGAGACTACTGATGAATTATTTACAAGCAAGTGTCCTTTTTCTTTGGATGGTAGCTAGAGAATTAGCGCTCTGTGCGCATCATTCTCCTCATAGCTATCATCTCGTCAGTTCTTCTGGCAAATTGGCCTGCTACACTGAATCGATGATAACAGTAGTAGATGCTGCAGATTAAGGCCAATAAGATGATAATGGCTCCTACTCCTCCAACAGGGCCATAAACAAATGGGTCTTTGATTGTCTTTTTCCAGAATATCAGAGTAGTATCTTCTTCTTCTTGATGAATGAGTTCAGCCAGATCTTCAGTAAAATTTTTGCTGCCTAAGTCTGGGTGAAATGTTCGTTGATTGATAATCTGATTTACTAGTGAGTTTACTCCAATTTTTGTTTTTCTTTCACCCATTTTGACGTCCCACACTTCTCCGTCAATAGCGAATGCTTTTGTTCTTGAGAATTGATAGATTACATTCTTGCATTCGATCTCATCCATTCCTGATACTTTCAGTTCATGTAGGTAACAATAGACATAGTAACTGTTCTCATCCTGTTTGATTTGGACATAAGCTTTTCGAAACAATTTCTTATTGCACTTTACTTCCTTCCATTGTGTTGTTCGATTCTCGTGATCAACACACATGTTATGTTCTTTATTGACAAGAACCAAATCATTTTCTCTGATAGGTTCCCACAATAAATCTCGAGTGCAATCGTGTTTTTCGTCCCAGAGAACGTACTTGTTGCCCTTGAAAGTTGATAGGCACTGTTCTCCTTTTTCGTTGGAAGTTACCACATAAAAGCTGACTGCCTCCAGCACTTTTATCTCTTCTTCAATCACCGGAATCTCAAATTTCATGATGAAAAATTTTCCTTTCACAAACTGGCATTGGTGTGCTGTCCATCTATTGGTCGGTGTTTTGGAGTTGAGAATTGGGCTGTCTCTGAAAAGCATTCGATAATCTGGAGTGACTTTTCCTTGATTAATTCCGTCTAGTAGGTACGTCAGGTGAATTTCCATTATGTCAATTGTATTAAGTATCATGGTCAGGACCTGTTCGGCATGGACTTCAAGTTTAAAGTCCGCTGCTACTTTGTTTGATGTTATCCATTGCTCTTGGATCTTTTTCAAAATGTCCTTATGAATCTTTTCCTGATCCATGTGTACTTTGTGTATTCGGTTTATTTCTGAGGCGATCTTGTTGTCCAGTTCTTTTAAATTTTCATGTAGGACCATTCCAGCAAAGTGATGTTCAACTGCCATTATACCATAGCTCACTACTGCTCCCATTGCAGAGTAAAGTAGAGGAATAATGAACCTCTTGTGCCTTCTTTTCAAATGCTGGTCATGAATTCCAAGTGGGTAGATCTCTCTCCCAACTTCACATTCTCTTTCGAGCAGAGATATGATTTTCTCTTTATAAACCTGCTCGCATTGAAGCACTTCTACATCTATCGTGGTGCTCGTTTCATTGTTTCGTTCCATTACTCGAAGTGGGCTGCAGGGGTCCATCAACATGGCCACATGTGTAGTGAAGTTGTAGCCTACAACAGCTAAGTGATTTGTTTTCTGCCAAAGGAGTGGACTAGCAATGGTCACGTTTGCTAGTCCTATTGGCAAGCACAGCATTAGAAAAGCTAGCACTGTGATTGAGTTCACTACTGCTTTTCGAGCAAATGCAGCAGTGCCACTTAGCTTCAGTTGAGAAAGGTGATATCGTGCTGGTTTCCCTCCCTTCAACACTTCAACTGTACTTTTTCCGATTTTTTGCACCACTTCATAGGGTCCTTCGTATTTTGGCTCTATCATTCCTCGATTTAGCTGGTGTCTAGCCTGCACAAAAACCTTTTCTCCCTCTTCAATGTTCGGCACAATTCTATTTCTATCTAGTCTTTCAGCATTTCGCCGATGAGCATTATTTGAATTTTCAACTGCCTTTAATCGTGCTTCTTGCAATGGTTCATCAGTAAAGAGGCCATCTGGATCTGCTCCAGTCATCAGATAGAGTGGTGTGTAACCTGTCGATGAGTGAATAGTGTTGTTGTATTCATCAATACACTCTTTGACCTGTGTGGTCCAAACAGCTTTCGGATTTTCAAGCCGTTTGTATCGCAGGCGATTTGTCATTGTTTGATTTGCTCTTTCCACGATGCCATTTGTTTCTGGATGATTGGCAGCAACAAACAACATCTCTATCTGATTTTTTGTTAGGTAGCCTTGAAAGTTTTTACATCTTATGGCTGGATAATTGTCTGCCACGATTAATTTTGGTTTCTGGATGGTCATTATTTTATTTACTAGATTGATAAAGTCAATGTAGGTCTTTGTTTTAGATGACACTCCCCAAATAAATCTAGAAAAAGAATCGATTGCCAGGTGTAGGTTGTCTTTGGTTGACCCCAAGCCTTTGAAACCTGACTTTGTGTCGATGTGAATGATTTCATAAGGTTCTTGTGCTGGGCCTATCACTCCTAGTTTACCATAAGCTGGTCTTTGGGTGTCTACTCTCTGGCAGATTTCACACTCCTTTACTATTTCCTTTAATAGGGGTGCCAACTTTGGATGATAGTACTTTCTAGTAAAATGCACTTCCATTTTCTTAATGCCTAGGTGTCCTTTTTCTAGATGTAGCTCTTGCAGCACTTCTTTAGCCAACTCTTCTGGCAAATAATCCTTTTCAATGTCGCCCTTACGATAGATGAGCCGACGATTTCCTTGTTTAGTTTGTTCGATTACCTTCTTAGGCAAATTTCCTTTTTGACACTTGGACTGTGCTCTAATAATTCGATCTTCAGCTACCCAATTTAGGTGTCCAGAGACACAATCTTCTAGCAACTCTACTGGATTTCTAGACAAGTAGTCTGCTTCTTGATTTTTGTTTCCTGGCCGATATTCAACTTTGAATGTGTACTGACGCAAACGCAGTGCCCAGTTGAACAGTCTGGTGTTCGGCTTTCCGTTTTTCCCCACTGATTTCAAGGGGAGATGATCCGTTATCACTGTGAATTCCTGGCCCACCAGATAATAGTGCCAGTATTCTATTGCTGAAATGATAGCTAATAACTCCAGCTCAGTGACCGAATAATTCTGTTGATACCCTACTAGAGACTTTGAAAAATAACCAACCACATATTGTGTGCGCTCTGGGTCTTCCGAGTCTTCTTGTTTTAATATCGCTCCTAATCCCTTTCTGGAAGCATCCGTGTACAATATGGTTTTATTCTTTGGATCAAATAATTTCAAGACCGGTGAGGAGGTGAGCAAACTTTTCACCTTCTCAAAAGCTTGCTGGCATTCTTCGTCCCATTTCCAGGTTGTGTTCTTTTTCAATAGTTGGTACAACGGATAAAGTAGCACAGCTCGATTTGGTATAAACTTGTGGTAATAGTTGATTTTCCCAAGAAAGCCTCTGAGGTCTTTCACATTTGTGGGTGCTGCTGCTTTTTCAATTGCCACTGTGTTGCTGTTCAATGGGCTGACAGTGTTCTTTTCAATTTGAAAACCCAAATAAACAACTGACTTTTTCGCAAATTGACATTTGCTTAGTTTTAGCTTGATGTTTTCGTGGCGCAGCATGTCGAAAAGTCGTTGTAGGTGTGTCAGATGTTCTTCAAAAGTTTTTGAAAAGATGATAATATCATCAATGTAGTTTAGAGCAAAGTTGTTTAGCTCATGCTTTTGTAGGAGATTCGCAATTACTCTTTGAAAAATGATGGGGGCGTTTTTCAGTCCAAAAGGCATTCTGTTCCATTCGAAATGCCCGTCCATAGTTGAAAAAGCTGTTTTCTTTTTATCCTCGGGCGCTACCTCTATGTGATGGAAACCAGAGGCAATATCCACGGTAGTGAAATATTCTGCTCCTAGGAACAAGTCCTTCATTTCATCAATTTTTGGCATAGGGTAGTGTTCTGATTCAGTGATGTCGTTTAATTTGATGTAATTGATGCACATTCTAGTCTTTTTCCCCTCATCCTTTTTGTCTACCAGTACCACTGGAAAAGAGTATGGTGATGTTGATTTGCGAATCATTCCACTCACTGTCAATTCAGCTGTTTGTTTGTTAATATTTTCTCGATCTTCTTTTGAGCATGGGTATGGACGTAATGTGACTGGTATTTCACTAGTCAAGTGTATGTGACACTGTTCAGACTCAATTTTACCAATCTGTCCCCCAGCCTTCATAAAAACCATGTCATTTGCTTTTATAAGCTGAACCAGTACCTTCATTTGATTAGTCTCACTCTCCACTAGCATTGCCATATCAATTCGCGGTCCACATAGTTGTTCAACCCTTTTTGCCACTGGGTCATGTTGGAACACTCGCATATAATAGTCGAGAATCAATTTAAAGAACTTCAATACCTTGAGACTCATCAAAATAATAGGTTGTGCATCATATACCAAAAACTCAATGTCTTTCTCGATATTCCCAACTTTCACTTTAACGGTGACGGCTTCCTCTACATGAAGGAGTCCATTTGCTGTCTTCAAAAGTCGCGTCACCTTATAGGGCTTGATTCCCAATTTTTCCACCAACTTTCTTGGCACCATATTCACTGTGGCTCCAGTATCCAAAACTCCTGTCAGTGAATAACCATTTACTTTAAAAGCAAGTGGAATACAACACTCTTCTTCCTCTGGCACTCGGAGTGTGTTAATATAATCCTGGCCATTTTCGTACATGGTCAGCAATTCCCTATTGAATTGTTCATCCTCATTTTCCTCCACTACCAGGTTTGCCTGGCCTTTCTTCTCCGGCCTGGCTTTCTTGAATCCTTTTCCAGCACCCTGCTTAAGACACAATAGGTGGTGATGATATCTACCACACTTGCAGGTGTCCTTGACTTCACATCTCCGTGCAGGATGTCCACTTTTGAGGCAGCGGAAACATAATCGGTGACGAATCACTATGCCCCGCTTTTCCTCAGGCGTGACTGTCGTACAGTAAAGAGCAGAGTGTGCCGGATGACTGCACTTAATGCAAGGTTTCGCTAACTCTCTCCGGTCTGCTCCTTTACCTCCTCCGTTACTACCTTCATCACTACCTTCGGTTTTCATCAATGGTCTATCACTAGGTCGGTTTTGTACACCCTTTCCTGCCCCAGTCCGCACTAAATTCACGATCTCTTCTTCCTCGTACTCCATCTCCTCCTCATCTACCTCTTCTTCCTCTTCCTCTGCCACATGGTTAGCATAACCACCCCAGCCTGAGGGATACCTGCTTCTAGGTCTAACAATTCCTTTGCCCCCACGGTTACTCTGGAGAGGTCGCCGATAGTTTCCCCTTTCTACTTCCCATCCAGGTTTAAACATCACCTGGTTACGACAGTCAGTTACCTCATCATCTAAAAATCGGAGAAACGCACGCAAAGAAGGAGGTTCATTCCTTATTAGATGGATGTACCGTGAACTCACGGCTCTGGGTATTTTCCCTACAAAGATCTTGAATAGTTCATTCTCATAACCTCGATCCAGTTCATAATGACTCAGGAGTTTAACAACAGAGCGAATACGCTCTGTAACAAGGCGTAATCCCTTAAGATCAGTATGGTAATAGACCAATGGTGCTGTATTAGCTTTCTGGAAAATGTGTGAGATAACATGTGTCTCATTAGTATACTCCTTGAACAACACTTCCAGGGCTTCATCATAGTCACTGTAGTGATAATTCTCAATCAAAGCCACGCTTGCCGGATCTAACTTTGTCATCAACAAATCTAGTTTTATTGCCGGGTCAAGTTCCGTGACGTCCACTAAGCGAATAAACAAATCAATAAATCGCGTAAAATCTAGATATTGTCCAGAAAAAGGACGAATATCCTTCCATGCGTGCCGATCAAAGGCACGAAGCGGTTGCCGACGTAAAGCCTGAAAATCTTCATCCGAATAAATTCCTTGTCTTAAATTAGAACCACCTTGAAAGTTTCCACCACCACGGTTGCTTCCACCTCTACCACCGAATCCACCGCCACCTCCATTACCACTACTGCTTGGACTACTACCACCATTACTGCCATTATTACCGCCGTTACCTCTACCATAGTTGCCATGATTTCTCCCTCCACCATCATTGCTATTTCCAGTTACGTTCCCACCAAGATTGCCACTCATACCAGCTTGCATAGGCAGTGCGGTGTAAGTGTGGCGCTTTGCTGGCGTTTTATTTTTAACAGCTTGTGCCTGAGCCAAATTAACAGCCGCACTTGTTGAGGGAACTGGATTGGTGAACACATCATAATCCTTATAAACTGTCGACCGTGCATTCCTAAGATTCCGAGATTCTGACGGCTCAGTTTGTCCCAACCCCAATCCTTCCAAATCTAATCCCATAGTCCAATCCAAAGGATCCCTTACTCTTGTAGTTCGTTGTCCCAAATCAAATGAATGTCTTGATTTCCTTGCACCAAAGTTAGTAGTTTCCTCAATTTCCATGTCCTGCTCTTCCTCACCTTGTTCTTCCACTTCCATCTCCATTTCCTCTTCCTCCAAGTCTGGCAACAGCAGACTAGTTTTGTAATGAACCGAGTCAATCCCACATTCGCTCATTCTTCTGTTGAGATACTCCCTAGCATAGTCATAACGTTCTTCTCGGTCATCCCGTTCCCTATCCGGAAATGGTTCCTTAATTCCCAGTCGCTCCCATTCCTTGCGAAGAACTTCAGTGTACTTGTCTAAATAATCCAGTAAATACCACCTATCATAAATGTCCTGTTTCTGTCGTTGAGTTGGTTGAAAGTTCTCACTTTTGCCATCAAAGATAGCAGTCACAAACATGTACATAGTGCTAGTTCTCCTATTAATCTCTGTATAATGGTCTAACACTATTTTCCTTTGCGTTGATGGTAAAGCATTCCTAGCTTTAAGCTTACGCGGCTCGTAAAAGTACATTTCCATTTCTTCGGATCTTTTTGGGCGCAAATGTCTGAGACAAGTGCGCTCCCACCAGAAATCAATCTTAGCTGACTGACTCCAAAAAGACTAAGAACGAACTGATGCGCTTCAACAAAGGGGAATTGATTTTGGTGTAAAATGATTTTTTTTTTTTTTTTTTCTCTCTTTTTGTTTTGGGATTGTGTGGCTTTATTCTGATTGGGTGTTCACTGCTTAGCAATTTATAACAAAGGCAATATACTGTTGGAGATATAATGGCTAACGCAAAATGAAAGGCACTTTCCTGATTTTCGTTTGATTCCTCTTCGATTATCAGCTATCGTCTGGAGCTTCTTTAGCGGTGATCAGTCGCCAAAGGTAACCGGCACGATTTGCTGCTCAATCAGGAGTGCTCCGAGCAGTGGTAGTTATTCACAGTTTGCAGTTTTTCTGCTTCACGCTTTGCGGTTAGTTTCGGTGCAGTTTGTTAGTTTCAAGTTTTGCAATTTTCACCAAAGACTGTTTTGCCTCAGTCAGAAAACGTTTTCTTCCAAACTTTGCGGGTACTTTGTCCTTCTGAGTTGTAACACGCAAGCGAAGTGTCATGCCGAGTTGTCACATTCGCAAAGCTCAAACTGTTTGCAGGCTGCTTCG
>JAALOO010002401.1_pt1 | contig 10365 bp, 6 predicted proteins | sample 7257641 | NCBI WGS metagenome assembly JAALOO01 (sample SAMN14085613, study PRJNA598686) | mite metagenome | biome: ENVO:01001000; feature: ENVO:01001002; material: ENVO:01001226; isolation source: single female mite from University of Michigan culture on fish food culture... ... | reverse complement strand
CTCTCTCTCTCTCTCTCTCTCTCTCTCTCTCTCTCTCTCTCTCTCTCTCTACTCCGGGCGGAGCTTGTTGCGGAGCAACACTGTCACTGACAATTTGTGTTACAAAGTAGCACAGACAACTTTTTTTGTTTTTTATTCAATAAACTTTGCTGAAATCATGTAATTTGGCAACAAGGTTTTTAATATATTAAATTAAATAATAAGGAAAATGTTCAAGTTTATGAAAGTGAATTGAAAAAAAGCAAAATGAAGAAACGTAAAAAATGAAATAGGAGAAATGTTCAGTTGGTGTGAGTGGGCTTGTATGTAAAATGGAAAATTGCATTTGAGTGAGCAAAAGGGAGGAAAAGATCAATTGATAAAAGTATACACTGGTGATAAGGAGAAAAAGGAGTAGGGCAGGGAAAGGGAAGGGGTGATCAAGCAATGAAAAGAAAAACAAGGATTGGGGGTAAATTGTGTTATGAGTTGTCAATATTTAATATTAACAACAAAGAACAGTGATGATAGTGAAGATCAATGGGAAATCGTAAAACAGGAGATAATATAGGGCTGTAACACATAACATGCAACTGGTGTGTGTTTGTGTTGTTGCAATGTTAGGCGTTAATAAGAAAGTAAGCTTTGAGAAAAAGGTAGTTTATTGTGTTTAGTGTGTTCAAGTTCAGGATTGAGAAAAAAGAAATTGTTGAGAGTATATAACAGATGAAAAAGGTAAGAAAATGAAATAGCAAAAGCGCTCGTGAAAATTGAAAAAGGTCAAATTGTACAGAAAGTTAAGAACAATGTGGTCAGAAGGTTTATAAACAAAAACATAAAGGAAACAATGAAATGACTTAAAGAGAAATTAAAAACTTAAAAAACAGAAAAGTTTTATCATGTTAGAAAGATTGAAAGATTGGGAAAATAAACGAAAATGTAAAATTCAACAAAAATCAAATAATAATAAAACAAAAAAAAGTTCATTGATCAATAAAGCCAGTAGCTGCATCCGTCGTTTTAATCAAAAATTAAAAATCATAAATAAATAATTTTTCATTTGATGTGTGGTTTCATCTTCACAGAAAAGAGAAAAAGAAAAGGTGTGCAAATCAACTGTGCTGTAAAATCGGGAGAGAAAGAGAAGGATAACAAAACAGTTCAAAAAAGTATATCACCAAAGTTTGCACTTGTTGAGATGAAAAAGAAGGAGAGAAAAAGAAAAGCAAAAAATAAAAATGTCAAAGTTACTTGGATTTTTTGAGAATTCCAACCAGTGGCTGATCGGTAAAGCTAACACCGGCAGAGGTTGAAACACTTCCGGAAACACTTGTTTGACTGGCGCCATTTGTGGCGGAGCACGGCTCAGATTGGCCGGAAACAGCGGAGACACAACTGCGCCCCCCTCTTCCGTTGACGCCCCCTCCTTCAGTCAAAAGCGCCACCGATTCAGGAAGGGGCGGAACTTGAGGAGGAGGAGGAGAAAAGAATCCCTCAAGCTCGGCAGAAGTGGCCACTTGGTGGCGCTCCGGACTCATTAGATTGCCCAAATTGATGATGATGTTCTTGTAGACGCCGGAGCTTTCGCTGTGCCCTCCGCCATTGGAGTGGCCCTCCTCGCCACCGCTTTCCGGCGAGCTGACGTTCTCCTCGACGACCACCGAACCGGAAGCCACGGAGAGGACCGACTCGTCAGAGGAGAGCGTTTTGGAGATGTGTCGATGGGAGTGGTGCTGTCGGTGCTGAGGATGAGGATGTTGTGAGTGATTTGCTGAATTGAAAAGGATATCAGCTTATCAGATTATCAGCCTATCAACATCATCAGTAGTAAGGCTAAAGTAGACTTACCTGCAGAGCGTACGCTGTTTGTGCTCTGAGATACGAGTACTTGATTGCTATCAGCTCCTGCTGCTGCTGCTGCCGATGATGATGATAAAGGCAACCCTCCAGTGTGAATGTTGATTCGATGTCGCACTGAGCCGCTTGTCTGGTAGGCATTTTGGTACACCTCGACGATTCCTCCTGAGGAGGAGGAAACGGAAGTAGCCTGACCGTTTGACTGAAGTGCCCCATTGCTGAGACCTCCATTGGTCTGCGTGGCACACTCCACGTACTGCACCGTCTCGCTCTTGAGGGCGCCGACGATGGCGGCAAACTGCGGCAGGCGCTCCAGTTCATCACCAAAGGTTCGCCGAAGCAGGTGAATGATGCGCACCCGGCGAGCGGCCGAGTCCTGTCGACTGAGCAGCGCAATGGAGTCCTCCGTCCGACCAGGTCCTCCAGAACCAGAATGTCCTCCTCCTCCTCCTCCTCGAGAGCTAAAATCGCCGGCCATTCCTTTGCCGCTGTTGTTCATTCCACCACCACCACCACCACCACCACCACCACCTCCACCTCCTTCCGACGGCTCGTCTGCTCGTTCAGAAAAGCTCTGACTGGCGACTGCTTACAAAAAAGGCAAAAATATTTAGATTTATACAGCAAGTTCAATTTTTTTGGTTTTCCAGACAACTTACGGTGAAAGCGCCGGTTCCGCCCTGTCTGCCGGTCCAGCGCCTCAGCAGCTCTTACGGCTCTAATGTGCTCTTGAACATTGGCGGCAATTTTGTCCTGTTTGCTGATGCGAAGTCGGCTGAAGAAGCCGCCGCCACCACTTTTGTTGCCGCCAACTCGACCAAAGCCGCCGCCGCTGCCACGAGTTTTGTTCATCTTCAGCTGGTCGCCCCCTTTGCCAGTCATTCCCTTGCCTTTGGAGTGATTGTTGTTGTTTGCTCCGCCTGATATGGTCGACACAGCTCCACCGCCGCTTTGATTGTTTGCATTGAGGGCGGCAATGTCAAGCTTTCGGTAGTGGGTACCGCTGAAAAGTAAAGTTGCAAAGTTAGTTTAAGTAATAAAAATCTAAATAATAGGCAAACATTTACCTCGGCGACTCAATGCTAAAGTCCGACGTCGAGTGAGAAGAGTGTCGACTGACGCCTTTGCCCATATCACCACCTCCTCCTCCACCGGAAATGGAGGTACTTCCACCATAGTTGGCCGAATCTCCCTTTCCGCCCATCGTCGTCGTCGAAGAGGAGGGCAACTGCGCGGCCATGTAGCCGATGTGACAGCGGACGTTCTTTGCCGTGGTGAAGTAGCTGCGGTTGTTCTTTTCCGGTTTGAAGAGCATGATGTACAGCTTGGGGAAGAAGAGGAGGAAGAGGGCGACGATGGCGCTGAAGCTGATGCACAGACTGAGGCTGATGACGTTCTCGTCGGAGTTGTAGTAGATCGGCACAAAGGCGATCCAGATGACCAGCGTCGTGTACATCGTGAAGCCAATGAACTTGGCCTCGTTGAAATTCTCCGGAACGTTTCGCGTTTTGATGGCGTACAGTGTGCAGAAGCCGATGAGGACAAAGTCAAAGCCCAGTGGGGCGGAAATGCCTTAAAAAAGTGATAAAAAGTGATGAAAGTTAACAATTGAAACTCATTGTAAAAAAGTTTTACTTTTTTGAAAGCAACAGGTTGTGCGTTATAAATTGTAATAATTTTTACTATATTTTAATTTTAGCACACATAATTTTTATCAAGCATTTTGCAAAAACAAAATCACTTATTGAAAACACAAAAAAGAGATAAAACTATTATAACTTTAAACCTACTAAGTTCATTTCTGTTTTTGCTTCTGTTAATTATGCATCTCAGACTACTGACCTCTTATGTAAATTATGAAAAAATATTCTGAATACGCCTATATCATTTGCTGTAGAAATAGCGCCACTATTTAGGAGGTCAGTAGTCTGAGACGCATATGTTAATGCTATGTTAGCAATTTTTATTTTATTTCATTGACTCAATTTCTTAGCCTCATTAAGAAGATAGGAAAAAATAAACAAATGAGAATTAATAAATTCACTCCCATGCCCAATGGTTTTGTCGGAAACTTATTTTGTTGTTGTCGCCCCACTAGCAAACACACAATGTTTTCTTCTTCAGTGTGTGTGTGCGGGCCTGTTTGCTGCCTGCAGGCATTGACAAGGCCAAACATCAGCAAAGTAGGCATCAGCTGCAACAGCAATACACAAATCACTTTTTTCAAACAAACACAATCTCACAAGCACTCTTCGTTTTCATCGATTTTTTCTCTATTTTGCAAAGCCCCGTCCCATCTACGCTTACGTTTGCATCCGTTTGTCTGCAGTGCAAAAGTCTCATTTTTTTGCTTTTACTTTGGTGTTTTTTACTGTGCCGGTGCGGCGATAAGCGGTCTCAGTCGACCAATCGACTATGGTTCAGCCTGCTCGGCACCGGCACAAAATGGCCAATTGACCGAGAAAAAAGAAAAAAAAATTTGAGCAATAAACAGCACCGAGGTGAGCATATATGAGTGAGAATATATGAGTGTTTGACTGTCTGTTTGTTTGTGTGCGTGTAAGCTTCATGTGAAGGTGCACTTTGAAAGCAGTGCAAGTACAATTTAGCTGACGTCTTTAATCGCCAAATAACCGTAGTGCTAAACGATGAACTTTTTTCTTTTTTAGCACTTACAATTCTTATCTGATAAAGCACACTCACACACACGCACTGACTTGCACTTGTAAACGCCAATTGATACAACAACTAAAAAAGAGGAGGAGGAAAAAGAGGGGAAAAACAAAGAATAAAAATGTCTAAAGATTGAAAGTCTTTTAGCACTTTTGCAGCGTGTTGTTGGCAATGTGTTTTTTGTTTGCAGTGTTTTTTAGTCAGTGCTCGTATTGAGAAAAAGAAAACAGAAGAAGAAGTAGTTAACTGTTTGACTGCCGTTATTTATGTGGGCCATTCGCCTTTATGGCCGCCCATTAGTCAGCAGCCAACACACAGAGTCGACCCCTAAAGACTGAAACGACCCATCGCTGATCAACGAGGCAACTAGGCAACTAAAGAGTCAGTCAGTTTGTCAGTCATTTAGTCAGTCAGAAAGAAGGGTTCCAGATCTCCCAACAGAAACTTTTTTGTTCACTCTGACCAACTGATTTGTAGTTCTCAACTGACAGCAGAGAAAAAGCGTAATTTTTGGCGTTCAAAATAATTCAAAAAACGATGATCAAATGAGTTAAATTTAAAGCAGTAATTGGTAAAGAGTAAAGTACTGTGCGTCTAGTTTTTAGTGTGTTAAAATTAAAAATTGTCAATTTGTCTGTCAGTTAGAGACGCTGGTTGCCCCTGATTACTTGGTTGCCCTTTAGCACTAGCTAACTTTGGCGCAACAATGATGTCAGATAGTAATAACAATAATAATTATAATTATGGCGTGGTAGTGATAGGATGGAACCACAGGAGTGCAAATAAATTAGCGGCAAAGTAGTGTGTTAAAGTGCACAAAAGCTACTAAAATAAAATAGTATTTTAAAGTAAAAAATAAATAGAAAAAGAGTTTTCTCTTTAAAACACTAGCATAGTAAGGGTTTTGAGCAAGTTTTAGCCCAGTTGGGTTGTTTTTAAATAATAATATTGGCAATAAATTAAACATGACTAAATTTTAATGAACCCGCATCATTTGCAAACTTTCATTTTAAAAAAATGCTTGTTTCTTGCAGAAACGTAGGCAAACACAATCAAAATTTTATTTTGCTACCAGTGCATTCTACAATATGGACATTAAAATAAAACAAGTTTTCAGTATCACTAGCTGCTCATTGAAACAGTTTAAAAAACTTGTTTATTTTTAAAAAACAAATAAAAAGTTTGCACTGCCAACACAATCATCTTTTTGTGTAACAATAGCAGCAGTTAAATGAAAACACAATAAATTAAAGCGATTTAAACGTTTTGATGTGTTTTATGTAGTGTATCATTTTTCTGTTATTTGTTTGATTAAAACTTTATGATGATAATGGCCGCAATGGCAAAAATGAAGTTTTTATTTTTATTTTAACAATTGCATCTAAATGACGCAATGTTTGAAATTTGGATAAAACAATTTATAATTTTTAAATTTGAAATTGAAAAAAGGTAATACTAATGACATTAACAAACAGTTTTTATTACCACTATTAACTTAAATAATAATCAAAATTAAACATGTAGTTAAAAAATAAAACTACAACGTTAAAAAATAAAACTACAACGTTAAAAAATAATTTTTAAACACAAGTTTCAAAATTAGAAATATAGAAATGGCTAAAATGAGTGTGCACATTAATTTAATTTTTCTCTAATGTGTTTAAACAAAAAAATAATGATTTTTTATTTGATTCTATTTGGGTTTATGTTAATTACTAGTCAGTGTCAAGCAATGCAACAACAACAAAATTATATTTATTAACTAAAAAATGTTTTTTAAATAAATAATATTTTTAAATTAATAAATCGACAAACTATATTGTTGCCATTGAATAAATAAAACCAAAAATGTTAAAAATGAGTAAAAAAATTTTATAAAAAGTTTTATTGTTGTAATTTACAATGCAATTTTAACAATCAACTATTTTAAAATAAAAATTTAATAAACTCAATTGAAAAACTTTGATCAGTAACCAGAGGTCAAAATACCAAAAAACTTTGCGCTGATTGCCATTGACTGTTGCCGCTGTTGCTTTTTTTGTTGTCCTGAATGAAAATTAGGCAATGTGTAATCATTTGAAAAAGCACAAATCAAATGTTAACTAAATTTCCAACATCAAACTGCATCATTGGGTTGCATTTTAATGATACCTACAACAGTTTAAAATAGTAAAACTTAGATCACACGTATAAAATTGATAAAAAAAATTTAATTGCAACACACAATTGATCGATTGCGCCTAATGTTAATTGTATGCTGAACTTTTAAAATAATTTTTTGTTTAAATTAATTTTAACTTACTAAATAACAACTATGTTCAACACAAATTGTACAATTTTTAAGCAATTTTATGAGCATTCAAAATCTGTTTTGTGAAATAGGCAACTTAAAAATTAAAATACACATTCTTGACATTATAAAGAATTTTTTCTAGCCTACGGTTTGCATTTATCTACTCGTTTGGTTTGCTTAAATTTTCAATGGTGGTCGATCCCTTTACTTTGTTTAGCTTTTTACCAATAAAACCATCTTATAAAAGTCACTTTAAGCAGTCTGTGTGTGTGTTTGGTAAGTGCTCCTTGCACATTAATCTGTCTGTCGTTCTGCCTGTTTTGAGTTGTATTTCCAGTTCTGTCTTCGGTCTCTGTGCACCAAAAATAGAAATAGTGCGCCAAGCAGGCAGTAGTTTTTGCCTGTGGCAAATGGGCATCGATCCATTTCAATTAGCCGGCAATAAATAGACAAGTAGCAAAAGTAGTGAAAAAGTAGTAAATGAGCAAAAAAAGAAAGAAGAAGTAGAGAGTTAAAGGCAATTTGCCAATTACTGATGCTGCTGCTGCCCAACGAAACCGTAACCCAAGAGTCAAGAACGGCATAAAAATGACACCGTGAAAGCGAAAACAAATAAAAATAAAGACAAAAATGCGCAAAAATAACAAAAAATTCTAGTGACATATTGGTAGGTTTTTCGGTTTTAATCGGTGGAATGCTTCAATTTTACAGAAAGCTGTAATGCGTTTTTTTGTCAACTCATTTGTTTTGAGCGGAAGAGTTAACAACAAAAAAGTTTCAACTTTCTAAACGAGCGCCAACCAGCACTAAACTCCGGAATAGTAATGCTAATTGCTAATTAGACTGATATATCAATTCACCATTATTCTCTTTGTTTCGTTTCCGCTGTTTTGTTTTCTCTTTCTCTTCTGCCCCCCCCCCATTTGCCACTTTTTCTTGTCTACTTTCCAATCAGTTGATAATTATTTGCATCCGTCTTTGAGTTTCTAGCCGATTCTTCCTCATTTAGGTTGCCGCCCAGTTTTCCCTCTCTCTCGGGTTTCAAACGGGTCGGTCCTAGTGTTCAGTGATGTTGCTGCTGCTGTTGCTGTTGCTGATACAATTATCCTAAACATCCGAAATGGAACCAAAATGGAGCAGATGGTTGAACTAAAGAAGAAGATAGACACACACACACTGCATCGGAAAGATGTCTCAATCGGAACGGAATCTAAAAAAAGCAAAGCAACAACTGCATCAGCAGCCAAAGAAAAGACAGTGACAAATGACGGTGAGCTATTGGGTGAAACAAAAACAAAGCTAAAAAGAAAAAAAAGTGAACAAAGTTTGGCACTAAGGGGCAGAAGAAGCCGTCGATGCTGATGCAGATGCTTTCATTTTGCCCAAATTTTTTTGCCCTATTTTGCTTTACTAAAAGTGTTCACCCACTTACAAAAATGTCAGTGAAAACGGTGATTTGTTTCGATTAGAACGTGCTTTGAGAGATTCACGAAAACTGAAACCCTTTTATAACAAATTGAAGGAAAAGTGCGAAGCTAACTAGTTTGACTGGTTTTTTGCGGTAAAACGCAGGCAAAATAGTGAAAATGAAGTATTTTGGTGCTTTCACTGGCTGCTATCAATCAGTGGTTAGCAATGCGAAAATTGAGTAAAAAATTAATATTTGCGTTGCCTATATGTCAGCTTTTGCTTTGTTGGTTTTTCAAATTTTTTGATATTTTTTTCCAGTAAAAATGTGTTTTCATCAGTGTCGCTGGGTAAATGTGTGTTTAGGCAGAACTTAAAGTTTTATTTCATTTCCATTCATTTTCATCACTGATCAGTTTTGCTTAGCGCCCCCTTTTACTTACGCTAAAAGAAAGTGCTTGCAACTGATTTTCCTAGAAATCATCATTTAGCGCACTGCTGGTTCGAATAAATTTTACCCTTTTTGTCAATTTGTTTTGCCGAATTTTGTTTCTAAGCATTAACATTATCAGTTTGTTTGTTGCAATTTGAAATGAAATGATGCGCTATACTGCAAATGCAAATGGAAATTTGATCAATATTTACTTTGCATAGTCTGTCATTCAGTTAGTATGTCAGTGAGACAGTGAGCCACTCAGTCACTCAGTCACTCAGTCAACCTTTTTTTCCAAATCAGCTCATCTTTATTTTAATTTTTTACATTTTATAAAACACTTTAAAAACTAATTTCCATTTATTCAGCTTGCAAAAACAAAATAAATGTACATAATATTGGTTTTTATCTATTTAGTCTAAACTTTTTTTCTAGTTCATCGACGCTTATTGAAAACTTTTGATTAAGAGGAGCATTGGAAGAAATGGGCTAACAGTAATATAAATGCCACTGCACTGCCAACCGTGGTCAAGACACACAAAGTACATTAAATAACACATACACATTAATGGGTTGTGCCACACTGCTTAACCTAAACCAGCACACTATTTTTGCTTTAGCAGCTTATTTTCCTTTCATTTTTGCCTCTCATTCCTTCTTCTTTCTTCCATCTTTCCCTTGATTAACCGCCACTGTCACACAGCTTGGAACTAGTGTTCTTCTTCCAACATGGGCCTACAAACACACAACGACTCAGACTCATTTTGTGGATTACATCTTTTTTCTTTTTTTTGGCACGCCAAAAAGTCGAACACAAAAAGCGAGCACAAAAACTGTGTTGTGCGTTCCCTACCACTGCTCGCTTTTTGCCGATGATTATGAACTTTTTTTGCAACCGCTGCCGCCGCCGTTGTCGCTGCTGTTTCTGCAGCCATTGCATCGTTTGCACCCAATAAAGATTAGCAAGTGAAAATGAGGATGAGCAAACGGCAAAAAACAAAAAGAAAGAAAGAAAATAGAAGTCGGCGTCGGCGGCTTTAGTTGTGGCATTGGCAATAGTGGCAGTGGTGGTAACGAATAAATGGCAAATGAAACGAAAGAAAAAGTGAGTGCGAGAAACAGTTGCTAATAAATGCTTAAACAAAAATTTAGCCAGCAAGCCAGCGTCGACGTCGTGGGTTTCGGCGGTGGCATTGCCAGGCAAATAGATAAATATTGGAAATAACAGACATACACAGTAATAATGAGATTATTATTAATAGGCCAAGAAGAGACGGACTTGCTGGCTTGCTGGTGGCTAGTGGGAACTGCAGATAGAAAATGTGCGTTTGTCTTCGCTAGCACAAAAGTTCACTAGAACACACATACTTTGGGGGTAACTTTTTCTGTGGGTGATAATGAATAATCGCACCACCAAAGCTGATGCTACTGCTGCTAAAGTGATGCCATTTGCTGTGCAGTTTTTTTGTGTGAGTCAGTGAGTTTTTAAACAACACCGCCAAATTAACTGGGCAAATCTTTTTATCATACACTGTCAATGCAAAATAAATGAAATCAGTCCAGAACGTTTGTTTTACTCAGAAACAAGTTGGAAAAGTTAGCGCAAACAAATAATTAGCTATTTGCTGTATCTACTTTAATTCATCTCATTAAACAAATTTTTTTCAAATGTAGCGGATGAGCTATCGGTGAGGTTTATTGTGGAGATGATGGGGAGTCACAG
>JAALOO010002400.1_pt1 | contig 10365 bp, 7 predicted proteins | sample 7257641 | NCBI WGS metagenome assembly JAALOO01 (sample SAMN14085613, study PRJNA598686) | mite metagenome | biome: ENVO:01001000; feature: ENVO:01001002; material: ENVO:01001226; isolation source: single female mite from University of Michigan culture on fish food culture... ... | reverse complement strand
CAGTGAAGACGGAGAAATAGAGGGAGAAAAATCATTTTTTTAGGGATAGGCTGATTTTTTTATTTAAAAAACATCATTTTTAATTAAATAAAACTACTGTACAAGTTCAAGAAATACTACTTTCTGTGAGAATGGTGTTTTCATTGTCACTTCGGTGTATAGTTTCCCAAATCCAGTCTGAATAATGAGAGACGCGGGCATACACTCCGGGAGTGTTGTGACAGTTTCGACCAAAGTTGACCACTCCGTAAGCGTAGTATCTATCCTCTTTCATCTGGTGAAACGCCGCGACTGTGCCCGAATCTCCCTTACAGATACTCTTATTAGGAGCATCTGTACAGAGGTACTGATCTAAATTGGCCTTTGGAAGCATGTAAACGAACCTGCACCGTTTCACTGATATCAACTCAAGGTCGACTTTCATTAGGACATCTGATGGTGTTTCTACATTTTCTGCAGTTATACCCCATCCAGCAACAGTGAGATATTTTCCGACCTGTTCATCAATGCCCGAACTTTGCTCAGGTATGCATATTGTGCCTATCCCTTCTGCTTCGAGATTCAATGGGGTTTCTAACTTTAAGAGAGCAATATCGTTGAGGGAGTACAAAGGATTGTCAGAGTACTGCGGGTGAGGAATAAAATTAGCTACGTGGCTTTTTTGCCGCAAAGACTCGTTGTAGTTAGTTTGGTTGTGAATTCCTGTAAACAAACAAGTTTTTTTAGATTGAAATTGAGGCATTCATACAGTTCGGACTGACCAGCAATCAGAGATGGACTGTACCAATCCATGGTCACACCGCAGTGCGCAGCTGTCAATGCCCATCGACTGTTGATAATTGAGGCGCCGCAGTTGTGGTGCCACTTGTTGTCGCGGTAGTCAAAGTAACTGAAAGATGCAACCCAGGGCCACGAGTGTGGCTGAGCAGTTTCTCCGTTTACGATACCCAGAGGATGAGATTTTGGAACGGGCTTTTTGCCGCAATTTGGTTGATTTTTTGCAAAGATTCCTGCAAAAAGGATAAAAGGTAGTAGCAAAATCATGTTTGAGTTTTATAATTAAACTAAATCAGATTTTTAATTAAAAATTTTTTGTTTTTATAAAAAATTGTCTCTTGGTATTTTAAAAATATTTACAGATCATTTCAAAATGCATTGAACTGATCCAATTGATATTTGAACAAATTGCTTCAGAGAAAAAAGAAAGTATTGTGACATAAAAAATCCAATTTTAGCTTTGCCTAATTTACTCAAAAATAACGTGATCCCGATTCCTAAATGATCTTTTCAAGAACACCAAAGATTTTAATTAGGCACAATCAACACAACTCATTTAACACACTTTTCACTCTATCAGAATCACATTTTTTGTTTGTTTTAACCTTGAATCATAGTTTGATAAAATATTTGTTTTTAAAACAAACTGATCGGACCATAGTGATGAAATTGAAAAATGAAAAATACGAGAAAAAGATAAAACTGAGTGGGTTTAAATTGAAATGTCTCTGAATCTATGCTTATTTTGTACTTTTTAGCTAAAAATAAAACAAAGCTTTATTTTTTAAACTTGTACAAATAAAATAGGTTAAAATCGTTTTTAATTAATTTTGTAAGTCTACAAATTTTTTATCTTTTTATTAACTTATTGAACAGGACGAATTCTTCAGCGAAGCAAACATAAACCGGAGGCTACGTTTCCTTTCTCTAACACAGTCAATCAAGCCATCTCTCTTTTCATCGACAGGATGTTCATCGGTTTACAAACAACGCTGGTTCTATTGCAAAAAAATCATAGTAGACAAAATGAGTTCTGCTAAAACTGAATAATCTTTTTAAACCTGATAAAAATGAAAAAGCATTAGTTTCATTACTAAAAGTTATAAACTGAAATTTTTGTTAGAATTTAAATATTAAAAGTGTTTACAATGTCAATTAAATATGTCATTTTAATTTTTATTTGTTTTTACCTGTTTACAGTAATTGGTAAGTAAATCTTGTTTTACAAAGAATGCTAATTAACTCCCAATAGACAGCCTTGAACAGTCAGGGACCAATTGCCGCCAAGCAACAAACTGCTCTGTTTGCATCGCTACTGCCAATGAATGTAAATGGTGCACAGATGACTTGTATCCAGCAAAGGAGGCAAGATGCAAAGCTCACTTTCAACAAGGAGAATGTCGGAATATTTTTGAGCCTTCGGCTCGAAATGATATCACTATAAACAGAGCTTTTAGCAGTGATACTCGCAACCCGGTGCAGCTGAGGCCTCAACGGACTGAGTAAGTTGTTTTGCAGTGTCTCAACTTGTAAACATTGATTTCCAAACCAGAGTGCGCGCCCGAGTTGGCTTTACCACAGATGTGCTCATCGAGTACAAACAAGCGGCCGACTATCCAATGGATCTGTACTACCTGATGGACATGTCTTACACGATGAAACAACACCAGAAGAATGTCTCTCTGGTGGGGAAAAAGTTGGCAGAGAAGATGAAGAAAACGACAAAAGACTTTCGAATAGGATTTGGCACGTTTGTTGACAAAGAAGCTATTCCTTTTGCCAACTACGAAATGGGACCTCGAAAGACAAACAAGAATGAAACGATCAAGTACACGCATAGCTTTATCAACTACATGAAACTGGGCAATAATGCTACAGAATTTGAAGAGAAAGTAACTAGTGCTGACGTTTCTGGCAATTTAGACTCACCCGAGGGAACGCTTGATGCACTCATGCAAGTTATGGTGTGTGATAAAGGTAAAGATTTTGTCAACTTTGCAAGCAAAATAATCATTTTATGCTTTTCAGAAATTGGCTGGCGTCCTCAGTCTGATAAGATTATTGTAGTTGCTACTGATGAAGAGTTTCACTACGCCGGAGATGGAAAAGTATACAATTTTATTTGTGTCGTTTTTTTCTAAATGTTTTATTTATAGATTGGCGGAATCATCATTCCAAATGATGGACAATGTCACATGAAGAACAACCACTACGAAGCTTCTACAATTTATGTATACTATTCTAGTTAGTAGGTAAATGAAAACGTATAATTTTTGTTTCTATTATGAAGGATTACCCGTCAATGCATCACATTGCTGAAGTGGCACAAAGACGAAAGTTCAACATTGTCTTTTCGGTTGCCAAGAACATGACCTCTATCTACCAAGTGCTCACTGACATCATTGGCTCTAATGCCCGAGTGGCACAGTTGACCAGTAGAGACAACTCTATTGCCAACATGATTGAAGAAGTTTACAAGAACATTTCCACTTCGGTAAACATTGAGGTAGAGCAAAGACCAGACACTGTAGACGTTCAGATTTTGTCCACTTGTGGCGTTGAGGGCGGCAAACTACAACCCGTTAGCATTTGCAATTTTCAAGGTAAAGCAGTCATTCCCTTCCACATTCGCATCAAACTACTGAAGTGCTCGAGTCCCGGAGAAAACATTGATCACCTCATTCGCATTGGACTGCTCAACAAAAATGAGGCGGTCGAAGTTGCTTTCCATGAGCAGTGCAAATGTGCCTGTGAAGATGAGGGTGATACAGACTCACCCAGGTGCTCTTCCAACGGAACCTATGCCTGTGGCATTTGCTACTGCAATGGACGGCGGTCAGGAGCAGAGTGTGAGTGCGACCCAGAGAAGCCCATTGATGTGCGCAACCCAAACGCACATTGCATCAAAAGTGGTAAGTTTACATTGACAGTGATGTTTGCTGGACACTGAACAACTTCTGGTTCTTCTTTTTGATTTCAGGTGAAACGCTGCAGTGTTCGGGTCACGGCGAGTGTGAGTGCGCCAAGTGCAAGTGTGACCTTAAGTGGACTGGAGAGTACTGCGAAGTGGACGAGTCCGAGTGCTACCACTGGGCAAATGGCCGACAGGTGAAGTGCAACAACCAAGGCGACTGTAAGAACAACCAGTGTGTGTGCAACAAGTTCTTCGAGGGAAAGCACTGTGACTGCACCAAATCCAATTCAACCTGCGTTGACCAGGAAGACACCATCTGCTCCGGTCGTGGCGACTGTCGGTGTGGCCGGTGCGAGTGCACCCGTCAGGCCACTGCTCACGGCAAATACTGCGAAAAGTGTCCACTCTGTGAAGCTCCTCAGTTTTGTGAACAGATTCTTTCGTGCATTCCAGAGTTTAGCAGCAAATTCTGCCTTAAAAACGTGCCTCCCCTTCCTTGGACAGCAGAGATGAACTCATCTATTGTTAGCTCAGAGGCCAATGTTGCTTTTGCCAAACTTCAAAGCAGGGTGGGGTCATCTCCAAATGAAACTAATCCTTGTTTGGTTCATCCAGAAGATTGCCCTGAAATCATTAGTCGGTGGAAAGTAAAAATTATGGATGACGGAGATGAAGGTGCCAAATTGAAGCCAGCTGAAGAGCATCAGCATGAAATGCCAAACTTGCAAACCGATGTACAGCACTCATTTCACTTTCAGTGCCTTAAAGTGATCAACGGCTGTGCTGTCAGTTACTCTTTTAAGCTTAATTACAAGCCTGAAACTCTTATGGATGATGACGTGGAGCGTGACGAGAAGGAAACGATGAACTTTGAAATAGCCCTTTTCAAAGAAATCTGCCCCCAGCCCGTCAACATGGTGGTCGTTGGGTCAAGTGCACTATTTGCCGTTCTTTTCATTGGACTACTCACTATTTGCATATGGAAGTTGCTGACTAACTATTTAGATAGAAAAGAATATGAACGATTTATTATGGAAGTTGATGCGGCAAATTTTAGTGAGGTAAGTTTAGAAGGTGTAGTATTTTAACTATATTTTTTAACTTGAATTTATTTTTAAGTCTGAAAATCCGCTGTACAAAGATGCCAAAGTGCAGTTTCGCAATCCGGCGTTTGGTTTACGTGATCGTACAAGTCGTTTTTTTAATTTTAAAAAATAGTATTTTGAATAACCAATTTTTTAATTGTTTGCGGTAAACATTTATAAAATGATCATTACAGTTTAAAGTAATATTAAGTAAAACATATGTCATTCGCAAAATGAGGTTGTTTACTGGTTCACATTGACGAGCATTTCTAGTAACTTGTTTCAGGTGGCAGGTACACACAGATGTATGGTGTTGTTTGAAACAAAACATTTTGACATGTGATCAAGTTGGCATAGTTTTGCCACCTGTACTATTGTTCAGATATAAAAAGAGAAAATGAAGATTGATGAAATATTTATTTGAGAAATAAAATAAAAAATTAAAATGATTTACAAAATTTTGCCACTAATTTTGACGGTTGTTTTGGTGATTGCTCAAAGAGATCGTTTTGGTCGTGAACATGCTATAGGATTAGGTAATTTTATTAAAACATATTTAATCAACAAACGTTAACTTTGTTACTCTTCTACAAAATCAGATCTACACAATGGTGGACATTTTCGCAGTCTTCACTTTCGTGGGACATCGTCACCATCATCATCCGCTGATCTGTACTTTTGCCTCAATGGGGCTGGTCGGCCAATGATCATTGATTTGCGTAACAAAAGTGACAGTGATGACACTTCTACTCAAACTGGTAGTAGCTCAGAATTGCCAACAACTATAAACCTTACCACTCCGGCTTCTCCACCATGATTACAGAATATAAAATATCAACTTTTTTTGCCGACTAAAACAGAAAAGCAATAAACAAATTGTTTTGTGAATTTAGAAGTCAAGTCCCGATTTTATTTAGAAATACATTTTAGGTATTGTGTGTTTCAACTGGTGTGACCTGGTAAAAGCAAATTGAGACTGGTTTACTTTTTGAGGAGGAGAGAAGAGTAGCCATAAGCAGGGTAGCCATAGTTGATGGCAGAACCATAGTATGGGTATCCCGAATAGGAGCCATAAGTAGCGATTGGGGCACCGTAGTAGCCGCCATAGTAGCCAGAATAAGCTGGGGCAATCAGCTGGCCCAGGGCGACGGCAACAAGGCCGAGGAAGAGAATGGCGAAGATCTAAATAAAAGAAAATGCTGTTAAATATTGAAAAACATTTGAGTTTAGTAGAAAGTACTTACAGCAGACTTCATTTTGGTTTGGTTTTGGTTGAGTTTTGTTTGTTTGCGTTTGCAATTGCTGGATACTTTTTTACTGGCACCACCTAGCCTTTATATACTCTTTTTGTTTTTCACTTTTAGGAGCAGTCACTAATTTGTCTAATTTCCTATTCTCTTTAGCTTCAAGCTCTTATTTTTGTTACCGTCTAGACGTTAAAGCAGCAAAAAAATAATTCAGACTACGTTCCATTTATCTTATCAAGGTCATTGTGCATTTGAATTAAAAAGAAAGGGGTTGTTTTGCCGCTCGCGGAGATGTAAATTTGCATTTTAGTTTCATTGGAAAGTGATTGCTTACGTGTACTTTTTCTACGTTGACCTACTACTTTAAGACAAAGTAACTGATTGAAAGCTAATTTAGGCAATTATAATTCTTTAGTGTACTCAAGTTATTACTACTTTAAAAAAATGTTTTCTAACATTGTCATAAATATACACTACAAAAAAGGCACATTGGCCTACGTGTTAGTTTTATCGTATGAAACAGTTTTTAGATATGAAAGCTTGAACAAACATTGAGTACAACACTGAAGTTCACTGCAGCAAAACATTCTTTCTAAAATAACAAAATATTAGTCAGTATTAGATTTTTTAACTGATAAATATTTCTTTCTCATTCTAATTTTTTAAAATTCAGTAAACTGCTCTCTAGTTTAAATAAAATAAGTTTTTAACGCTTTTTTTAATAGCCTGATTAGCAAGTGCCTTTCCAAGAAATAATTAACTTATTTAAAGCATGCCTACATATACACACGCAAATAATTAAGCAGCAACAAGTGAAACAGCCAAATATTTGTTTATTATCAAATGAGTATTTTTATTGAACCATCAAATCGAAATTTAGAAAAAAAGTCAAGTCCCACGGTTGGTTGGTAGTGATGCTAAGGCTAGTGTTTGGTAGAAAGGCAGCACATTGTTTCAGAGAAGGTTCAAGTAGTGAGGTCGGATGAGTGGGTGCTGGTCTACTTTTTGAGAAGGTATGGGTAGCCATAGTAGCCAGAATAGGCCGGATAGCCATAGCTTCGGTAGCCATAGGAGTAAGCCGGGTAGGCGCCGTAGTAGGCGGGAACTCCGTAGTAGCCGTAAGAGTACGCCGGGGCAACCACGGCGACGCCGACTGCAGCGGCGACCAGGCCAAGGAAGAGAAGGGCGACAATCTGTGTTACGAAAATAAAGAAACAAAACATTTGTTTAACTAAAATCAGATGTGGCTCAATTGCTTCCAGCTTACAGCGGACTTCATGGTGATTTTTGTTGTGGTTGTAGGGATAGTTGCTCAGAAGCTGAGGTTGAGTGCGGGGATGCTTTCTGGTTGTTCTCGGCACCCTTTTATATACCCATCTCTCGTCGCAGCGACGAAGACTCTCGAAGGATTGACATTTCTTTGCCTCTTCTTCTCAGCACTCTACTCCTCTACCTTCTTCCGCTCTTTTCAGCTGTCTTGAAGCTCTATTGGTTCATCAAAATAAGCACCACCACCACTACCACCGCAACTACCGCCAGCACACATTCGACACTGCAATTTGCTTGTCGTCTTCTTCTTTTTTTCATCATTTCTTTGAGTTCTTCTTTTCTCCGGCGACACACACAATCAATGGCTGCTTCAAGGGCACCGAAGAAATGGCTGTCTTTCATTCACCCACCAAGGGGGACACTTCGTTGCTATTGTGCTGCTGGTAATTGCTCAATGAGATAATACTACCTGAAAAGAGAAAGCAAAAGTGGCTGATTGAAAGACGGCAGAAAGTGACCACTCTATTGATTGATTATAGCCAGAACATGCCTACTACAACTGAAAGGCCTATTATTAGTTGCTGCCGTAAATAGCCTCATCTCTGACATCCTCTGCATGCACCTTCTCATGATGACAATCGAATGTGCATACACAACTTTTTAAACTGTCCATTCATTAAAAAGTTTTTCGTAGGTGATGGAACACTTCTCACACTTTCTACACACTATGCTCATTTGAATTTAGTTGACCTTGCAATACATTTTCTCTTTCACTCCTTTGCACTTTCTTGTTGCGTTTATTCATAAGAAAAGTCACCTGTAGGGCTGCCCTCTCCTGAAGGTCAATCGAGGTCTGCTTCACTAGTAGAGATGCTGATTATTGCACCTTGGTGGAACTCCTCTTGGATCGCTTTGCTGGAAAATCTTTGTTTTCTTCACTTTCTGCAGTTGTTTGTCAGTGTCTAAGTTTACCTCGACTTTGACTTCCATTGGTGACGTCTTTTTCTGCAGCTTCTGCCAACACCATCACTGCCCCCAGACGCAGCAGGATGCAATTACTAATTGAGCGCTCACGTGTGTTCCAGCAACAACTGCTTGCACCTAAACAGTGTATCTCTTTCTCTCATTCTCCTCCAACTGATAGCGATCTATTTCACCTTATTTGCAAGCACTAATGAAACGCTGTTAACAAGATGCAAATCACTGATAACTGGGGTACTTTACTTGGGGAAATTGAAACTCCATGGCGGCAAATGGCTATGTTGTTTGTTGAACTAAATAGTAAAGTGAATCAATGTAATTCCCTTGGATCACTTTTCAGTGTCATTCAAGTGCACAGGTGCAAATCATTTGTGCAGTGTCAACATTTTAAAAACACAGATTTTTAAGGGCTAATGACACAACTTTCTACCATTAGAAACTGTTTAATGAGAATGGTAACGTCATTCCAATCAAAAAAGGCACACAAAAACTTATTGCTGGAAATTCTTATTATGCACTTGAGCATTTCACTGAGTGGTCTTGCTGCAATAGTAACACCAAGAGGCTAAACCCGTTCATAATACAATAAAAATTTGTTAGCTACAAGAAAAAATGAATCCGCAAAAAGACTTACTTACCCACTTTGTTTTGGAAGTGGTAGTGAGTCCTTGGAATGTCTAATTAGATATTTTGAGCTGCTGCCGCTTACACGCAATCCGCACCTATGGACAATTGAACAAACAAACACTGAAGACTGTTTCAGCTCAATTGACAGCCTCAACCATGATATGAATAGGTGCAATTTGGCTACTTTTCCTAGGTGCTGCTCACTGAGTGCTTGCGTGTGCTTAGTAGTGTTCACCAAAAGCCCTCTCTTGTTGCCTGTGTTAAACTGAATTCCCTCTCCAATTTGATTGCACTTCGATGACCGCTTTTGGGTATCGATTTGCGTTGGTCGAAACACTGTGCTTACTACTTGCGGTGTTTACCAGACTGATTGCTACAGTCCTTGAACTCACTTTGTGCATTTAAGTTTAGTGGGCATAGTTTGTTGTTGATAATAAAAGATAAAAAATGTGTTTTGGCTACTTTTTAAGAAGAAAAAACGCTAAACTATCATGAAAATGACTGATTTCTTGTTTTGATTTGGTTATATAATTTTCCCTTCTTAATTTGCAAAAGTTCAGTTTGACTGAGAATGGATAAAATGTATTAAACATTTTGGATGCGATTAAGGCGGTGGCGGCGATTGACAATAGGAAGGTCGTCAGTTTGAGTAGCTGACTTTGTCAAAGCATTGCGTCCACATGTAACTAAGATGCATTTCTAAAGTACCTGTATTCTATTGAACTGTAGCGATCAATAAATAAGAGATTTGACTATTGATAAGTGAAGAATTTCGCTTTAACATTTTTCGAAAATGTTTTCAACTATCATTTTTACAGTAGCGTTTTTTACGATTACAACCGCTCAACATTTATTAAAAAACTTGATGAGATTCAAAAACTGTCAGATCGAATGTGTTGGTAGAATGAAATATGACTTGATTTTAATATTCGTCTCAGAAAGTCACACTCTGCTATTTTCCGAAAGATTTCTTGCAAAAATATTAACAGAAAGATTCTCATGCAAAAGTTTTAAATTCTCAAATTCTTTGTTTTTGCAGTCAGAAAAGTGACAATGTTTGACAATTGATAACGGGAAACAGTTCTGCTATGTGTTACCTTTCTGCAGTTTCAAAGATTGCGGCAGATCATCACTCACCAAAACAAATGCTGCAGAAACAATGGAGAATATGAGCAGCACTGCCACTCCTGAGATGATTAGCTGCCGTTCAGCAGTCTTTCAATTACCAATAAGGTCGTTTTTGGGAAGGTAACACATAGCAGAACTGTTTCCCTTCATCAATTGTCAAACATTGTCACTTTTCCGACTGCGAAAGCAAAGAACTTGACAATTTAAAACTTTTGCACGAGAATCTTTCTGTTAATATTTTTGCAAGAAATCTTTCGGAAAATAGCAGAGTGTGACTTTCTGACAAGGGAGGGTTAACTTTTGTAGGGACGGATTTTTTAAACAAATGGTTGTAAAA
>JAALOO010002399.1_pt1 | contig 10367 bp, 10 predicted proteins | sample 7257641 | NCBI WGS metagenome assembly JAALOO01 (sample SAMN14085613, study PRJNA598686) | mite metagenome | biome: ENVO:01001000; feature: ENVO:01001002; material: ENVO:01001226; isolation source: single female mite from University of Michigan culture on fish food culture... ... | reverse complement strand
GCAGTTCCGTCAACTTCCAAATTTGATTACCTTGATCGGATCCTTTATGGTGGTTATACAACTAGTTTTGAGCGGTTACAGAGGCATGCAAACAACGCAACTCTCGTATTTGAAAATCGTGTGCCTCATGAAAATCCGAAGTTGTATAAGCACATAGCTGACTGTTGGAACAATGACGTCGAAGTGTTTTTTGGTTTATTGAGAATTGGAATGACTGAAAAGCAAGGCTGGTTTGCAGAATATGCAGTGATTTCTCTTTTGCAAAGTTTAAAGCAAAATCACAATCAGTTGCATGGAAGTACATCACCATTTAGAAAAGATCTTGCAGAGTACACGATCACATACGAGCAAACAGTGAAGATTGGAGCTGCCTTGTTAATTGATTATCACCAAAAGCAGAAACGGAAATTCCATCTTTTGCAGCCAATTCCGTTTGATCATTTTAACATGAAACCAAACCCTGAAGCACATTTAACGTATGAGTATTTTTGATAGTTTTTATTATCATTCACAACTTTATCTTTTTAGATTGACTACCATGCTAGAGGACATCATCATACCCAGTTTCCGGCTAAGCGACACAGTTGTTGATGCCAAACTGCATTGCAGTTACGCCCTGCACCTGTTTGTATCACTTTTCACCATCAGAGCCCGCCTTGCCTGCCATTATTTGAGTGATCCAACCTTTCTCAGTCGGTTGCAAACAGAAAACGAAGACTGCTACAACGAAACATATGATTTGATTGAATCAGTGCTTTCACAGGTTCAGTGTACTGTCGATGACTGTGTTGAGTGGGCATATGCAATCTGGAAACGTGTATTCGTTAGTAACGTATTAGCTGCTAATGAGCAACCAGATATCGAGCGGCGATTTCCAGCACATCAAGGACCAGACCAAGTAAATCTCGATTTTGTTACATCGGCTGCATTGCTTCTTGCTGAGTGCGTTTACGCACAAGGATTTACGGGCAATGAAGACGAAGCTAAAGTTCGAGAAGCAGGAATTGCAGTTTTTCGGCGTTACTCAAAGTCTGCACAAGGACCACTTCCACCGTTCTTCAGAGTATCAAAGTTCTCTGACCTAAAAAACATTGATACGTCTCCCAAATTGAGACATTTATCAAACCTTCCCAAGTTTGATGCTGGTACTATTGTTCCAATTGAACCTTACAAAGACATGGAACCGACCAGATCATTTCTCATTGCAGCAGCTCAATTGCGCTCATTTAGTTTTAATGCTAAATTTGAAAAACTATCTTCATGTGAGCCAATCCACGAGTTTAGATTTCCAGTGTTTTATGGTTCTCTGAATTTTGTAAATCTTATTTAAACTTATTTAGTAATAAATTGATTTGAATAATTTTCAAAAATTCTGGTACAATTTTTTGTTTCTTAAGTTTTTCTGCTTTATATGTTCTAACGGAAAAAAATAAAATTGATCAATTTTTCAGAAAAAGGTAATTTTAAATGGTTTTAATCAGATCATAGCGCATATTTTTTGTTTTCAAAATTAACTGTAAAATATGACAATTAAAACTTTTGTCAAAATGAAAAGTGACAAAGAGAAAGCTGAGCCAAACACAAACAAAACAATTGAGCAAAAATTTACAATATCATTAATGTGCCAGTGAAATTAACTTAGAGATAAACACTAGCAGTGGAGCAGGCAGTAGTGCTCGACCAGTTTTCAGTCGTCTAAATCAGAATCACAACAACTTAATTTTAAGATCATCAGCACTGCCGCTTTTCACCACTTAAACCTAGTTTTCTCACTGCCTCCACTCCACCTGCCATGTACTGTTGAACTGAAGCTCATCTTTGTTTTACCCCTGATAACCGGAAAAGCATCCTTTAGTTGTAGTAGCTATCACCGTTTGAAGACAATTCCATCAATGTGTTCACCGCTCTAATAAATACTGCCGCCAACAAAAGTACATCGTTATGCCAAGCGAACCGCCTGTGAAGAGAGGGTTTGATAAGTGTTTTATTGACAACATCAACACACACCAGTCCTCCCACATAGCCGGCAGCAGCAGCAATAAGCAGACGGCTCGTATCGTCTATCTGCCCAGTCAGGAGGAGTTGAGTGGTCGCGGTGGCAGAAATCGAGATCGAGATCAAGATCGTGATCAGGATCATGATCACCACCACTCGACCCATCCCTATCATTCGCAGTCGGTGAAGGAGAAAAGCGAGAGCGAAGGCATCTGACGTCTGAAGAGAGAGCCGAATGAAGCGGGCGACGCAAAGATTAGTCCGTTCACACAGGCGCCTTTTCACAGACTGATTACAGGGCAGGGGATTCTGTCGTCTGCCGAGAAAGAGCGGTTCATGATGGAGCAGCACAAACGATTCGACCAGATGGCTGCCGCCGCCAATTCACTCTCTATCAAGTTTTCTCAAGAGTCATTCAGCAGTTTGAGCGGGAACTTCGACAGATGGACTTTAGTGGTCGGGTGCTGGCGGAACATGAGGAGCTGCTGAAGGGAGGACGACTGTCATCGCATTCTTCATTTGGAGGCAGCGGACAGCCGATGATTAACCCAATGAAGCCATTGGCCGGCTCGGTCAGTCTGGGCAGATGGACGAGGCGTCGAAGCTCTTTTCGGCGTCATTTCAAAAGGACAACGTTCACCAGCGCAACGACAGTGCCAGCAGTGGTCAGATGACGGCAGCTAACCTCATTAATGCCATCATCACAAGGCAAATCAACACCGACTCGAGTGGATCAACCAAGGGCAATGCACCACCCAGTTCAACGACGGCCACTTCGCTGGCATCAGGCACAACAGCAACGACCTCTTCGGTGCCGCCTCAGACAGTCACCGGCGGCAGTGGATCTCTGGGCAACTTTAGTATCAGTCGATTCCGAAGTGGACTTGAGGGAGTTGGTGGTAGTGGTGGTGGTCAGCATTCACTGGCACCACTGGTGACAATCACTGGCTTTAAACTGCCTTCTCGACCATCTTCCACGTTTTCGGGTCACTCGTCTCAGTCATCCTCAGTCATCAAAGTGGACGGAGAAGCAGAGGAGAAGTTGTCCAAGCAAGGACCTATTGACTTCTCCAAGGTCCTACCACCAACGTCGGCGTCGGCTGCAGCTGCGGCAGCGGCAGTCGCCGGCAGCAGCGTTCCGGCCGGTTCGCTTCGCGAGACCATCTTTAACGTCATCAGCAACAACTTTTCCGGCTCACCGTCGGCAATGGACTCGAAAAAACGACGGCCACCATCACCAGTGCCACTACTTTGAGCAGCTCTGCATAAGCTGCCTACCAGGCCAACATTGACAACAGCAGCATGAGCACCTCATCCAGCATTGATAAGCTGCAAAAGGCACTGCAGACTGGTGAGGGATGCAAACATCATCTGGTGGATGCAGCCGAACAGAGAGGCCCACCGGCGAAGAGATACGCACATGCGGGAGACATCAACCAACAGCTCAGACAGCAGGTCATCCAGATGGCCGGCAGCTCTTAACAGCCGCCCATCACTATCACCACTCCGACCTCCTCTTCCGCCCCGCGACTTTCACTGGGAGCAGTGTCACCGCCCAGCGAGTCGAACGTTTCCAATCACAACTCCTCGAGCACCACTGCCGCCGCCACTGTAACGGCTGCCACGCACTGGCCACCGGTGCAGCAGCCCACCACCTCTTCCATCACCTCTGCGCCCTCAGTGTCAGCAGGGATGAGCAGCAGCAGCAGCAGTAGTAATAATCCGTCCAGTCTGTGGACGTCAATGCCCACCATATCACTCTTTGGCATGGGCGGCAATCCTTCCGCCAACTCGCCCAAAGTGATCATGCTTAGCAGTGCCTCGGCCGCCGTGATCAGTGGCAGTGGCGCTTTGCCAACTTTTTCCAGAATCGAATTGAAGAGGCAATGCGAGTGACAGAGGCCGGCGGCTTTTCTAGTGCATCTCAAAGTAAAGCCGGCTCACTGAAGAGTGTGAAGGCCATTGCTGAGGCGACGAGGGACACCAGGACGCCGGACGCGCAGAAAAAAGGCCAATCTGGTGAGTGAGGCCTACCCAGATAGTCCCAGCTCTCCGCCCAAGATGGTCATTGACGTGAACAGAGTTTTGTTACCGGACATTATTAAGCCGGTCTCGGCGCCGCTTTTACCAGCACCACCACAGCAGTCATCGACAACGTCAAGCAGTAGCAGTGAAGCTAATAAAATAAAATAAAATAAAAAATTTGACTGAATTTTACCTTAAAGATTATTTAAAAAAAATTGTTTAGTTTTATTAAAAATTAAAACAAATTAAAATTTTGCTGTAAAAGTTATTTACGTTTTTAGTTTTTTACAAACTTTAACTAATTTTAAAAGTTTTAAAGTTAAAAAATTGTTTTTAACGACCGTTGAGTAATTGCAAAAAGAAAGATAGAGTACCCCACGGATAATCTCCAGAGACAAGGCTCGCTAACTCATTTGGCAAGCTACCTTGTACTCAGTGTGTATAATCTTCCCTTCGCATAAGCTACGGGGGACAAAATGCCTAACACAGTAAACCTGTTCTAGCAAAACTCCGAGTTACTTGCTAACAACATTCTGCTCACTGCTTACTTTGCCATTTCTGAAATTGGCAGTTGTGATTTTTGTTGTCGTAAATCCCACGTGTTTGCCACCACCGCTACTTCAACTTCTTTTCTGTTTTCAATTTCATTTTTATCTTTGCTTCAACTTCCTTTTCATCTTTGTTTCAACTTCATTTTCATCTTTTCTCACCACCAACAACCAATCAACAATGGCTGCCGTAAATCAGACCTGGTCATTCGTCGTCCCTATCGAGGACTCCAACTTCAACAACTGCTTGTCAGGAGGAGTATACAAGCTCGCAGAATCAATGGGCAAAAGTACCTCAAAAGGGAAAGAATGCACATTGTGTCATCTGAAGTTTCACAAAAAGGATATCACAAAGCACACGGATTTGTGCAAAACCGAAGCATCAAGAACAAGAGAACTGGCTGAAAGGTTTCACACTAAAGTGAAGCAACGTAAGTTTTCATACAGCAACTTTTATTTTGTAGATTTTTAACAGAGCAACAGATGCATTATGCGAGATTCTGCAGTTAATCACATGCATGTTCCTTAGTACACTACTAATTAGAATGAGGTGCAATAACAAAAATCAGCAGTTTTTTAATTGTAGCCAAAGGTCTAAAAACTTGCCTGCTACATCACCTTTTTCTAGTGGGTGAATAGATTTTTACATAGTCAATTACGTATTTTTATATACTTTTTTGATTGCCATTTTAAGCATGTAAGCAGCTATTTTCAGTATATTGTCCCACTTGTTGATCAACTGCTCGTTTCTATAAGAATTGTTTGCAAAAATACGTAAATGACCTTGAAAAGAATATAGTACGGCTACTATACGAAGAGTGAAAGGCCAGTGTCATTGAGTAGTTTGGATTTTCACTTCAAGTCAGCTAGCAAAATCCAATTTTCATGTGCTTGCTCCAGCTTGCTGGCCACTGTTGTTCATTTTCCCTTGAAGGTACTCCGAGACGATGTTGCTCACTGCTAGATTGCTGCTTGACAGAAATGGCTGTGGTTGATATCTGCCAGCAAGCGATAATTCCCTTTTTATTGTTTGTGAAAATTAGGTTTCTAATAAAACTGTCAAAGGTGCTACTGATGTAGTGGCAAGCAACTCTGAAGTAAAATAGTAAAAAAGAGAAACAATATTATTCTCATTATTTAGAAAGGCGCCAGTAAGAAAACACTATTTAAGTGTTTGAATTAAATTACATACTAATTTTTTAGTACACTACTAATTGTAATGAGGTGAATCAGTGTGATGCAATTGTTTGTTAAATGTTAACAAAATTTTAAATATATAATTGCTACAATTTTGTAAAACTAATTAAACTAACTAATTCACAGATTTTTATGACGTATCGAAGAAATCGATTAAGAAAGAAGCGTTCAAGAGATTTAATTCTCTCGTTCTGAGTCTTGTTGATGGAAGAGATCAAGAGGATTCCGAGCATAAGATGCGTTGCAATCACTGCAAACGTTATTTTGTTGCCTTATCGGAAGAACACAAAAAACTGTGCCAACCAGCCGATTTCATCTTGAGAATGATGGCAGTAAGTTTCGCTGCTATTCTTCGACAGCGTAAGTATATTACAATTGCTTAATTTGAAATCATTTTAGTATTCTAAATATTTATTTTATAGATGCACCAGTTCATCGCTCAGGGCCGGCCACTTCAGATGTGGATATGGTTGATGAAACGTCTCAACCTTCTTTTTCGGCTGCTCATGGTAAATCAATTAAAAGTTTTATAATTTACAAAATTATTAAAAGTTTTATTATGCTATAGATACATCGGCTCACTCCTCTGGATTCGCTGCCTCGGACGATTTGCCTAAAGTTTCGCCGGCTGCTCATGGTAAATTAATTTTCAGTACTATAATTTACAAAATTATAAAAATGTTTTTTATGTTATTAGATGCATCGGCGCACTCCTCTGGCTTTGCTGCTTCGAACGTTTTGCCTAAAGTTTCACCGGTTGCTCATGGTAAACTAATTAGCTGCATTATTATTTACAAAAGTATTAAAATGTCTATTTTTAAGGATCCTTTTCTCAACCAAATGGACATTTGCCGCAGACCACCAGAATGGAAGTTGATGCGCCTTCAGTTTCACCTCCTGTTTATGGTAAAATAATCATTGATATTATCATTTACAAAAATACTAAAATGTTGGTTTTTAAGATTCTGGTTTATCTCAGCTGAAGGAACAAGATGCACTGGAGGCCAAAATGGAAGTTGATGTGCCTTCCATTTTTTCACCGCCTGCTCATGGTAAAATAATTTAATAAATGTGTAACTTTTTTAGTAATATTTTTTTTTGTTATCAGTACCCACGGCGCAGACTGGAGTACCGGAAGGAGCAGCAGGACCGCTTAGCCAGCAACCGCCAAAAAGTAAAAACAAAGTTTATTATACTGTTGAATACATTTCTAATTTCTATGCATTTTTAGGACCGATTGAGCCGCAGTTGAACATGCACATCAAGAAGCCCAAACCAGTAGCAGTAGTCAATTCTTCGGCAAACAGGTTCCGTCGGTCAATTCGAAACCCCAAACTCAAAGTGCCCATCAAAGGACTTGAAAATGTAACTGTGTCAAGCAAATCAGCTTTAACAGAAGCTCGAATTATAATGTCTTGCCACCATGTGCTTTATACTATGATGACAGATGATAAAACACTAACAAGTACTCTGAGTTTATATCGATTAATCTTAGAGAAAATTGAAAAAGTGTCTTCATTTTCTGAGTTAAAAGCATATGTATATTCAATGTTTACAGAGACTTCAAACAAATCTCTATTTGAGTTTTTATGTTGTCTTTTTTACATTGGAGTCACGGCAGATAGTTATAAAGAAAATGGCCGACTAGAAGACCACAATGTGCTAGCGAACAAAGTGTATGAAAATCAATCATATGAGTTAAGACATTCTGAAAAGTTGTACCAACGAATCGCTGCTTGCTGGCAGTCAGACGTCAAAGTGTATCATGAAAAATTGCATTTAAACGTGACTGATAAACAGGCTCATTTTGCAGAACACGCCATGCTCACATTTTCAACCAACATGCTTCAGAATTGCAACGGAACACAAGGTGATTTTAAAAAACTTGAAAATACATTAAAAGAAATGAGCATAACCAGAGAAGATGTAATCAAAATCGGATGTGCTTTGTTAGTCGATTATTATCAAACAAACACCAACACTACCGCGTTTACGGAAATGACAAGAAACAGTTTGATTGTAGACCCGGCTAGAGCAAACGACTACGTAGAGTAAGGAATTTTAAAAACAGTTTTTATTGAAATTACTAACGTTTTTTGGTTTTTGTTTTAGAATGACTGCAATGTTTGGCCAGCTAGAAGTTCCAAAGTTTAGCTTACTTGACGACATTAACGTAGATTCGATGCATTTCAAATACGCACTCCATTTATTCATGGCTCTTTTTACTATTAGGGGACGACTTGTGAACTGGTTTGTCCAGAGATCAGAGAGTTCTAAAATACTAAATGAGCTAGAAGGTGCTGCTTTTATTGAAATCACAAAAACAATTAACTCTCTACTTGTTTTAACTGAATGTCAGATCGATCAGTGTATTGAATGGGCATTTTTAATCTGGTTTAGAGTATTTGTTATCAATGTCGAAGTGGCAAACGCGGAACTTTCTAAAGTAGGAAGAAAAAATCGACATAAAGCTAATGTCAAAGGATTGCACAGCACGAATATAGAATTTATTTCTTCAGCAGCAGAAATCTTAGCTAGAATGATTGGTTTGAATGTAACAACCGAAGATGTAGTTTCACAATCAAAAGTTTTTTACGAAAACAACTATTTGAGAAAAACTCCTACACTAGTGTACAAAAAAGTCATCAAATTTTCAGATTTGCTCACTGACATTAAGCGTGAGAAAATATTACAGTCAAAGCAAGAGTTCTCAAAATTACCTGTGAATAAAAAATGCATAACTGTCGTAGAGCCAACTTCAGAAAATCAACTCATCAAATCATTTTTAACTTCTGCTACAAAAATTCGGTTTTGTAATTTTACAAACAGTTTAAACATTAATTGTGCAGAAATTCATCAATACTTTAAATTGAGAATTCCAGTTTTTCCAATGTGTCATATGTTTATAAATATTTATTAATTAGAATAAAAATTGGTTTGTTTAAAATGCTACTTCATTATTACAAACAACAGCAAAATTAAAGATAAAGTGGTCAAATGCTCATTTACTTTTAATTACTTTATAATCATCAATCACAGCAGTAGCAACAGATCCCTGTCTTAAAAGCATCTCTAAAACAGTCACTGTAACTGCTGCAAAACCATTACAGTTTTTGATAAACACCAACGTTAACGCACGAGTAATTAGTAGTGGTAGTAATACGTAATTTTTTTGGAAGCCATCAAAAGTGGTGATCTCATTTTTTTCCAATGTCATTGCTTACTTTAAAGTGCAACTCTGACAGTTGTTTAGCTAAAAAGCATCAGTTTCTAGAGAAAGAGAGAAAAAGAAAGAGAGAGCGGATAAACAGGAAACGACTCAAGGCACTGGTACTTGTTTGGTCGACTAGTGCATTATTGATGAAAGGAGATGATTAACCAAATGCAGGGCAAAACAAATTCAAAAAAGAGTAACCGTTTTCACAGTTTATATGATGATGCAGTGAAAGAGTCTAATCAAACAGCAATCAGGCAAATATCACAGAGAGGCATAGGCACAGATGCAGTGCGATTAGAAACTGATGCAGCTTCTAATGCTGCTGCCGCAAAAGTTGATCTACATTTTATTAGCCGAAAAGGTTGCTCAATGTACAACAGACGGCGATGATGATAGTGGCGGTGATAAAAATCTGCTAACCATTAGCAGCACGTGGTGAGAAACAACATTAATGTTAAAAAACACGTATTTTTACGTTTTTTCATCAGCAGCAACATAAGTAGATTTCTCACCAGCTTTGAAAAACGGACTTTATTTCAACTCACCTTATTTTTTGTTATAAAAGCAGTGGCCCTCAATTGATAGAGAACACAGACAGCCATTGCAATTTCAACAACTCATCCTTTTTCAACAATTTGAATCAGTTACCAACCAAAAAACAGTATCAAAATGCTCAAGGTAAGCCACTGTTTTTTGTTGATGTAAAAATATAATTCTAGAGAGGCATCATCAACTCTGATTAAAATTTACATGCACACTAATTTATCTAGACTTTCACCCTCATCGCCGCCCTCTTCGGCCTTTCTCAGGCGTACGGCTATGGCGGCGGCGCCCCTGGCCCGGTCCTCCTCGCCGGCCCAGCGCCCTCCTACGGCCCTGGCCCTGCTCTGCTTTCTGCTGGCCCAGCTCTGCTCGCCGCCGGCCCCTCCTACGGAGCAGGCCCAGCCCTGGTCGCTGCCCCAGCCCCAGTTCTCCTCGCCGGCCCCGTCGGCTACGGCCCTGGTCCTCTTGCAGTTCACACCCGACAGCGCGTCAACTACATTCCCACGCCATCGAGCGGCTACGCTGCCCCTACCCCGGTTGGTCTTGATGCCCAGTCCCCGCCCATCAGCCTCAACTACCGCACCTTCTCCGCGCCGATCTCCATTCAGCACGTTCATGTTCCAGGTCAGGGCAGCTTCCGTGCAACTGCTTCAGAAGATCAGCCCCACGTTCGCGTGCACACCGTTACTAAGCCCAGTTAGTAGAATTAATGTATGAGAAAGCTCCAAAACTCATTTTAACCTTCTTTTCTTTTTTATAGTCATTCAGCGATTGACCGAAGTTGTTGTCCCACAGCGACAGGTCCGCCAGCAGGTTCTCCCCGTAAGTGCTTTGTTTAGAGT
>JAALOO010001304.1_pt1 | contig 10367 bp, 4 predicted proteins | sample 7257641 | NCBI WGS metagenome assembly JAALOO01 (sample SAMN14085613, study PRJNA598686) | mite metagenome | biome: ENVO:01001000; feature: ENVO:01001002; material: ENVO:01001226; isolation source: single female mite from University of Michigan culture on fish food culture... ... | reverse complement strand
GCCTGCAGTGCCCTCTTCAGCTCATCGTCAGACAGCTTTGCCCGGTGGCGAAGGTCGCTGAAGAGGATGCCGCCGGTGTTGCCCTCCTTGATCAGCTCCAGGACGACATCCTCCGGCACCGCAGCTCGGCGACTGACGGCCTCAATGGAGAGCGTTTCATTTTCGTCAGTGGATGCGTGCACCAGGCGAATGCGATTCTTCGCCTTCAGGTCTTCGAGAGCATTCTGCAGCTGTCCACTGTCAACACTGCTGCTTGTCAGTTGAATGCGTAGCTCCTGTTCGCTGATTGCCCTGCTGCTGCTGCCGCCGCTTGATTCAATCATCAGGCATAGTCTGACAGTGGAAACGATTCAGTTACATCTGCAAGCCATCTTCTCAATAAGCAATGATCTTCTTACCTGTCTGCTATGTCTTTTGATGCAGATGCCATCACGACGATGAGCTGCGGTGTTTGCAAACAAAACATCTACAAATGATGCACTCATCTTACGGACACATCATCATCACCACCAGTGAAAGATGAGCCGTTCGAAAATTAGAATTACCGAAATACTTTCCCCCGAGTTGAAGGTAGAAAAGTTTCCCAGCTTTGACAAGTTTGAAGGGCGTTTTGGTAATCTTTAATACCAGCTCAATATCACAAACATTAAATACTGATGGGAGAGATGATCAGGAGACGCCTTCGCCGCCCCACCACGCCCCACTTCAGCGAGCTACAAAGCGAAGACTGTTCTTGTGGGCTAGTGTTTCATTGAACTTGGCCGTCAGCTCACTGAGTTTGAGCGGCGGATCAAGATACTGAGGCTCACTGAGGGAAGGAGGAGAGGAGTCGGCCAGTTCAGTGGATGAGGCGGGCTCCGAAAAGATCTTCCGAATGTTGATCGCCTGCAGTGGCTGGCTTAGGCGTTTGGCATTAGTGTAGGAGCAGTCAAATTGGTTGAGTTCAAAACCGAGCGAGTCCCGACAGTTGCGCTGGTAGTTCTTCAAGGCGTGATTCTCCAGCAGCGTCTTCGTGTGCGGGTCTTCATTCCGCTGCAGCTTGTTGAGGCCATAGGCCATGTCGAGGTAGTCCACTGCCTCCTTCCACTTGCTCAGTTGGCAGTAGATGAAGCCAATGGCGGTGTAGGAGGGGGCGCTCTGCGGCGACATGATGAGCGCATTCTTGTGGAACTCAATCGCCTCAAGGGGCCGGTTAATCTTCCGCTTCACGTGGCCCATATTGTTCAGCAGTGTGTCGTAGCGGTTCGGCAACGCCGTTGGATTCTGATTGTACTTGAGAATGGACAGCGCCGCTTTGAAGTGCCGCTCCGCCCTGATGACCCTAGAAAAAATAAACAAACAATAAATCACAGGCATAAAAGCAGCCAAAACTTCGTACTCATTTGTGTTGAAGGCAATAATTCCTAGCTCGTGCAGTGTGAGCGGATCTTTGGGCGCAATGGTCAGCGCCTTCATGATGAACTTCTCTCCCAGGCGACAGTTGTCGGTGAGAATGTACTCCACGCCGATGTAGAGCAGTGGCAGGTGACAGCCGGGCATAAAGTGCGCCGCCTTGAAGAAGGCCGAAATGGCCTGGTCGTGCTCTGACTCTTGCGAGAAGGAGTGCCCGTAGAGAAGCCACGCCGGCGCAAAGAAGCAGTTCAGTGTGGTGGACTTCAGCAGAAACCGCCGCGCCAGGTCGACCTTTTCAATGAGGTGGTAGTAGCAGCCGAGCACGTACCAGGAGATCTCTCGTTCCGGGTAGAGGTCGATTAGCTTTTGCGCCAGCTCAAATAGATCTAAAAAGGCAACAAACCAAATGTTAAAGCTGAAATTGTTACGGATAGAAAACAAGCATACCATTTGTATTCTTAAACTCCATCAAGGTCGAGGCGTGAACTAGTAAACCCTCGTTGTTGTACTGATCTTGTTTGAGTAGACTGAGGTGGAGAAAACAAAAAACGATTAAGAGTTGTAATACAAAAAGTTGTCGTTGCGGTCAACCAAGTTACTCACTTGGTGGTGATTTCAAGTGCTTCGGAGTACTTGCAATTGTAGTAGTGCCGTTCAGCCAATGCCACGAGAAATTCAGAGTGATTAGAGTAGAGATCAAATGGGCTGTACACTTCGAGCTCGTCAGGTTTGTCGTACTGCGGTGGAGGAAATGGTAATTAGAGTTTTGGGGGCAATTTTCACAATGTAACACAGCAGTCACACCTTTTTGAGCTGAATGTAGTAGAAGAATCGCATAAAGGAGCACAGAAAAGGGCTCGACTCTTTGTTGTTCTTGATGATAGTGTTCAGCAGTTGAATCTCTGTAATGTAAATGCTCAATTATTAATGTTTTGCGTCCTCAACGTTTGCTGAGCCACTGAACGCGGTCATTACCTTCTGTTTTGGTGAGCATATGCTGCTGTGTGAGAATGTAGAAGGCCTCATGGCAGTAGAAGTTCACTTCCAGGGCATTGTACAGTGATGTCTTGGCCGACTGCTGATTGTCCAGTGCTTGGTACAGCAGCCCCTCTATGACGAACAGAGGCACCTTCCACTAAAAATAGAAGCATTAGCTGCTGCTGCTGCTGCAGAAGTTGAACACGAGTCGTTACCTTTTCTGACTTTGCATCAAACTTGTCGTACTTTGAGAGAACATTTTTCGCCAACTCTGACGCTTCGAAGTAGTTTTTGCACTTGAACTGAAAAGAGAGAGACAGAAAGCGACGACAAAAACATTAGATCAAAAGAAGTGAAACTATAGTAGCAGATTGTTCAGTGTGGCAGACTCTTACATAACACTTAATGACGAGTAGACAGCAGGAAATGTCAGTGTGGTGCAAATTGCGACAGGTGATTATGTAAGCGGCTCGCTGATACTCCTTCAGACGATAGAGACACTTGGCGAGGACGGCGTAGTCTTCCGTGGAGGGTTTGAGGGCGAGAATCTTGTCGGAGAGAAAGACGGCCGACTTGAACTGCAGCTGAAAGATGAGATTGTCGCGAATCTTGCGCAAACTGAAGATGATGCCGTTCACTGCATTGCTGATGGCCAGCGATTCGGGCGTCATGATTCCCACGCGAGGAAGGTTAAAATAAAGGATAAAATCAACAGAAGATTCTGTAAAACAGATGATGAAGATAAAATAAAATTCGGTGCAGAATGTGAAGTGCGCCAACCGGCAAACCGTGCGCGATGTAAACAAAAGTTCGCCACAGGCAGCCAGTCAGCCGTGCAGAGAAGACGTTCCTGTGTGCTGATGGTCGAAAATTGAATTCGAAAGTGGCCAGTGGCCATTACCGCCGTCGATGATGACCAAGGATAACATCAATCAATTAGTTGATTGACGCAACACAATCAGCTCGACTGTGTGTGACCTGAAGCAACTTGAAAACGGCTGAAAATGAAGCTCTAATCGATGGTCACTCAGTAAGTCTCACGCCACAGTGGCCAGTGTCCACTGACGAGCTACCTTGCAGCACCATCATAGCCCCACACATTATGTCACTTTTGTGACTTTGGAACAGACAGAGCGCTCTAAACTTGGCCGTCATCGAACAAAGAGTGTGATGCAAGCAGCAACCGTAAGCAGTTGCTGTTGTCGTTGTTCGCCTATCACTCCACCATCTGTTGCGGCGTATCATGTTCCCAAGTCCTGTAGTGATCTGCTTGCAGCAGCCTACAAGTTGGCTGAGTTGCCCAAGAATACCACTGGAAAAACAGTGCTACAGGCTCTCGAACACAGGCATACTCACTCGGTGCGCCCAAAAAACTCGTTCGTTGGCGGGCGCAACTTGTGGCCAGTGTGTGTGTGTTCGGCGACACGATCTTGCTGGCACAACCTTTGCAACTTTCCCTTTCGCTCCAGCTTCACTTTCTTTCTTTCTTTCTTCACTCTCTCCGTCTTTCTTTCTTTCTTTCTCAAACCTCGTTTGTTCCCTCGCCGCCACCACCACCACAATCTCCGATCACTGTCTAGCGCTACAAATTATTTCCGCCGATCAGGGCGCAGTGCTGTAAATAGTGCATACTTGATGCAAATCGTTTCTACTCGAGAGCTGACCGCCGAGACGATAGCCTCGCCACCGCCGCACCACCACCAAAATGTTGTCCAAGACTTGTTGTTGTTCTCTGCTGTTCTCCCTCTCACTGGCACTTCTCCTCCTCGTCGATGACACCTTCTCCTGGCCCAGTGGTGCACCAGGTACGCATGTGGATTGATTTATCCCCGCTGACCACTTCTGCATCCTGTGTCACTGATTGCAACACATCACTTTCATCACTTCCTCAATCAATCAATCACTAATCACCCATTTGTTGTTCTATTTACTTGTGACACTCTAACCGTGTAGAGAAAACCTGCTCCACTCTGCTGCCTCGCCACGGTGGCACACCGGCCAAGGAGGCCCAAGAGGGCCCGTACACCCTGCAGCAGTCCACGTCCAGCTATCAGGCGGGAGATCAGGTGAAAGGTAAGAGAGATGAGTTAGATGAGCCAGCTCTTCGACACATCAACACTCAACACTTTTTGTTCAGTGGTGCTGCGATCACCGACAAACGTCTCCTTCAAAGGCCTCATCGTGCAGGCAGTCGACCCCGAGTCGGGCAAAAGTGAGTTCCTAAAAAGTGCTTCTATTTACCCAAACAAACCTTACCAACATCTTTCCGCTCTAAAAACACACAGCCATCGGAAGCTTCGCCGAAGGACGAGGCCTGAAGAACATCGACAGCTGCTCCTCAGTGACCCACTCCGACAACAGGTCAGTTTAGTCTCTTTCCTTACAACTCAACTATACACCTGTTGCTGATTGATTCAATCGTCGAAACAGGAACAAAAAGTCTGCCACCCTGGTGTGGAACGCCCCCAAGACCGGCAATGGATCAGTCATCTTCCGCGCAACGGTCGTCCAAAAGTACGACACTTTCTTCCGAGGCGTCATCTCTGCAGTGAATCCCAACGCCTAAACGAGGCGTCCATCAGTTTCAGTAGTAGTAAAGTGGGCGTGAGCGTGTGTAAAAAAACTCCAGCAAAGCACAATAAACAAGCGAATCGATTGTCGAGTAAAAAATGAGAGTGCTGATCGAGTTGAGTTCTTGTCAAGAGTGCAGCTGCACTTAACAGCAGCAGGAAAGGTCACCGAGGATGTCCTTGAGTGGTGGTGCTGACAACTTCTGTCGCTGTGAGAAGGCTCGGGAATCGTTAGCTTGAACAACTAGAAAACTTGAACAACTCGACAAAGCAGTCCTCTGAATGGTGTGCCCAGTCGGCCGAGGAGGCACGGCGTCCTGCGGTGGGACACTGCCGGTCACAGATAGCTGGTGGTGGTGGTGGTGGTGGTGATCATTGCGTAACAAGAGCAGCAAAGTTGAACAACAACAAGAGTCCACCGAAATTGGGCGACCATGAATGAGTGAGGTAATTAAGTCGGCGCTGGTCAGTGTCCGCTCAATGCTCTTTACATCCTCCGCCAGCACCTAATGACCTGTCTGACATTGTTGGGTCATTTACATCAAATCATTATTTCCATTGCTGGCAGTAATAATGTTCGGCGTCTAAAAGTGGCCACTGTCGGCCACTGATGGCTCCCCAGATGGCGAGATTGAGGCGCCTGTCTGCCTGCCTGACTTTGGCAAGGCAGAGTCAGTGATTGTGGCTGCTTTCAGTAGCGGTGTAGGTCAGGTTCTCACTCCTCGCTCGCCTCCAAGTACTTTCCCTTCGCTACTTTCGGTTTGGATGGCTGGTCGTTTGCCAAGAACTGACGCCACCGCCGTCGTGGTTCCATGTTGTTCAGTGGGAGAACCGGCGAGAGCAAAGGTCAGGAGAAAGACAGCACAAGTAGAGAGGGAGAGAGATGACTTTTTCTTTTTTATTCTTCGCTACTAACTCGTGGATTTAATACAATAAACAAATTTTTATTCACATTTTAAAAAGTCATTCACTAAAATAAATGTTTGCTAACACTTTTCTCTGTTATTGGCTGATGTTGCGCTGGGCTCTTGCTGTTGTATTGTGTATGTGTGTATTGGTGGAGGTTACACGGTTTGCCAGGGATTACTGCGTGATTGGGCTGTGATCACCGCTGCAAACATTTAGAAGGCGAAGAGAAGGAGGAAAGCCATCATAAGACAGAAGAGACCCATGGCTTCGGAGAGGGCAAAGCCGAGAATGGCGTAGGAGAAAAGCTGCTGCTTGAGCGAGGGGTTGCGGGCATAGCCGACGACCAGGCCGCCGAAGACAGATCCAATACCGGCTCCAGAGCCAGCCACGCCGATGGTAGCAGCGCCGGCACCGATGAACTTGGCAGCCGAGTCGATATCTCGTCGGACCAGGGAGGTGTGCAGACCGCGCGATTGCTGGAGGGTGGCGACCTTGTCAGTGGAGGCAGTTGGAGCGGCAATGCTGACGCTGGTCAGGGGGCGAGCCGATGCTCGGCCAAGGAGCTGTTGGGGAACACAGGGAAAAAAGAGACACTGTTAGCGCCGGCAAGGTAGAGGACAAAGAGGGCACCCCATCAGTTCACTTCTACTTACCATGGCACGGAAGACGGGGTTGCAGACGCGGGTCGACTGGAGGTAAGCCATTTTACTGGTTGGGGGTGGTGGTGGTGGTGGTGCTAGAGAGGACAGAGAAAAGAAAGACCGGTTAGTACGGTTTGCGGCTGTAAACTTGTACCGAGCTGCCCAATGACATGTAAAGAGAGAGCAGTGCGGCGTGCTCAGTCAACACGGCAACTCGATGTCTGAGCAGAGCAGAGCGGTCCCCGGGTATCTGGGCACTTGCTGCAGGCGGCTAGGGCCCTGGAGCAGGGTAGAAGGAGGAGGCTACCTACTTGGTTAGATCGAGAAGAGGAGTCGGCACGGCGTGCAGGATTCGGCGGCGAGGCGAGATGTGGCTCGAGTAGAGGGCGAATGGATGAAGGTGGCGGAGAATGCTGAAGGCAGGCTGCAGAGCCGCACACACTTCTTCTTTTCTAGTGCTCGTCTGACGGGACGCTCGCAGAAGACGGACGCCGCCGGTGGGGCGCCACCTCGTGGCCGGCCAAGACTACAGCTGCGCTGCTCGGGTACAGTCAAGGCGCGCACCTGTCATCGTGTCGGGTCAAGTGTCAGCTGCTGGTGTTGGGCGTTGGTGACACGGTGACAGCCAGTTTGGCCAGATTAGTCACTTAGACACGCTAAAAACATTTGCGGTGACTGATTTGGTGGAATGAGTGTGCTAGCGTACAGCACAGCAGCGTACAGTCATGTTTCAGTCATGGTAGCCATTGAGTTTACTACAAATCTGTCATCGTTTTGACAGCAGAAATGTTTTTATTTTTTTGTCAGTACAAAATCGTCTGTCGCCAAATTGCCACACCGGTCATTGGCCAGCAGCGTTTGAAACTGCAATCAAATGCCATCTTTTGAAGCACACCATACCACACTCCGGATTCAATCCTGATGATCCTTCAGGGTGGAAATAAAGGAAAGCCCACCACGACCACCATTATCTCCCAGCAGCCATCTTTCCGTGTCTGTCTGTGTGCATTGTTCGGGCCGGTGACCTGACCGGTTTGTGGACAGCAGCTGCCGCCGACTGCTTTGAATGATCCTCATCGCAACCAGCAATGGAAGCAGCGGCAGCAGCAGCTTGGCTACGTCATATTCGGCGGCGCATGTCAGCCATTGCTCGGGTGGGCGCATATCGCCGTCTGATGAGCAGGGCAGCTAATGGCGCAGGCCGGGGCAGGCAGCCCCCCGCCGATACTGCGTTTTACGTTTCAACACACAGCCTCTACTGCTGCCTCTGCTTTAGCCTCTGCTAGCTAGCTAGCCTGCGACCTCCCGCAGGTCCAAACACAGACACACACCAGTGCAAGTCACCTCCACAGTGAACCCTACCCCCGCCCCCAAGCACACAACATGGCCCGTAGAGAGTAGACGGGGCGACACAGGGACACAGTAGTGTACACTACCTGAACACAGAGTAGCGCGACTGCGACTCAGAAAAATTCCTTCGCAACCGCTTCCATCACTTTTCTCCCTGCTCTTATCTCATTTTTGTTTTAGCTCTCCAACTACTCAACAACAACATCTCCCTCTCCCTCTCATTTAGAACCAATAACTATAACTACAATTATTATTATTCTGGTTTGCCATTCAACACATTCACATTCTTCATGTCCATCTGATTCAGCAACACCGAAAACACCCGAATTTCACCCGAAGACTGACATCCCCCTTCTTTCTTTCGATGGCAGTCTTCTTATCAAATGTGTGCACGTTCAATTCGTGCGGTCGTAAATTTGCCTCCTTACAAGAACTAATCAGGCATATTGAGGAGAACCATTCATGTACGGACTGTTACTACTGTTGTACTGCGCACTGTTCATGTGCACATGAGTACACTTTTCATTTGAATTTGAATACTTAATTTTGTTGTTGTTTTGTTTTCTTGAATATAGATGACTACGAGCAGGAGGCTGCCATAGCAGAGACCTCTAACTTTAACACCTTAATTCCTATCAGCTGCATTCTGAGGTTTGTGCCACCATTTGCATTGTTTTCATTCAGCGTTTTTGCTAACAAATCATCCTCCTTTTAGAATCTTTTCCAATCGATCAGCTGATGCCGACTCAAGCGACCGAAAAACAATCGATTCACTTGGCGCGTCCCAAAGTCTTGGATCTACTCCCACTGGTAATTTCGAGTTGTCAGAGCATCCTGAGTAGATTAATGTTGTACCTTGGTAAACGCTAGATGGAAGTGAATTCGATGAGGATGCTGACAGCGATTCCGGCCAGAGTAGCATCGACTCGTGGGCTACTGCCAACGCCGACGCTTCACTCAATCCTCTGAATAAGTAAGTTCTTACCTTTTGACACGTTTGACATGAGTTACTAATTTGAGTTCTTTCTTGCTTGCCAAAGATATCATCAAATAATGGGCTCCAGTGCCTCGTCAGTGAGCGGAAACCTGGATGAGAACAACAATAGCACAAAGTTAAATGGTGCAGCAAAGGAGTACATTTGTGGCTTTTCAGGGTGTACCAAGCGCTATCAAAGCTCCAACAGCCTCAGTCATCACAGGCGAAGTGTTCACAAGACGATGTGTATCAACGGCAGTGCCAGCACTCCTATCGCCAAGCCAGTAATTGATGAAAAAGAGTATGTAATTTTTTGGTGCAGCTTTCCGAGTGATTCTAATAACAAAACAACAATTTCTCTTTTTTTGCAGAAAGAAAATATTCCCTTGCACTATGTGTAGCAAAGTGTACAAAACTAGTCATGGTCTAAAGAACCACAACAACTTGCAACATAATCGAGAGAATGCCCTGAACCGACCTGCATCTCTTCAGCAGGTCAACGGCACTGGTAATGGTTCGTGCAATGCAACAAGCCTGGCAATGACATCCAACGGCATACAGCAAATCAAACATGAAATGCCCGCTCAAGTAACCTCATTTGTACAAATCTCCACCACTCCCAACACATCGATTAAAACGGAAATCTCACCTTCAGTGAAGGAGACGCTTCTGAACTCGCTTCAAAACTCAATCAATAAATCGAAGGGTATCACAAACTCGCTGGTCAATGGCAAGTTTATCAAGCTGGAAAGCAGTGGCAATGGTACTACCACCTTTCCACTGTCGGCAGAGCTAATCTCGGACGGTAATGGCTTGCCAACGGTGGGCAACAACGTTGAGGTGAGCATGAGCGATTCGAAGATGACGCACATTACCATCAAAAGTCCGCCGATCATCTCTGCGCCCACTCTTCAGCAGCATCTCCTCAGTCCCATCATACCCAAAGTGGCCAGTTCCTAAGGAGCTTCTGCGCGCACTGTCTGAGGAGCTAACTAGTGTTTGAAAGCCCAGATGATGGCATTTTGCTCCATCTCTTCATCTCTCCTTATTCTTCTTATCCTTCTCCTTTGGTTATACTCCTCCTCCTCCTTATGATTCTGGTTCGCCAAACATCACATACTACTACTACTATTGCTGGCACTACAACTTAGTCGATTGTGAAAATACTTTGCAAAAGTAGCTCTCCTCCTTCCCATTCTCCTCCTTACATGATTGTATCATCGCGCGTGTGTCGAGCTTGATAATCTGACTGTTAGAACTACTGTACTTTCTCCTACTTTTATCCTTTTTATTTTTCGAGCTTTCTCTCTCTCTCTCTCCTTCGATGGTTTGGCAGCATCAAAACCTCAAAGCGTTCAAGAACGGCAGAAGTTTCCGCTCCAGTGGCAATTGCCGATTGTCACAGTTCGATACAATCCTTAGTTTCTCCTCCTCCTCCTTCTCATACATACACATCTACTACACAGAAACACTACAAGTAAACCCGGAAAGTATTATTATATTTTGTAGACATCGTTTACACGAAACAATCCTTCATCTCAAACACTCACA
>JAALOO010002398.1_pt1 | contig 10369 bp, 6 predicted proteins | sample 7257641 | NCBI WGS metagenome assembly JAALOO01 (sample SAMN14085613, study PRJNA598686) | mite metagenome | biome: ENVO:01001000; feature: ENVO:01001002; material: ENVO:01001226; isolation source: single female mite from University of Michigan culture on fish food culture... ... | reverse complement strand
AGAGAGAGAGAGAGAGAGAGAGAGAGAGAGAGAGAGAGAGAGAGAGAGGCAAAAGCACAACAGACGGCGTCATAAAAAGATTGAAGCAGAGAGGCACCATTTAGAGGTTTACCCAGGCAGGCAGACAAGAAACCATCTTTGCATTCACATTTATCGTTCTTTTTTTTAAATCTCCAATTTCTACTGTAGAAAGATTTTCTTTTACTGAGCACGTGTGCTGATTAAAGTCAGTGCCAAGTCAATGTCGAAAGCAGAAAAACAGAAAGCTGGCGCAAAAACTGAATTAGAAGGAAAGTCAAGCTCTATTTTTCTGGCTGAGATATTAAACTGGCGGACAAGCATAACGATTACACAGAACACTTAGCACTTTTTACTTTTTAGCCGACAATTTATAGCCTTATTTTTAAGTAGTGTGAGTAAGTGTGTAAAATGTTGAATTGAGCAATGTTTTGTTTTATTGTTATTTCAATAAAATGAATAAAAAATTTAAAAAAAGAAAACAGATCTACTAAAACGTGTGGCGTAACTTGTATAAACGTTGTTTTCTTTTTAGTATCGATTGCAATAATACTGTAGCAATCAAACGACAGTGCACACACTCACACGAGCCAGTGCCGAAGGTCTATGTCGCCAATCAAACTGCCCATTAAACGTGTCTGTGTGCTTCAGGACACAGACGGTGTGTGGGAGAGAGTGCCAGCAATTATTGGTAATTGAAAAAGAAGTGTAAAGAGTAGTCTGTGTGTTTGTGTATCAGCGGTGCAATCGACGGTGACGATCAGTGGGGCGACGTACGAGTTCCGCTCGGTTTGCTTGAAAGTGCAATTAAGCACTGAAGACGCAGAATATCTATATACACTGCACTCAACCGAGATCCACTGGTCTCTGGGCCACAACAGCAGCAGGAGCAGCAGCAGTCACTGGGACCACCACCACCATCAGCAGCACCATTAGCAGCCTGTAGAGCTGGCAACAGCAGCACCCAAAAGTGGCACTATCCAGTGAAGCGTGACTAGGGAATGAAATGCTGCTGCTGTTGCCGTTTCTGTTGTTGCTGTTTTTGAGAGCTGTCTGATCTGTTTTCCGTAATGAGGGAAATTAAATTAAAATTCAAGTTCAATTTAAATGTGCTCAAGACAATGTGCGTGTGTATGAGTGTGTGTGTGCACAATGCTGTCGTACAATAGACCCGACAAATTGCTCCTTCAATGCACTGCAATTACAAGAAGGGCGACAAATGTCAGTGAAGTGAATGCTGGCAGACAGGCACCGATTGAGTAATTCCTAAGTATTTGTAATTGTTATAATATCAAGTCGCACTCAGCTGCAGCTACTGCTCTGCCAGCACAGCTACAGAATGTGGTGGTGAAATGGTGGCTCGTCAGTTGTGTGTCTGGCCAAGTGTGCAGTGGCAGTGAACACTGGAACTGCAGTGCATTCGTCTCCAGCCAGCCAGCAAAACTGTGAGTCAAGTCAAATTAATTCAATCGAGTGCTCAAGTGTTTTGCCATTAAGTAGATTAGAGAAACTGAACACTGAGACAGTCTAGTGCAGTCACTGGTTATGCAGTGTAATTATGGACTCAAACGGGTCTTTGCCCCCCCCCTTTTCCCGTTTAGAGGCCAGACAGCAAACGGCACCCTTAAAGACGGAAACTTCCGAGGGTAATGGGGCTGCTGTTGTTGCGGTACTAGTGGTGAAGTTATCATAAAAATAAACATAAACTAAAAAAGGAAGACTGCACTGCGACACATAAAGTTAAAATGGCGATTGACAAACGACCGATTACCTAACACACACATACAGTTTTACTGTCAAACGTTGTTGACCAGTTTTGTGGAGAGAAAAGATAAAAGAAAGATAAACGGCGGCACAAACAAGTGGATAAATTAATTGCTATTTTAAAGCAAGCAAAACAATGGCCAAAAGTGGGGTGTCAATCGGGAGCACTTTCCCTCCCTTTTTCATTTTCCCAAAAGAGTAGAGTCTCTAAGTAAACAGCCACTGAAAGAGCCAACAGGGAGCTCTTGCCAAAAAGAGAATTCAACAACAACAGCAACATAGGCAAAAGCAGTAAACAAGTACAATGGCAAGTAATGAAAGTTGTAGTTATAAAGAGATTTGCCGATATTACCAGAGATTAAAGTGAAATGCTTCACTCGCTAGCGAGATGCTTGTTTTTTGGTACGACCAGGGTAGCTGAAACAACTCGCAGTGAGAATGTTTGCCAGCAGTGTCTCGAAGCCTCTTCACCCTCACCGGACAAGCCAGAGCAACACTCTGCAGAGTGAGGGCAAAAAGTGTTTCAGAGTGGCATCAATCCATCGGCGTTATTATAATTTGGGTTGCAGTTAGGCAGAGAGCAGAGCAAGGGAGAAGGGCGCAAAAAGGCAGGGGCGCAGAGTTAGCGACGCAGAGCACTTTACTCATTCTCTCTTTCACTCTCACTCTTTTTTCCTGGTACTTAGCGCTAAACGGTGTTGCAAATTGCTATTAGGAAAGGGAAAATGTCGAGTATTTAGGAAACAAATTAATCGAAAAGATCAAGCCAAACAGGATGAGAATGCTTTTCTCTGAGCCTGTGGTGGCGGTGCTGCTACTGCTGCCGTTGCTGGTGCTGGTTCTGGTAATGCCATTAGTCCTGGCGTACTCAGTGCAGTCCTGGCAGACAGACAGACAGGCGAAGAGAGAATAAAAGTGAAAGACTGAGGGAGACGCTGGTTAGTTTAGGTTGCCAGCGATACTAAGCCGACTGACAGCCTCAAAGGAGAGAACTCGAACCAGCAACTCAGCAAACTGGCAGTCCAAGGCTTGAAAGTGGCGAGGGTTCGCGCTGTTCGGTGTCAAACAAACGAGATCGATTACGATAAAAGAGAAAGAAGGAGAGAGAGAAAGGCCAAAGCAATTAGAGTCTCATCGATTGCTGAGCACACTATAAAAGAGGGCCAGAGAACAGCAACAGCAGCAGGCTTACCAAAGCAGGCACAATGTTGCCGATTCTCTCTAACTAGAAGTAATTCTCTCTTTGATCCGCACTCACACGCATTCACTTTTTCCCTCAGCCAATTCATTCATTTACCCAATCATTGCCCCCTTTTACCAGCAGTAGTAGTAGTAGTTCTATTCAAATTGATTGAGCCATGCAGGTCGCGAGTTATTGCTCTAATTAGTGGCCGCAGTCGATTCATTAACGCGCTTGCAATTGCTTGCCAGCTTGTGTCAGTTTGTGCGTGTGTGCTGGAGCTGGTGCACAATTCGAGCATAACGCTAAACTTCTGCACCTCAGTGCGTTCCATTCCACTTCTTGCTGACAATGTTCTTTCTCTCCACCATTCTCTCGACCATTTGGCTAATTGGCAACGATGGTCTGGCTTCGGTCCGGGCCGGGCGCTGTGATCGAGTGTCAACACGGCTCCACTTGACACGACTGTCAAATTCATCTCATTCGACTGCTATCGCCGTCGCCCCGTTTGTCGTTCTCGTTTTCGCTCTTTATTCTCCACTTCTTTTGGCCGCCTTTCCATTCTCTCTGACAGTCTGTCTTTCCTTCTGAATTCGCAATAAATTAGCAGCCTATTATCAGGACAAATTAAGAAGATGGCAAAGTGACGCTAAGTGGCTATATATTGAACCAATTCGACAGTCAAGCATTTTAATTAAAGCAAACATTGCCATTCGAAAGCCATTAGTGAGTAGTAGTGCTGTGGGGGCAGCAAGAAGGAGAGGGAGAGGAATGCTGTCACTAACTGAGTGTTCCCTTCAATTAGTTTGTCTTTTCCATTAATGGGCACCATCACCACCACCACCATCGAACAGTGGTGCAAGCCAATTTGCCTAGCTAGCAAGTGGCTGCAAAAAAAACTGCTGTTGGTGCCCTTCTTTTTTTCACCGCTCTTCTAATCACTAAACGTTTCAGTTCTCTGTTTGCCCATTTATGTAACTGCTGCTCGGACACTACTCTCAACTGTCTGTCTGTTTCACGCCACAGCATTGCCTGGTAGAGCGAGAATAAATCAGGTGTCCATTTGCTGGAGAAACAGGCAAGGGAAGAAGAGAAGGCAGTTTGTGTATACTTTGCTAAATGTCATTTTGTTAAAACTAAAGTAATAGCTGTAGCACTTCTAGACAATTAGTTGAAAGGCAATGAAATGGAATGGTGGTAGAGTGAGTTAGTGAGTGTGTTTGCTCGTACGAAGCATTAATACCTCGACGACCCCGTTCGATTGGTAAATATGAATTGTCTGGCGTACAGTGAAAGAGGCAAAGAGGGCAACAGCAGCAGCAGCAAGTGGGCTCCACTGAGCACTGATAGAATCAATTAACGGCCAATAAAGGACGTCTATGGAAGAGGGAGGAAGAGGGGAAGGGGGCTAATAGTAGAAACACTGTGCTTCTTTCCAGCAACAGCAGCCCTTCTCCCTTCCTGTGCAAAATTAGACCCATTTGTTTTATAATGCTGCCTGGTGATGGTAGTGCTGCAGTGAAAATGAGCTCGGCTGAAACTGGTAATGGGGATAGTGTGTATGTGCAGTACAGACGTGGATGAGTGCATGGCTATCGACCAAACGAGGAATTAGTGGGCTGGAGGACAGTCAGGACTGGAAAGCCATTGACTTGAAGAAAAGCTGTAGAGTTGCTGCCCAAAACACACAGGCAGAGGGGGGGGAGAGGAAAGGGGCAGGAAGAAACAGCAGCTCACTGGCAGATCGATCTAATCAGCCAATTAAAACGACACAATTGCGTCGCTCTATCAATCAATTAGAGTGCTCAGTAAATAGAGATGCACAAGTGCAGTAATTACTGATGCTGATGCTGCTGCTAACTGTGGTACTCACTTTCTCTCTTTCTGGGTGCCCTGCTTCTCTCTTTCAGTGTGTTCAACAGAATTGACAAAGCACACCCAAAGCGAGAGACGGGGGAGAAAGAGAGATGGTGAATGATACCAGTGAACTGTTCTGCAACTACAACTACTTTGGACCAAGCCGAAGAACTTTTTTTTACTTTCCCCTCTACTCAAAAAAAGTTGAAGCCCCAGAATGAGCTACTCTCCTGCCTCTTAAATCCTTAAGTGCCAGTCAGTGAGTGACTAATTTAAACACGCAGCTATTTGCATTTAATTGAATCTGTCTTTTGCCCACAAACGCACGCTATATAGCGGGACGGTGATGCTACCACTCGCCTTCCTCCCCCTCTTCTTGGCATCCCCACTGATGCATTGCGCCAATAGCAAATGGCCGATTGACAGAATGAACAGCAAAGCCAACAGTAATAGAGAAGAGAGCTGGCAGGCAAACACACACACACACACACGGCCAGATCGTGCCACATGCAGTGACATGAAGACAGCAGCACACAGTCTGGTACTATTGACAAATGCATTATTTATAATAGATTAAATATTACCGTTGCAAAGAGAGCAAACGAAGACGACAACAGCAGTTGCATCAGGAGCTGCATCAGAATCAGCCTGGTAGTCAACTGATAGAATCACGGCACACAATTGTTCTATGGAGACCAGACTGAGTGAGTGAGCCAGGCGGTGGGCACACTGTGCCACTTGGCGAAAGCAATCGAGTCAAACACTGAGCCCCAGTTCAGAGCAGCTCATTCGCTACACTACAGATATGGCAACGTAGTGTCTCGATCGACACTGTCTTTAATGGCAATAAAATCACAAACAAATTGCCTGGAACCCAAACCCAGTGAAACTGAAACAGGGAGAACTTGGTGGTGTAAGCAAATGTGAAGGGAGGGTGAAGGAGCCAGCAAATTATATAAATTGGGCGCAATAAAAATTATAATTCTGCCCAATTAGATACACAGCCAATAGGCGAGCAGTAAAAGGCGCAGTACATGTGTGCACACTGAGTGGAAATGGGCTAGAGTGGAAAAGCTCGTAAACGAATTGCCAGAATGAGCGAGGCAGGCAGATAACTGATAAAAATTCTGTTTCTAAGGAAGCTAAATAAATTCATTATCTATTACAATACACGATTTCAAAGGAACAATAACATTTTGATAACTGATTTTAAAATAAACTGGTACAGATCATTTTTAAAAAACTTGAGAAAAATACATTAGAAAATCAAATAAAGTGCTCGTTACCTCGTGACATTGAGTAGCAAAAGACAGCAGTTACGTAATAGCTTTAATGTCTTTTTATTAATATTCCACAATTTGTTATATTTACGTTGTTTGTACGCTCACGCTGCCGTCTGTTTTTCTCCTCTTTCTCACTGTCTTTGGGACTAGCCTGCTCTACGACGTCTACAAGAACGACGACGCCAACCATTTTGACATTTCCATTAGGTATGAAGGCATCCGCTTGCTAATCGATTAGACCATTCGGCATAATTGCCAGTGAATATGTCATTAAGTTAAAGCGCCAGGGCGAGGAACGCTTTACCAAACAAGAAAGAGAGATTGCCTTCTTTGGCTTATTAGTTTGGAAACTGGCATTTGCTTGAACGCAAGGAAAGGAATCAATGCACAGACAGAGCGAAACACACCGTGTGATGTGCACAATGTGCACGCACCCAAGTGAGTCGTCTAACGGCAGCTCGGGCAAAGTGGTGTCAGCATTAATAGATATGGCTGCTCCATTATTGATATCGACGTTTCGATTTATTGAGACATAAACAGCAATTGCCATTTATTACTATTAGAGTAGTAGTAGTAGTAGTAGTGGCAGTTGTGCACACGGTGGCCTTGTGTGGCCCTATTTAAGATAATAGTTTAAATAAATCAAACACAAGCCGATCGATGCAGCATGCTGCTGAGCTAGGAAAAGGAGATTGAAAGTGCAAAGACGGTGGTAGTGGTGGTGGTGGTGGTTGTGGCATCAAAGAGAAAAACCACTAGCCGCAAGCTGAATGAGAAAAGTCGGGAAAAATGTGGGAGAAACTTTGTCGAAGTTGGTTGGTTGTTGTTCATCCATTCGGCGACGGGTAGTTGATGGCGACAGCAGCAGCAGTGGCAGCAATGGCAGCCATTGGCAGCTCAATGTTCGCCTGGTAATTACCAAAGTGCAGCCAAAAGCAATTGACAATCGATTGCACACATGCAAAGTGGATCGCTACAAATTGACAGCTTTTCTAAAGCAGCAGCAAGTTCACTGCAAGTTTGTCTACAAAAAAAATACTGGTTAAGGTAGTGGTGGTGAAATGAGCCCTGTCTTTTTCTCCCACATTTTACCTTGTGTTTCCTGCTAATGTGTTACTTGCCACCGCTCAAAGTGTCAGTGAGTTTGATCGGCGGCAATTGACTACAAAGGCAGCGCTGAACACAAGCGCACTTTTCGATCGCACTGTTCTCAAGCTCGGAATATACGGGCGCAAAAACACTTTTACACTTTAAAGAATTCAATTTCCTCCCAATAAAGCACATGCCCTCCTTCTTTCTTGTTATTTGCCAGTGTTTATATGTATTATATGGTGTATGTTCTTGTCTCTCTTTTTCTCTCCCTTCTCCCTTCTTGTATGCCTGTCGCCAGCCAGGCGAGAAGTATGAAAGAAGAAAAGTTAGTGTGAGAAGCAGTGAGCGGCGATATGATTTTATTGAGAAAAATCGACAATAAATGCAAGAGTGTTTATGGACGCAAGGAAATGGCGACGACAAACGATGCTGCCTCTGCCGCCTCTGCCACTGTAGTGCTCCTTTGCTAAAGTCGACAAGGTCTCAGTGGAGAAAGCGGCAGAAACAGCAGAAGAAGAAGAAAAAGTCGCATTGTTGTCTGACTGCCTCGCCGTCCCTCGCTGTCTCTGCTGCACACATACACATACGCTGACAAACAGTTGGTGTGCCATTTATATTAATCAAGGCAAATTACCATGTACTTTCTAGGCAGTAAGGCACAATTGGTAATGTGGCTCGCATCTGAGGGGGCAAAGTGACGCATATAGAATATCTTTCTCTCTCCAAACCAGTTAATATCCAATATTTTTGCTGTCGCCAGCAGCAGCATCAGCGGCAACAACAACAACAACATCATTGTCGTCACCATGCTCTGAACATTGATCAGTCGGAAAGAGGCAACTGAGAAGGCCAAACAGTTGTCCTCTTCACTGCCGCTGTTGACAGCCAAAAGATGAAAGCCAATTTAGTATCAATGGATTCACACACATTCAACAGAACTTGCTCAAACAGAGCAAGTAAAGTGCTCTAGAGTGAGAGAGAGAGAGAGCAGTTGCACAAAATACACTTGAAACTCCATTAGAAGCTGCGGCGACGGCGGCGATGGCGACATGAGCTGGACATTTGACGCAAGTGTTTTACGAGCAGTTTCCCATTTTAAATTAAACATGCTCGCGCAATTGGCGATAGAAAAAAAACGTGGAGTGTATTTGTGTGTCTACACTGATGGAATTAATCTAACGGGACTGCAGTTGAGAAAAACGAAAGGAAATGTTACAGCACTACAAAGTGAGATTCATGCTTGCATGCGTTCAGTCATTCATTCATTCCTGGCAATGGTGTCAACATATGGTGTGATACACAAGCGGACATATGTCGAGCAAAATCAGTCAGTTCGCACGGTGGCCATGATGACGGCTGCTGTTGTTGCTGATGCTGTTGTAGACTGCTGGCGCCTAGAACAGCCGCTGCCGCATCTTAATTTGCCCATTCACTACTACTGCATGCAGTCTTTGTTATCTCGCCCCGTGGACGAAAGGAATAAATTTAAAAGTTATAATATCAACATTGCCCAGAGAGTGTCTCTGAACATCAGAGATCGGTGGAGGACGGACTGTCTGTTTGTTAGAGAGAAGACCGACATGACTTTCCCCTTCTTACGGAACTGCTGCCTCTCCTGCTGTCGGACGTTCATAGTCAAAACTTCGGCACCAAAGTGATTTGCATGCAACAGCAGCGACACTGAGTAGACAGTTAAATTCAGTGAAAGTGAGAGAGTCAAGGAGAAGGAGATGGAGAAGAATGAAACTGCCTAAGCGTAAAGAGGAGAAAACTTTTAAGTGATTCTCCCTTCTTGCTTTCGATTAACTTGCAATTGGCCTATTACTGGTAATGGCATGGCAAATCAATCGCACAAATGTGGCGGCACGCCAATAAAAAAGAAGAGAAGAATAGAAAAAGCAAGCCAAAGATAGAGAGAGAGAGCATTGGCGCACTACAAAGGAAGTACAATCGCAGAGGGGACCACAAGGCGAACAAGAATCGAGAGGAGGCATTGTCACAAAGACAAGACAGCCAACAGCGAGAAAGTGAGGGAGGAAAACTGACAGACAGAGATACTGCAAATGGCAAATGAGGGCAGCTCGTTTGGGGGCAAACATTGCTCAAGTTGGTGCTGGCATTCGCATAGACACACACACACACATACGCAAGCACTCACTCGGACTCACTTGCCGTCTGCTGGAGAATGTCGCTCGGGTCACTGTGCAATGAGACTAATTGGCGGCTAGAGATCGACATTGCTGCTGCTGCTGCTGGTGGCACCCACACAGAAACCACCAGAACTGGAGAGTTGCAGAATTGAGGACAGTCGATGTACTGAATGCGTACTGGTGCCTGGCTGCTGCCATTCTCTCTTTCCCTCATTGCTACTTTATCTGCAATTCGTTCGACTGCTGATGCTATTAAATTGGCCAAACAGTTATGAAAAGAGCAAGTGTCTATTATGGCAATCGTGGAGAATGAAGGAGCGCTCGCGCGCATGCTACTGGGGAACAAAGTCGCTCATTCACTGCAGTGCACTGAGCTTACAGATGCACCCGGTGAGAAAGAAAGAAAGGAAAAATGAGAAAGAGAAGATGAGGCGATGAGAAGGCAAAGAACGTCAAATCGTCAAGAGCACAGTGAAACGGGAGGAAAAGTGCGAGTAAGCACGCACTTTTCCGCGGCTAGAGAAGATGAAGAGGCAGCGAGAACGAGAATGTAACCGTATGTTACCGTGCCATCAGCCAATTGCCCCAGCAGAGCATGTGGCTCCATTCTCATGTCTATGAATGTTCTTGCACTGCTAATGCCAATGCACCACGCGCTCTCCTAACTGCTAAAAGGGCTGATGGAGGCCCTTATTCCAATTGGCGCCACCAACTCGCTTGAATGGGCAATTGGCGAGTGAACAAAGCAAAACTGCAGTGCACTGCACACCGTCTCAGCACTGGCAAGTAATGCTGACAGGCTACTAGCGACCAGGCAATCGAATCGAGCCCTAATTGCCTGGCTTTGGCGCACCCGGTGCACCCAAAAAGAAAATGAAGTACAGCACTGCAGCAGCCCAGTTCTACACTAAAATGAAGCGCACAAACACTTTAAGTGCTTGTTCAGAGTGAGAAATGCAAAGCGAGTCTAATTACACTGGTCGACAAGCCAAATGTTCCTAAGATATTTAAATTGACCTTTATTA
>JAALOO010000907.1_pt3 | contig 10369 bp, 9 predicted proteins | sample 7257641 | NCBI WGS metagenome assembly JAALOO01 (sample SAMN14085613, study PRJNA598686) | mite metagenome | biome: ENVO:01001000; feature: ENVO:01001002; material: ENVO:01001226; isolation source: single female mite from University of Michigan culture on fish food culture... ... | reverse complement strand
CGGTGTGGTAGAGTGCATCACCGGGGCGTACATACTCTCGCGCCAAACAAGCGGGCAATCTCGCTGTACCCTTGATGAGGATGATAAAAATAATGGCAAGGTACAGGGTGTCCGTGCACAAAATGCAATGTGTCGTGGTATATTGTTGAGAATAATAAAATAGTTATGTAGGCAAATATAAATAATATTTTACACCATCACGTTGATTAGGTCATCATCATCATCATCAATCATTGTACAATTTGTTTGGCGACCTGTACAGGGTGGGACAGGCCGATCACAGACTCACACACGCAATCCGAGCAAGAGAAGGGGGTGTGGCCGCACTGGTTTAATGCACTGAAGAGGGGGCTGTGTGTTTGGATGTTCTTGTCGTCGTCGTCGGGGCTGTAATAATTGCGAATCAATAATTCTCCTCCGTCTCCAGTGTGCTTTTAGTGCTGCTCCTCCACCGGTTTCAGCTCGCGAATCTGCTTAATCAGGTAGGCCTTTTCGTCGTTGAACTGCTCGTCGTCGGCGCGGTCCGTTTGGAATTTCGTTAAGAAGTCTATTAGTTTGTCCTTGTTCCGCAGGAGAATGTCCAAGATGGGCTTTGGCTTGTTCGGGTTGGCCACAAACACTTTGAACACATGAAACGCCTCAAACTGAATATTTCGACTGCGATTTTTCAGCATTGTCATCATTAGCTTTAGATTCTCCTGTGAGCTAATGTAGCGCGTCATGATGGTAAAGTTGTGCCGGTCTAGGAGGAGTTCACCGAGCAGCTTCAGTGATTGTCTCTTTGTCACGTAGTTATCTGAATTGAGTAGCTTCTCGTAGCACTCAAAGAACTTATCATAATTTGACTCGAGAAAGTCTGCCGACAGTGTTTTGTGTCGCGTCAGGAGTTCTTTGAAGGTGGAAAAGGCATCGGAGGCAATGTCAAACGTCGACACCTCGACGTACTTGAAGAAGTTGTAGTAGTCGGGCGAGTTCAGCATCATCTTCGCCAGTGCCTCGTACCGGGAGCACTCGCGAAGCATTGAGCCGCAGTGAAGGGCAATGTCGTGCTTCTCATAGCCCTTCATCAGCGTAAACAGAATGTCCGGCTTGGTGCACATGTATTCGACGGTGGGTGAGCGGGTGCCGATTTGCCTCCGAAGGATGTTGTTGAAAATCTGAGCCACGTCCTTCTTCGCCTCGAATTCAATCTTCGAGAGGTTGTTGATTAGCTGGAGCAGCACATTGGAATTGTAGAGCTCCTGGGCGAGCTGAGCGACGCCAATGTCCGTCTGCGGCTCGGTGTCGCCGGTGCCGTAGAGCATGTTTTTGATGAGCACCAGGTTCTTGGAGACGTCCTCTTGAGCCTTCTCCGCCTTCTTGTCGCCCTTCTCCAGCACCGTCAGTGCCTCCTGGAGACTCTTCACCAGGTCATAGGGGCTTTTGGTCGATTTGCCGAACAGGGGCATTGTGAATGTCAGCGGTGGTGAGGAAATCTCAGGGTGAGAAAGACGCTAAATTGAGGTGCTGGGGTTAGCAACGGCGATCACACTCTCTGTTGCCGTTCACTCTCCTGCAAAAGGTGCAGCAGTGATGATGGTGTTGGCGATGGCGGCGGCGGCAGTGTTGTGGGTAGCGTGCTGAATGTGCCGATTTACTGAATGAAAGGTGAGCCGAGTGCACTGCCTAAAGATGTGGGGAGTGAACCGATGGGCAATACTGGCGTACGCCTGCAGCTCAATTAGTGGCCAAGCACGCGGCCGGGCAAACAACCATCCACTTCCTCGCAATTGATTCAGCTGCTGCTGGTGCTCGGCTGGTCTGCTTAGGTCAGGGAGGATGAAGTTGGTGTTGGTGTTGGTGCTGCGGTTGGTGCTGCTGCTGGTGCTGATGATCATGAGGATTCGGCTACGCTGACGACCAGATTGCCGCACTCACTGAGGCAATAACATTTGCTACCGCTGCTGCTGCTGTTACTGCTGCAGTAGTACTGCTCGACAGCAAGTGCTGATGGGCGGCGCACAGCGGCAGTGACGTCACAGAGTGGAAAAGGTGCACTAGGCGTCTGACGTAGCGCCTGCCTTTGCCCAGTGCATTTGCATCTGTCTTGGAAATAGAGCAGCAGTGGTTGCTTTCTGCCTTGCCGAACGGTTTTTCTGTCTGCAAGACTCGGCAAACTCCTACACACTGCTTAAAAAACGGCGGCTGTGAGAAGCACCACCGGAAAGGGCACAGGACAGTGGTGGTGGTGAAGACCATTACCCTGATTCTACTGCTGCTCATCATCATCATCATCATGAGGAGCACTATTTCAACAAGCAGGCGACAGTACTGTTCGCTCCCCTAATCTGATTGGCGAGACCTGTAAGATGATCTCTTTTCCCTCTACAGCTGCTGCTGCTTTTGTAGCCTTCAGCCTTGTCATTACCGGCGCCCGAGAGAAAGAGAGGGAGAGGAAGAGTACACAGCTGCCATTGTGTTTGGTGCAACTGCAGATTGGTGCAATTTGGCAGACTGCAAAGACAGTCAGCGTCAGGCAGGCGTCAGGTCAGATCGAACTGATTCATCAGTGGCGACGGTGCACTGTCGGTGGCCACCACCACGACGACCACTTGTTAGCAGCTGGCACATCGATCACCCCGACAGTCACGGACAATGGCACTTGTTTGCTGTGCAGAGTTCTAGTTCACGCCACAGAGACAATTGCTGCAGAATCAACCTGTCGACGGACTGCCGGTGATAGCAGGCGATGCTGCCATTATTGACACAGGCACTGAAGGGTGACAAGGCGACGACCGATGACCCGAAATAAATCAAAGTTGGAAGGGAAGCAATTTACAATGCTTTTCCTGGAATCGATTTGAAATGATTTTTTGTCAAACCTAAAAATTGAATTTGAAAGTCGTCACGTTGTTTGCGAGATGCGTCAGTGCATCATCTCCAGCAGTGCACGTGATTGCTGATTTGTTTATCAAAATTACCGGCAAAGATGCTCTATCTAATTGGCCTTGGTCTCGGCGACAAGACGGACATTACTGTGAAGGGACTTGAAATTGTGAAGCGGGCCAAGCGAGTTTACCTGGAGATCTACACCTCCATCCTCGGTGATGACCACAAGGAGCTGGAGGGCTTTTACGGGCGAAGTGTCATCCCCGCAGATAGAGAATTTGTCGAAATCAATGCCGATGAAATTCTGAGTGGTGCCGATGTTGATGACATTGCATTCCTCGTGGTGGGTGATCCTCTAGGGTAAGCTTTATGAGGTGTTTCAATGATAGCAGTTCTTATTAATAATTGCCTGCCCCCTGTTTCAGAGCAACCACGCACACTGATCTCATCTTGCGGGCAAAAGAACGTAAGATTGACTACCGACTGGTGCACAATGCATCGATTATCAACGCCTGCGGCGCTTGTGGCCTGCAGCTGTACAACTTTGGAGAGGTGGTCTCCATTCCACTGTGGACTGACTCCTGGAAGCCTACCAGTTATGTGGAGAAGATCTGCCAAAACCTCAAAGCTAACCTGCACACACTTTGCCTACTTGGTAAGCACCAACGATGATGATTGTGATCAGTGAGTGGTCTAAAAGGGTGTGTTTCATGTATTTACAGACATAAAAGTCAAGGAACAATCAATTGAAGCCATGATGAAGGGCAAGAAAGAGTACCTGCCGCCGACCTTCATGTCAGCCAGCGTAGCCTCTCAGCAGCTGATTGATTCAATTCAGGAGCTGCCGGAGCTTTGCGCTGCCGTCAACCTGAGCGAGGACAGCACCTGCGTGGCCCTTGCCCGGGTGGGAGGAGAAAGTCAGAAGATTCACAAGTGCACCCTCAAGGAGATGCTTCAAGTGGACATGGGCCCGCCGCTGCATTCGCTCATCGTCGTCGGCAAGCTGCACCCCATTGAGGAAGACATGTTAAAGCTGTTTGAATAAGTGGAGTTTCTCTTCCTGATGTTGTTATTGCTGAGGTGCTGCATTTCTCTATTTTTAAAGTTCTCATGGTTTCAAAGTAATTGTCCTCAGCGCATCCTCTTCGTGAATATCAAAGATAGCTCGAGCACCGTCGTTGAAGGAGTAGGAGAGGCCGCCGTCAATGACAATGTGGGCGTCAGTCATTCGAGAGCGAACGACTATTCGCTTGGCAAAGTCACGCGGCTTGCTCGAGAAGTTCGTCCCAAAGACGACCGGGTCGCGAATGGTGTACGCCATGGACGGCTGCGAGGGCGGGTAGATGAGCGAGTTGTTGAATCGGTCCGTCACCTTCTGCACCAGCTGACTGTCCTCGGGGTTCAGCTTGTCCGTCTCTGTGGAAAAGCACTCCTCATTGACAATGCGAAAGAGGTCCTTCACACACTGCGGCGTCAGTTTGTTGATGTTGAAGGACCAGGAAGTGGAACCAGTACCGGTGCAGATGGTCACCCCTGAGCTTTTAATCTTGAAGCGCTCCTTGCTGTTGATGGACATCTCAAAGTAGGAGACGCGGGAGGAGAGTGACTCGCCGATAAAGACCTCGTTTAAAGCTCGAAATGGAAGAACTCGCTTCGGAGTAGTGGTAGTGCTCACCGGCGGTGGGGTGGGCTTCTTGAACTGCTCAATCTCCAGAAAGCGATACTCGGGGTGCATCAGCTGCTGGTCGTGCAGCTCAGTCGGATCGGCAAAAGCGTTCTGCCCTTCGAGGGTGACGCGAATGCGCTGCCGGAACTGCCACTCAAACTGACCATTGAGCATCAGGTCGAGCGCCTTGTCAAAGTTGCTCGAGTACTTGTTTGGAAGACAGAGGTGGCCAACGGATCGAGTTGGGTCGCTGTTGACGCCAATCAGTGGCTTCATTGAGTTGACAATTTTGCTGGCTGCCATCAGGTAAGTTCCATCGCCACCGGAGGTGATGATCATGTCCGCCCAGTTGATCAGATCTTCAGTGTACGAAAAACGGTTTACCACTTTGGCTTCGATATTTCGCTTCTTCAAGCATTCTGCAATATGATCGCGATTCTTAACATGAATATTATGATGATACAGAAGACTTTTATAATCTGAACCTCGAAGTTCCAGCTGTTTTGAAAAAATAAGTGTTAGTTTACTGATGATGAAATCATAGGAAACTTACACTTTCACTAAACTCTTCTTCGTTCAGATTAGGATTACGGTGCTTTTCAAATTCATATCGAGAGAACTTGCCCAGCACCAGTGCCTTCTTTGGCGTGAAGGCACTTGAGCATTTGGGGGTAGGGCTGACAGGTCCATTTTCCTTAGGGGTACTCATTGAGGCGTAGCGATGAAAGGGTGATGCGGTGAAGAGATGACGGCGATGAGAGGTGAGGAAGGAGGAAGCGCTGAAGCTGGGCAGCCTTATCAGATCAACAGACACGAGAAGGTGGTTTGTCAGATGACATACTTTCGAAATTGGGTTATTCTGTGAAAGGAAAAGATGTTAAAGATAAGTTATGATGACGTTGCTGCAGGCATTGTTTTCCATTGTTGTAAGCTAATTAGTTGTGCATGCACAGACAATTCAGTTCAATTACCATTTAGAATGCGAGTTAATTGGGAAAATCATCAAAATCATCAGTGATGGCGACGAGCGGGAATGTGAACTACAACAAGTGTAAGTGAGAGCTAGGAAGCGGTCTTTTATGTTATTGATTGAGCCCACACACACACACGCACACACTTTTGTTAGTAGCACACAAACGCACAGTGGCAGACATACAAACAAAGTTGCAGGCTAGTGAGAAAATGTCGTCGCGATTATCATCATCGTGATTTAATTCGTACGAGGTTTGCCTCTGTTCACGAGCCTGGCATTGAAGCGGCTTGGCGGTTACAAAACACACCAGCGGCGGTGGCAGGCACGAAACGCGATAAGACAGTGGAGCGCCTGACGTCAGTCTATTTGGCTGCTGGTGGAGAGCTTCGAGGGGAACTGCTTTTGTGCAGTCACGGCTCTAGGTGATCTGCTGTTGCTGTTGCTGGTGCAGCTCGTCCAGGGCGTCGGTCTCCGGCGGTCTGGAACCATGTGATCGGGCGACTGAGATTTTGTTTACAGTTTGGAGCCTCTCCAGCGGATTTTGTTTTGCCCACACAGTGTTCAGCGAACGTCGTCTGCGAAGCGGGCGTCCCTCGACTGGGCAGTGCGCAGAGTGGGTGACTGCAGGTGAGCGAGTGGAGACAGCCGGTGCCGACTTGTCCCTCGGCGTCCCCGATGCTTTGCCTTCGGCTGCCGCTGCTCTCAGCGACGGCGACGAACGACAGCAAAGCACCAAGTATCGGAGTGCTGTGTCTTGTTGGCAATCACCACCACCACCAGAAATACTGACTCTGTGTGACTGATCTGTCTGTCTGTCGCCGTGTAGCACCGGAGATTCTGTGTGTGTTCTCTTCATCAGTGAAGTCTGTGGTCCTGAAGTTCTGCCCGCCGTTGTGCCCCCCTCATCAGCAGTGCCCAACAACCAACCACCGAGAAGTATGGTGATCTGGTTATTAGCGTCGCCCTGTTAGGACAACACTCGTAGCCTGAAGAGCACAGAGACTTGCGGAGAGTTTCACTGCACCAGCATCCATTTACCACGGCTTCTTGCACCGCCAATCACCTCATCAACTGACACGTCACACACCTCTAACTATATCTGCATCGATAATTGCATCTGTAATGTTACCAACGTACTCCAGTGAAAAGGCATTTCGAAACTCCTATCGCCTTAAAGACAAAATTCTAGGATGGCTGAGGTATGTGGCAAAAATCCAGAGCGAATTCTGCCGGTTCTGCTTCTTTCTCTAACGCCTTTTCACTCTTTTCAGGTTAATTCTCTCAGACACAAACTCTAGAAACCTGTTTATGTTTTTATTGTTAAACTTTTCATTTGCCTTTGTCGAGTTATTCTACGGAATATGGACCAACAGGTAAGCAGCTGTTTCCATTTGTTATCACTCCTTTCCTTATCATTATCTCATTCCATTGTAGTTTGGGCTTAATATCAGATTCTTTCCACATGTTTTTCGATTGCACTGCTCTCGTAGCAGGTTTAATAGCATCGGTTATCATGAAATGGAGAGCTGACGATAAATTTTCTTATGGGTGAGTTGCCGTTGTCATTTGACCCATTCAATCATATCTTTCAATTGAAACGCTACTTTACAGCTACGCTCGTGCCGAAATATTAGCCGGCTTTGTAAACGGTCTCTTCCTCATCTTTGTTGCATTTTTCATCTTCACTGAAGCACTTGAAAGAGTCTTTGAACCACCTGAAGTGAAACATGATCGGCTTTTCATTATCTCCGTTCTCGGACTGATAGTAAACCTGGTCGGCATCTTTGTGTTTCAACATGGCGGTCATGGTCATTCGCACGGAGGCCACGATCACGGGCACAGCCACGGTGGCGACCACGGACACTCCCACAATCATGACAATCACCACCAAAATCACGACCACCACCATGACCATCACCAGTCGGAGATAAACATGAACAGCGTTGACCACTACAACTTTGTGTCAGTGTCAGCTAATGGCAACCAAAATCACAACAGCAACTCACATTCGCACAGCCACGGCAGCGACCATGGCCACGGACACTCGCATGGCGGGGCAAACAGTCAGATCATGAAAGGCGTCTTCTTGCACATTCTCGCCGACACACTGGGAAGTGTGGGCGTCATTATTTCCGCCTTTCTCATGTCTCAATTTGGCTGGATGATTGCTGACCCGCTCTGCTCGATGTTCATCGCTGCTATGATCATGATCAGCGTCTATCCTCTGCTGCGCGATTCTTCTGCTGTCCTCATGCAGCGCTCTCCAAAGGAACTCGACGAATCACTACCAAAGTGCTACCGAAGAGTATGTGCCGTCTACTTTTTTTTTGTTTATTCTGTTTTGTAAATTAACACCCTCTTTCGCCTAGGTAATGGAACTTGATGGTGTTGTGAGCATTCAGGAGCCTCACTTTTGGACTCTCTGCTCAAACGTCTACTCTGGATCGGTGAAGATAGAAGTGGATCCCCGAGCTGACTCTCGCTTTGTGCTCAGTCACACGCACAACATCTTTAACCAAATTGGCGTAAAGAATGTCACCGTGCAGATTGAGTACGCTCATATGTGATCATTTTCTACTGTCATTTGAAGTTTTTGTACAAAGAACATAGAAATTCTTATATACATAGTAATTAAACGAATTTGCAATTATTTCCCTCATTTGGACCACTCTTTTGTACTTGCGATTCTGCTCTACAACTCTGTTATGATATGTGCTTTTGCAAATAAACCTTTATATTGCTGTTTTATTTAAATTGGTTTTCAAGTTTCAAAAAAGGAACAGTGGCGCCCTCTCACTCTGTCTTGTCAGCTGACAGCAAAACGTAAACACGACAGTTCATTTGTGCGATGTGCTCAAGTGAACTCGGCATTTGGTTCAACTCCAATTTCAAGTCTTGTGATTCAAGCTGTTTGATGTGTTTCACCACCCATTTGATGAATCCTCACAATGAACGGTAAGTTGAAGTTGATTCTGTTCAGGTGATTTTTATTCACGTAATCTTCAGATCAAGCTAGAGATTTGTTGGACTATGAAAACCGTGAACGAGTGGACAATTTGTCGACAAAAGTCGCCTTGCTCAAAAATGTATGTTTGAAGTTTTAAAATTCCATTTGAGAGCTGTTATTTATGGTTGTTTTTAAGTATGCCATCGATATAGAAGAGGAAACAAAGAGGCACAATAGGTTCCTCGATGAAGTGGTAAGTGCACACGTAGCATTCATTTGCCTACGTTAGCATCATTTTGAAATATTTTTCCTTTCTCAGGATGACGACTTTGGAACCAACTTTGTATTTCTCAAATCAACACGAAATCGACTAAACCGCCTCATTCGATATAATCGTAGCCCAAAGTTCACCTGCTATTTGGCTTTGGGCATGTGTGTGATACTCTTTGTAATCTACTTTGTAATCTCTGCCAAAATGAGCAACAGCAGCTCTTGATTACGTGGTGCGACTGAGATTGTCAAACCTGTACTTGATTGTAAATAAGACCAGAGACAAGATATATTATTGTTTTAAAAGTTGAACAAGTTTATTTTTACAGAGAAAATAAAAACAAACGAAGCAGATTGTACAATTGACAGGAGGTATAAATACTGTACTGGGGGCGGAGAAAAATCACAGGTTGTATGGGGACAATGATAGGTGCAACAACAGCAATGGTTGGGAGGACCAGGAGGCAGTCTAGTTTCGCTCTCTTTTGATTGGTCAAGTGGGGTGTCGAAAAGTATGGACGGTGTGACTCGAAGTTTGGGAAGTGAGTATGTGCCTGTGCGGGGCTGAACAACAAGTGTGGGCTCAAATGGGGGCGAAAGCTCAGGCGAAAGGAGAGAAAGAAAGAGATCCGGTGCTCGGTTGTGGGCGTTCGTGTATGTGTGTGTCTTGCAGTGTTCTGACTAGTGGGCAGTGTGTGTGAAGGGGGGGGGGGGTGGCAATCCACTCTTCACCGACAGAGAAAGACCGTCGTCAGCGTCAGTGCCAGGTAGAAGAGGACACCGGAGAGTGCTGCCGTGCACCTCCTCGCCGAGGAGTCCAGAGAGGTCTGCGGACTTTGCGGATTGAGGGGCAAGAAGCCGTCAATCTCCGAGTGACGATGACCACCACCACTACCACCGCCGCCATTGTCCCTGTCTCTGACAGTGTTGGGCAGACGGCCGCCGCCAGTATTTCCGCTGTTGCCAGCGTCCTGATCACCGAATGAGTAGTGCGGCTGCAGTGTCGGTCTGAAGCGCATCGGCGGCATCATCGGCGGCTTCATCGTCGCCGGCGGACTGAACTGCTGTGACACTGCTGTCGGCCTGTGGTTGACGTTGCCACTGTTGCTGCCACTGCTGCTGCCGATAATCGGATAACTGGGCATCGGAGCCGGTCGCGGCTTGGAGATGTACGACGGGATAAAGTGCGGTCGAGGACAGGAGGCTAAAGTAAAGAAGGGAAAGATGAGGTGAGTTTATGGCTCGCTGTTAAGTGGCACTGCCGCTGCCACTGTGGGCAAGATCGGTGAGTGTGTGTGTGCTGTGCTTACCTTGCTTGATAATTTTCATGCCAAAAACAAGTGGGTCTTCGCCTCTGTGAATGGAAGAGAACAAGTGCTTATTAGTGAGAAGCTCAAGAGGAGATGTGTCAGGTAAGTGAGTGTCTGTGAGTGTCTGTGAGTGAGTGTATGATGGTTCTCCACTGGTGGTACTAGTGCGCCCACAGGTGATGATTACGGGCAAATGCAGTGGTACGCTCTTTTTAAAGTTGCTGGTGATGGTAGGAGATTGAAGCCTAATCGTAATCTCCAAACACATCACACTGACTGACCGTCTGTATGTTTTCGTTTCCCTCGCCTAATTTCATCAGCAGATTGACTGTTCT
>JAALOO010000483.1_pt2 | contig 10371 bp, 8 predicted proteins | sample 7257641 | NCBI WGS metagenome assembly JAALOO01 (sample SAMN14085613, study PRJNA598686) | mite metagenome | biome: ENVO:01001000; feature: ENVO:01001002; material: ENVO:01001226; isolation source: single female mite from University of Michigan culture on fish food culture... ... | reverse complement strand
AGAGATCATGGTGAAATGGCAAACAACAATAATAATAATTGTGGTGCAGTAGAGAGGCTTACACAGTGACCGGAATCACCAGAAGGGACACCAGCCAATGTAGCACTGACAGAGGTTCTCGTGCGAGGTGGCGCTCTTGATGAGCATGTCCACCTGGGCAATCACGCCGTGTGCCTTTGAGAAGTTTTCAAAGTCCAGCCCAGTTAGTTTGTGGCGAACGCGCTCCACCACTGCTACTGCCTTCGAGTTGAGCTGTCCCTCTGCGCCGCCCAGTGTGCCCAGAGCGCCCATCGTCTCATGGAGCTTTCGCTCCAGATTCTGCTGGCGAAAGGAGCTGACGGGCCTCCTCAGAGCAATTGGATCACCACCACCACCACCACCACCACCACCATTGCCATTGCCTCCCGGCTCCTGTTGCTGCATTATCTGCTGCATCTGTTGTTGAAGCATCTCCTGTTGCTGCTGCATCTGCCGCTGATGCTGCAGTTGCATCTGCTGCTGGTGTTGCTGCTGTTGCTGTTGGGCAGCGGCAGCCTCTGAAGCTCCATCAAAGTTGTGCATCAGCATGCCCTCCTCTTCGTTCATCATCATCGTCGGTTGATTGGCACCGCCAGCTCCGGTGGCATTTCCTCCTGCGCCACCTGCTCCCGGCATGAGGCCATGGTGGAAAAGCTTCGCTTTCGGTTGGGCTGCAAAAAGAGAAAAGAAGTTAGTGTGAAAGCATTTACACAGTTTCCAAACCTTCTCTACCTTCAATGAGACGCCAGTTGAGCAGTGGGTCGTAGAGGAAGGCCTCCAGCAGGGCCATCAGCGATTCCTTGTGCTTGCGCATCACATTCATCACATTTCGACAGGTGGTGGTAAAGGTGCCGTCCAAGCCGGTAATCTCCATCGCGTTGATTAGCATTCGCGTTAATCTGAAACAGAATACCAATGTTAGACTAAAACAGCTCAAAAGGGAAGAAAAGTGTTCAACAAATTCACCTAAAGGGAATCTTCTCCGGGTACTTCTCCCGGTTCATGGCCACCTCAAAGCAGTCGCCAAAGTCAATGTGCAGTATCTTTCCGGACATTCGATCGAGCATCAGATTGGAGGGGTGGCGATCGCCCAGCCCTAGAATGTAGCCCACCATGGACATGACCGCCAGACTGCGCGTGTAGTTCGTCCGCCGGTCGAACCAAACCTCCGAGTTGGGACTCTTCAGCCAGAGAATCTTCGCCAGGTCGTCGCCGGGCGTGCACTCCAGTGCGTGCTCAAAGACCTCCACCTTCTGCATGAGGTTGAGGCGGTCGTAGTCGGGACCGACGCGCAGCATCAGCCGGTGCTCCATGTTCAGCAGAATCTTCCGCTTCTCGCGGTAGTCTCGAATGAGCGAGTGCAGTGTATCACAGTGCGGCACCCAGCCAATCAGACCAGAGTTGGGCGACAGCGGAATGACCGCGTACCGTTGAATGGCTAAAGGAGTGTAAAAGAAGAGGTTACATTTGAGTTACTTCCATGCCTAACAGTCGTTAAGTTACCCAAGTTCTGCTTCGAGGTGTTGTGCTCCTTATTGAGCAGCGTATTGACCAGTCCAAAGAGCTGCATCACTCGCTCGTCCTGTCGCAGGTCCTCGTGTCCCTTGAGGAGGAACATGTAATTGCGTCCATTGGAGCCCTTTATCGTCAGCTTCCTCGGCCGTTGTTTGCTGGTGATAATGTTCAGCTGTGGCTCCACCTTGGCGATGCAGATCAGCTCCTGGCGCGGATTGTACGACCCGGGAACGGCCAACTCGAGGTCAGTGCACTCGGTGAGCTTCGGCGAGACAAACTGCAGCTCAAGTGAGGTAAGCTGCGGAAGCTGTCGACTGATGCGTCTAAAGACGTGGTAGTAGATGTCCCAGGCTTGATTCAGATTACGCGGGTCCTTCTTAGGGTCCAGTTTGTACTTTCTGTGAATTATGTGGAAAGAAAAAGCATTAGCATACCCAAGCGTATTCCAAACATTTCCTCAACTGTCACTCACCGGCAGTAGCTGTGCGCCTTGCTCAGATCGGCGCCATAGTTCTGGCAGAAGGTGTGCTCCTTCAGCGTCAGCGGCGTACTCTCCAGCAGCTTGTGCAGCGGCTCCAGCGTCTCAAACATGCCATCGATGTTCTTGTCGCCAAAGTAGAGCCGCGACGCCTCCTCCAGGCCCTCGTGCCACAGCTCGTGCCAGAGAATGGCAATGCGAATCAGTTCCTCGCTGACCAGTATCGCCTGCTTCACCAGATTCGGCGAGTGGACCTTCATCAGGTGGAGGATGCTGTTGGCGGCGGTGGAGCGCGAGCTAACCGCGCTCTTGTTGGCCACCGTCAGCGGGTAGATCAGCGCCTGCGGGTGGTACTTGCCAATGTCGGTGAGCAGCGTGTGAATGAGTTTCGCCACTGACTGGTGCGGAGCGTCGATGCGGGCAATCAGCTGGGGGATTACCTGTGACAAAGTGTGGGTAAGCAAAGAAAGCTACAAATAGAAAAGAAAGCAGCCTACCTGCAGCCACGTCTCAATGGAGACATTCTTGATGCCCTCCTCCAGTGCCGCTCGCACGTCGGCATTGTAGCCGTCGTCGAACCAGAGCGTCAGAATGCGCAGCGTATCCTGCATCGACTGCTGCTGCGGCGACAGCGTCACCGAGCGGAAGAAGCCGCGCACCGCCTGAATGCAAAAGTCCTTGGGCACTAGCGGCGGCCGCCGACTGGAGTACTTCACCGGCAGCTCCAGGTTGGTGCGCAGCTCCGGCTTCCGGTCCTTGCAGTACTTCAGCGCGCGAAAGTTGTAGAAGGCCCAGGCGTGCCAGGCCTTGTAGTAGTGCTTGTCGCGCTCAGTCGCCTTCTGCAGGTTCTCCAGAATGGTCGGGATGGAGCGAGAGCTGAAGCCCACCAGAAACTCCTGCTCCTTGGCCATCTTCAGGTACGCACGAGAGAGCAACTTCTGCACGACGACGGGCACCTTTGTGGTGGAAGCGGCGGTGGCCGCCGCCACGGCGGCATTCGTCGCAAAGTTCAGTGAGGTGGCGGGCGAGACGCGGCTGCCCCCGCCGCCTCCGCCAATGGCCGTCGTCGCGTTGGAGTAGGGAGAGACGTCGCCGCTGACGGCAAAGGACGTGGCCACCGAGGCGAACTGCTGCTGCTGCTGCTGCGGGTCAACCATCAGCCCTGAGTAGTGCCCCTCAGTGCCGGTCGGCGTCACCGGCGAAACAGAGGAGGTGTAGTAGGCAAAGGTCGCCCCCTGCAGGTAGTTGGGGCTCTCGAGGGCGCCGAGGAAGCGGTCCAGCTCTCTGTAGGCGCGGAAAATGTGGCCCGCCATCCACAGGTGGTTGATAAACTTGAGCGTCACCTCGGGAAAGGTGAGCGGCAGCGGTTCGCCGACGCGGACTGCGAGGAAAAAGAAAAAGAGAGCGATTAAAACTAAAATACGGAACAGGGAAAGCCCCCACTTACAGAGCTTATTCGGCTTGACGCCCATCAGACTGACGATGGTCTTGAAGCTGAGGTTGTAGCGCTGCTGTCGGTCGCAGAGCTTGGCGAACTTGAGCCAGCTGCGCATGTCCTCCCTGGGGGAGAGCACCAGGGAGCGCACCTGCAGCACCTTCTTCCAGTCGTCGACGCTGCTCTGGAGGCCCTGCAGTCGGTGCCACCACTTCTGCTTGATCATCTCGCGGCGCTCCGGCACCAGCCGGTACTGCATCACCTCCTCCAGCTCCGACATCAGCTGGACGCTGAGCATGGCGGGGTAGGCGCGACTGTACGACTCGCCCGCCATCGTCGTCAGCTCGTTGTCGACCAGCAGGCGGGCGGTGTCGATGAAGTGCTGCGCCTGGCCGTAGTCCTCCTCCCTCACCTTGATGACCGCCTGGAAGAAGGCCGAGTCGCTCGAGTCGGCCGGCAGCTGCTTCACGTAGCTCTCCATCTCGCCCCACTTGTTGAGGTTCCAGGTGGCGGTGACGGCCATGCGCGCCATCCGCTCCCGGTCCGCCTCCGCGTGGCTGTAGTAGTCGTTGACCAGCCCGTAGAGGCGGTCCCACTCGGAGAGCACCTCCAGGCAGCGCATCTGCCCCAGCACCGCCTCCATGTCGTTGTTGTTCTGGTCAAACTTCAGCCGGTGGGCGAAGAAGGCCGACTCGAAGTTGTTCAGCTTCTCGAACCACCGCTCCTTCAGCTGCAGCTGTCCGGCCTCATAGGAGCGCATGGCGTAGGTGAGCACGCCGTAGGCCGCCTGCGCCTGCTGCAGTTTGTTGTTGATGGTAATGAGCGAGCCGAGCACGTCGGGGCCCACCGGAGTGCCGCTCTCCTTCTTCAGACTGAACTCCTTCTCCTTGTAGTGCAGTGCTTTCGCATAGGCACGACACTTCAGCGCCCGCTCGCCGAGCACCTCCGCGTCAAAGAGCGGATTGCCATTCTGCACGTCAATGTGCTCGAGAAACTCGGCCAGGTTGAGGAGGATGCCCGTCACCTCGGGAATCTCCTGTTGCTTGAGGACGTCTTGAAAGGACTCGATAAAATCCTAAAAGGAAAAACCAAATGGAATAAGTAAAAACTAGACACTTTAACACTTTACAAGCCTTACCTTCTGCTTTTCGGTGTTTAGGTCATTCCAGTGGGTGAGAAAGGCGGGATTGAAGAGGTCCCTCGCCACGGTGTTGCACGTCTGGGCAATGTGGTAGCAGGCGCGCAGGGAAAAGGCGGGCGAGTTGTTGATCAGGTCCAGGTTGAACTTGCGCAGCCACTCGAGCCAGTCCTCAGTGCTGATTCGTCGCGGATAGTCGACCCAGCCGAGGCGAATATCGTCCAGGGTATTATTGGCAGTGCGATTCTTTGCAATGTCCCCCGAGGGCGACTGCTGCTGGTTCTGATGGACGAGCTCACGCGCTCGGCGGGCATTGAATCGCCGCCGGCTGTTCTCCGCCGCCACACCACTCGTCAGATTGTTCACGTCCTGCTCCTCCGTGAACTGACCCGATTTGATATTCTGCACCACCTGTTCGTAGTACACAAAGCTCAGGCGGTGCTTCGCGAGAACGCTGTCCACAATGGGAATGTAGATGCGGTAATGCATGCCCAGTTGAAAGGTATACTTGATCAGCGTGTCCATGGCCGCGTTGACGAGCCGCTGAAACAGGAGGATAATAATACAAATGAGCAAAAAGGGACATAAAACAAATATAACCCAAAACGCACCTTATCATGTGGATTATTATCAATGGTCCGGACAATAGCATGCACTATGCGCGTACTGTGATCCTTCAGCTCTAAATCATCGCAAAGCACTTCAATTGTCCGCAGTGCGGCAATGCGAACTTCAACGTCCTTCCGTGTTGATGTCTCAAACTGCGCACAGATGGGCGGCACCAGCAGCGAGACGTAGTCTTCTAGATTGCTGCCAAAACTCTGTAGTGCACCTGCAAAAGGGTCAGCATAAGCACCCAGATTAAAAACCGAAAAACGATTCAACCATCAAACTGAGTCAGTCAACTCACCAAACAGCTTCATCAGCACCTCTCTTGAGCCGCTGTCCTGGTTTAGCACCTTCAGAATGTGCGGTATGAGATGCGGCGCGTAGTTGCCAAACTCGCCCCCCAGCGCGGCGACAATCTGCTCGATGACGCTAAAGAGCACCAGCTGAATGGTCTCATTGGAGGTCCACAGCTCGCGCAGCACCTTGAAGATGTCATCGAGGTAGACGCGAATGTGCTTCCGCACAATGCCGATAATCTGCCCCAGCTTCTGCAGCAGGTACTCCTTGATGTGAAACTCGCCCGTCCGAATGATGTTGATGAAGGGCGGGAGAATGTGCGGCAGGTAGGGCACAGAGCGCAGCTTGAGCACGCTGAAGATGAAGTAGACCGCCTGGACGGCCATGGTGTGCTGCGCAGTGGCCGTCGTGTCCTTCATCACCATCACCAGCGTGTTGATGGCCTGCGCGCAGTAGAACTCATCAAAGTTCCCTGAAATGTTGGAGAGCATCTCGTGGATGTTGATCTCCGCCTCCTCCGCCGGATCACAGCTGATCAGCGACTCGCCGGACAGGTCGATGACTCCCAGGTGGATCTTGTGCCGGTACGGGTCGACCGCCCCGAGCAGGCCGAGAACGCGCATCGTCTCGCGGCGAATGAGCGCCGACTGCTTTGAGTTTTCCAGCTTCAGCAGCGAAAAGAGAATGTCCATGAGGGCGGGGAACTTCCAGTAGGGCTCAATGACGTAGCCGCAGTTCTCAATCAGCCGACCCATCGTCCAGAGGGCAATCTCGCGCTTCTGCAGCGAGCTGCTGTCCTGAACTGCCTCCAGAATGATGGGAAAGAGCTCGTAGAACCAGGCGCGCATCTCCAGGCCGCTGACGATGGCCTGCTCGCCAATGGCCGACATAATGGCCGTGGTGACCGCCTGCGAGGGGTCAGTCAGCTTCGGCAGGAAGACCTTGAGGATGGGCTCGGTGTAGGGGCGAATGAGCCGGGGCGTGGCGGCCAGCAGGTGGCCCAGCATTCGCGCGCTCTGCTCCATGCTCCTCGGCACGCCGCTGGTCTCCAGCTCGGTGAGCAGCTCCAGGAGCACCTTGCGCAGGTAGGGCATGACGTAGGCGGGGTTGAGGCTGCACAGGCGGCCCATGATGCAGATGCCCAGCTCGCGAATCTCAAAGACCTCATCGTAGAGGCTGAGCATGAGCAGCTCCAGGTTCTCCGCCTGCGCCAGATAGTAGTCAAAGTGCTCCTCCAGCCGACTGAGCACCGAGTAGCGGACGTACTTGTCCAGGTCGGCGATGCCGACGATGATGAGCTTGCTGAGGACGTCCTTGATGATCGGCTCGACGCCGGCGATGCTGCGCGGCTCGTGCCGACCGGCGGCGGCGGCGGTTCGCTCGAGGAAGGGCGTCAACAGGCGACAGCAGGTGTGCACCGCCTCGAGGCGAATCTCCCTACTCTCGTGACTCAGGTAGACGTCGGCGCAGGTGCGCACAAAGTGAATGAGAAACTGCGGCGCAAAGTCAAAGCGACCGAGCACCTTCAGGGCGTACTTCACCGTGGCCAGGTCAAAGACCTCATTGGGCGGGTAGGCCACGTGCGTTATGAGGGGGTTGATGCACAGAGATTTGGGCAGCTCCAGCTTCTTTCCCATGATGATCTGCGAGAGCATCCGCAGCAAGCCCTCGTGAATGTCGGTGCGCAGCTCAGGAATGAAGAGGCAGATGTCGTAGAGTGAGTTGACGAGCGGCTCCGTCAAGCCGAGGGCAAACATGGCGGGCAGAAGTTCAAAGATATCCGCGCGAACTTTTTGATCAACGGCCTGCGCCAGAAAGGCAATACAAGTGAAGACGGCCGGGTCGGGCATTAGAGCGGAGCGCTTCTTTGAGTTTGACTGCTGGTGAAGGTGGCCGTCCTTCAGCGAGGGGAAAGCCGCCCTGATTTGCTGAACAATGAGCGGCAAGTGCTGGTCGAAGGCCTGACTCGGGTGCTGCTGATAGGACTTCAGTGAAGACTTGGTCTGCGAAGACTGCTCCGAGCTTTTGGTAAGGACGGTCAGTGTTGACTCACTAACGTAGCTGGTGTTGAAGACGCCGTCCCCTTCGTCGGCTTCCTTGACGGCTAGCGCAAAGAGACCCAAGGAGATAAAGGCCAGCGACTTGGTGTTGTTGTTCTTCACACAGGCTAGTAGGTAGTTGATGCAGTCGGCAACATTGCTCTTTCGGGCGCAAAACCTGGTCGGGTCAAAGCTGATGAGGCTGGGGAGAATCAGCAGAAGAACCTGGGTGACTTGCTGCGAGTTTTTGGCGCGCAGCTGCTCGATGATCATGTGGACAATCTCCTCAAAGTGATCGCTCAGGAGGCTATCACAGACGGTAGAGTAGAGGGAGGGCTTGCTCTTCTTGAAAAGCGTGAGAATGGGCGCAATGCCCGACTCTTTGTGGTGGTTCACCACTGAATGAAGGCCGTGCATGCCGTAGAGTGGTGCACAGGCAGAAGACTCGGCATTTCGGAGAACATTCGTCAGGTTGGTGGAGCGGAAGGCGGCACTGACGGCAGAGGCGGTGGCCGCCGTCGTGGCGGTGCTAGACGACCCTACCGAACTTGAAAGCGCCGACGAAGAGACGGAATGACTTAGAGAGAGTGGTGGCATTGAAGAAAGACCGGAGTAGTCAAAGTGACTGAAAAGGTAATTGGTCAGGTAGAAGGAGTTTGTCTCATTGAAGTCCGCCTGGTTGATGTAGAGAAAGTCCAGCTCACGACTGACAGAGTCGTCTGAAAGAGAAAGAGAGAGGAGACAGTTTGGTAAACAAAAACAAACAAACGCCTTTTCAGATCTAAAATAAGCACTTACTGAGCAGCACTGAAGAGTCGCGCGAGCAGCGAAAAAGCTCGTTGAGAATGAGCAGCGAGGAGTGGACCTTTTCTTCGCGGTCTTTTGCCTGCTGTTTGCTGCTGGTTGAGCCTCCTGATGAAGAGGCGCTAAATGAAGGGTAAAGCGACGCCTCAATCGCCCGCTCGGGACACAGGCCGCGTACCACCTCAACGTAGCACTTTGAGAAGAACAGCGGTATCTGCTGGTCAATTCGTGACTGTTTGGCCTCGTTGTGATGACCGGGGAGGAAGAAGAGGCGCTCTCGCTCGACGATGACGGCCAATGTAGAGCGGAGGCAGCTGATGGCCGGTTCACGCAGCTTCGGCTCGTTGAGGGTGAAGAAGAGGGAGTCGAAGAAGATCTCCACCTTGCCGAAAAAGTAAGAGGGGGCGACATTGGCCAGTTCGCGTATGTTCAGTAAGAACGAGTGGCGCTGGGCCATGTTGATTTGTTCGCCCTGTCTCAGGTTTTCATTGGCAAGATTAATCTCAAAGTCGACAAAGCTTAGCGTGGAGGGCGCGTTCAGGGCTAGCCTGCCTACGACGCAGGCGATCAGGTCAAAGAGCTCCAAGTCAAGATTTTTCAAGTTCTTTATCACCTTTCGGTAGTAATTGACAAATGGCGACTGAATGTTGATCTTGATTTTCTGCAGCGAGGGCGCATCGAGGATGATGCACATCAGTGCGAGGCCCGACTTCAAGTCCACCAAGTCGCTGCTGTTGATCAGGCCAAAGAGCTTATTGATGACAATGCCGAGAAAGTTCTTCTTCTGCTCGTCCTCCTGATCGGCCAGCTCCTGATTGAGGTGGTGCTGCAGGTCGCGGATCGCCTTCTTCTTGCGGGCCATTTCATCTGATGACAGACCACCACTGCCGTGGTAGGTGCCCTGGCCTGTGCTGGGGCCACCCACTCCGCCGCTTCCGCCACCACCGCTGCCTCCAGTTCCACCGCTGCCCGAGCGAGCGGACTTTCCGTCGCGCATCTCCGCGAGGAAATCGTTCACCCATGTTTCGTAGTCCCTGCTTCTCGTGTCCATCGCTGATGCTGTCAGTGAATGTGCCAGTTTGTTGTGGGTGGGTAAGTGGGGGCTTAACAATCATCGAAGAGGAATCTTCTGAAAAGCCACTTCTTCGGTAATTACGCAATCAAAAGGGCGATTTCAATTACGCCCTTCTCGTTTTGATAAGGAAGTGAGAGAAAAAGAAGAGGCAGAGGAACAACTAGAATGCGTCTTTGAGAGAGCGAGAGACGTAAACAAACCACCGCACCGCGACTGGCAAAAAATAATAAAACGTTATGTTTCGCTATGTTCGTAGAAGACGTACTGAAACTTTAAAACTTTCTTTCCTGGACCGCCGGAAATCCCCTGGAATCGCCTAATTAACTACCGTACTAATTATCTGTTATGAAATAAATTCGAGCCATTGAGATTAGTCAGCGTAATCATCATCATCTAATCTTGGTGGTAGTGATGACGACAAATGAGCTGGCTGCTGCGTAATCACAGACAGTGTCGCAGATGTGCTTTATTTATGGCACCTCTTGACCGTGAGCTCGTGATGATCGGTTCTATCGACTGATACGGACTGATACTGGTCTGGTGCAAAACCTGAAGGCCAGCCTCGGCCCATAAATTATTATTCACACAATATGTGTAATATGAGTAATCAGTGACGTCGTCGATGTTTTGTTTTTACAAGTTAAAACAAGTGCCTTTTTGCAAGCCATACTAGGAAAACTTTGCGATGTCGACACAATGTAACAAAAGGTGGAAACTTTCAAAAAAAAGGAAAGTTAGGGTCAACATGTTTAAAAATAGGGAGAAGGGGTAAAAAATTTACAATTTCTGATTTTCAGCAGTTGAACGTAACCAGAACTCAACATCACTGACTCATTTTTCAACCTGGACCTAGCCCAGTGCTATCTCACTGCTGATTTCAATCGATCCGTCATCTGCAAATGTTGATTTATTACCGTCTGCCTACTTGGGACTACTTAATTCACCAAAGAGTGAGGAATGCGT
>JAALOO010002397.1_pt1 | contig 10372 bp, 12 predicted proteins | sample 7257641 | NCBI WGS metagenome assembly JAALOO01 (sample SAMN14085613, study PRJNA598686) | mite metagenome | biome: ENVO:01001000; feature: ENVO:01001002; material: ENVO:01001226; isolation source: single female mite from University of Michigan culture on fish food culture... ... | reverse complement strand
TTGATGCAGAAAGCAATGCACTGACTGCATGCTTCACTGCAATAGGCTCCACCCCTTGGCACCACATGCGAGATGGCTCGGGTGCTCTAGTGAGCACACACCTAAGATTGCAATCACACTCTCAAACACTTCAAGTCATCTTTTGTGTCCTTTGTTGCAGGTAACAAAAGATGACTGCTGCTGTAGCCGCATCATTAGATGCCACGTCTGTTCGGCGACAAGGACAACTTCTGCCACAATGGTAATCAGGTTTGTGGTCAGCGCTGGTTGCAAGCAAAAAACAGTCTACAAACGTTCAATTTCTAGCTCGATTCTACAACTCAACTCAATTTAGAACTCAAAAACATTGTTTACCTTCTTATCTTCCGTGTTGATGGTGTACCAACCTGTCAACTTTATTACCTTTTGGGAGGAAAAAAGAGGAAATGCGATTACCACTCTGACACTTTTTTTTGCCTTGTGCCAACAACAGCGGCTGAACAGCTAATGTACAGAAAGAGAAAAGAAAAAACTGTACACAAGCAATGTCACTGTCGTTTTTGCTCAGTGCCATCAGTGGCACTCAAGGCGATCTTCTCTTTTTTCTCATTTTCTTTTCTCTCATCTTCAGCCCTGGCCTCCACATCACAAACACACACACACTCGATAAATGTGCGGCCATTAGCGGTGGAAACAAATAAGTGTACAAAGTAAAAAAACTGCCGCATCTTCTTCTTCTTCTTTCCACCGTCTAGACGGCCTGTCATTTTTCACAAACTGCAGTCCAGAATACTGGAACTTCTCTTTTTGTTGCTGTTGTTGCTAAGCACTCTAAGCATTCTGGTGGTGATGGCGGCAGTCCTGGTTCGGGAAATGAGTTTTGGCCCTGGTGTTGATAAGAGTAGGAATAGAAAAATTGCTAGTTTGAGTTAGCTAGGCGGGTTCTTTCTGTTTCTCATCGCTAAAATTAGCACTGCTCTAGCATAGAAAAAAAGTTTTCGTTCACTTCACTTCAGCAGAAACTGAAATTGCCTTTGATTAGCCAAAATATATTCATCTTTTTTATTGGCTTAAATTTCGTTTGAAGGGAAGGGAAGTGTGTTGATGAGTGGTTGTGGTGGCGGTAATAAGCGCGGGGGAGGGGGCAAAAGTGAAAGAAGACTTATTGCACAATAAAACAGTGTGGAATTGAGAGAACAGAGAGGCGTTGTAGTGTGTGTGTGTGTGTGTGTGTGTGTGAGTGGCAAATATCACAAACTGTGGGTCGTTTTTGTATCGTAAACAGTAAAATAGTTATCGCATATAAACGTGAACAAAAATCAACAACAATCAACGAGCTTGTAGAAGAGTGTGTGTATGAGTCAGTGTACCAAAAGGGGAGAGAAGCCGTATAACAAAGGAGGATATAATAAATAGTGTCTTCCTGCAAGCGAATGATTCAGATGGGGATGATTCAGGGGAGGAAGAGTGCCGATGAAAGAAGGCGATGAATGGGGTGAAGGAGAGGTGACACCGTTTGGAATGAAAGCAGACGTTGTGGTGGTGGTGGTGCAGAAAAAAGTGGGTGTGTTGTGGCCGGAAAAAAAGCGAAAAGCAAGGTCAGGGAGAGAGAGAGGGTGAAAATGATGATGAAGATGAAGGTGGTGGTGGTAGAGGTATTAATGCTGCTGCTGCTGTAGTAAACAACAGTGTGGACAGTTCGTGTGATCGATTTGTACAAATTCATTTTGATCTTTGGTGATGCCTGTCGGCGCTCTTTACTTCCTCAATAAAGAGAGAACTAAACTAGATCAGCCGCAAAATCGTTGCAAAGTCGTTGCAAAGTCGTTGCCGCATACTAAGTTGCTGTGACTCGCTGCTTGTGTGCTCTATTTTTTTCTTCCTCATTTTCTGGCTCAGTCAGCGAGTGAGTCCTCCTCCTCTTTATCATCAGACTTTCTCTTCACGTCTTCCGGCACCAGCTGGCGCACCGGCGTCAGACTGAGGAGAAGGCGGTCACGGAGGCAGTGCTTGGACTCGTTGAAGCGATTGCTGGTGCCGTGCAGGTAGTCGAGGAAGCCCATGCGGCCAAAGTTTTGGTTGAACCTATGGAAAGAGAAAAGATTGGACAAATTAGAACCAAAACAAAAAACCTAACCAACAACCAGGACACTCACTTGAGGTGGTGGTAATCGTGAAACTCCGGCGAGGGCATCATCGGAAAGTGATAGCCAGAGTGGTCGTTCAGCGTGACAAAGTGCACCAGCATCAGCCAGAGGCTGATGGTGCACCGGTGGCTGCCCATCACCAGCGGCCCCAGCAGCACCGGCACCAGATTGGCCAGCAGGTGCTCCGCCGGGTGGCAGTAGATGGCGGAGATGGCGATCGGAGCCTGCCAGTAGTGGTGCACCTTGTGCACGTACCGGTAGAGGCGGCCCCGGTGCAGCAGCCGGTGCAGGTAGTAGAAGCTGGTTTCTTGGACTAGAACATACACGAGCAGGTGGCTGAGCATGGTGGCCACCGGCGGGACGCGGGGGCTCTCATCAAGGCCCCGCCACACGAGCAGAAAGTGGTAGGCGACGGTGGTCAGCAGCTGGACGGTGAGCTGATTGAGCAGCGCCAGCTTGGCGGTGTGCAGCACCTCGGCGAAGGTCACCTGAAATCGGATTCGAAATGGACAAAATTAGTTACGTTGTTTGTGGAGAGAAAGGCAAAATCGAAACAGTGCTCTTTAGTAGACTGATCATTTGCCGCGAGCCAAAAAAAGTTATGATGTGCAGTGCTGCCCATTTGCGCCCACCGTCCGCTTTCGAGAATGGGCGCTGGGAAAGTTTCTTCTAGCCAAATGGGCAGCACCGCACATCATAACTTTTTTCGGCTCGCGGCAAATGATCAGTCTACTCTTTACCTCCTTGTCCTGCGTCTTGTACTGGTAGAGGGCCGCCGGCCAGTGGGTGAGATCGAGGACGGTGTAGAGGCCGCCCAGCACCCAGAAGACGGTCATGGTGATGATCATGCCGCCGGCAATGTCCGCCACCAGGTAGTCGCGGCCGAAGAGGCCAAAGTACCAGTCGTAGGCGGCCTGCACGTGGCCGTGAACGTAGCCGCCCGCCTGGTTGACCAGCGCAAAGACGCTGGCCAGGTTGTGCAGGTGGTCGATCATGCCGGCCGTGTCGCTGCTCATTTAGTCGTCAGAGAGAAGAAAAAGGCTGCTTCCAAAAATTCGAGGTGAGTTGAAGGCCAAGTGGTGTGTGTGTGTGGAAGGTGGGCGATTGTCATAAAAGTAGAACAGTCTGCAGAAGGAAAGGAAACAGGTAAAAAGGTGTGAAAAAGAGGGCGGCAAAAAGTGACATTCGGTGATGTTGTTGATGCGGTGACAGCTTCGACGTCTGCTGCTGCTGCTGCCCACGCACTCGTCAGTGTCAGAGACTGAGGGTACGAGAGCGGTACAACAAAACAGTGGTCGATCCTTTCGCGGACAACGACAGCGTGCGAAAGCGAAAGCGAAAGCGACCGACCGACCGCTCAAGCCGAGTGAGCTTAGCCAGAACCGAACAGAACAGACACACTTTACGTCAGCAGCAGCAGCCGCCGCCGAAAAAGAAAAAGAAGAAAAAGGGGGCACATTTTGCTGTTTTTTGGTGGTGAGCAGCTCTGAAGCTGCAGCAGCAGCAGCAGCAGCTGTACACTGAGCTGAAACTGAGCCGAGCAGCAAAGAATCGAATCGAGCCGCCGTGTTTGTGCCCCACTGACTCAGTGTGTCTGTGTGAGTGTTGTCACTGATCGATAGCAGACGAAGAAGAGCTATATGGCCGTCGTACAAAAGCTGTTGTACGACACCACAGACAATGGCAGATTATTGGGCTGAGAGGATGATGCTGATGCTGATGAGGGGGAAAGGAAGAGGAAGGAAAGGGGATGCCTTCTCAATCGAAGAATAATGGATGTGCAGCCAACTGTGTCTGTCTGCTGTGGTCTGTAGTTTGCTCTGTGTTCAGTTTGGCTGGCTGGGTTGTCATACAACAGTTGACGATTGCAAAAGAGAGACACAAAGTAGAGCACAAAAGTATTACCAGTAAAGGCGTCCGTCAGAGTTCACCACCAGAATATTGAGAATATTCTGGTCGACAGGTGTGTGAGCTAGTGAGCAGGTGATTTGAGTTGAGTTGATGGTCGATTCCTTTCGCTGGTCGATTCAACGCTGTACAGTGACTTTCCTTCTTCTTTCCTTCTTCACGTGCTTTTCCGGTGTTGTAATTATACGCCGCTTTCGCTGCTGCTGCCGTTGAACTTTCCTCCTCTAAGACTAGAAAAAAAGAGAAAGAAGATCGAAGGTAATTAGAGAGTGGGAAGTGAACAACACAGCTCGAGTAAAAAAAGTGGGCTGAGCACTAGTTATTCTCTCTTTCTCTCTCTCATGTTCTGTATTACGCCTGGCTAATTAAACTGTACAGAGAGTGCAAAGACAAAAGTTGAGCTTCGCTAGCTGCTGCTCTGGTCGCAGGGTCACGAATGGCAGTGTGGTAATTTTGTTAGCTGGCATTGAGCCAGCAGTAGAGCAGCACTTTTTCGGTTTCAGGTTTCAGCTCATCTGAATATAATTCTCTTCTTACATATTCTGACGTTGGCTTCTCTTCTCTCTCTCGCTTTTTAGTCTATTTCCCTAACTCCTGACATTTGTGGCTCTCTCTCTCTCTCTCTCTCTCTTCTGTCCTCACACAAATGTAAAGAGCAGCTAAAAATGAAAAGCTCGTTTTGGTCGTGTGAGATGAGGCAGTGAGATATGATTTCCATTTGGTGCAGCAGAAACCGAACCAGGCAGCTCTGAGATCAGACGACGCCGGGCGTCAGGAGAACGAGAGCAAACAGCTAAAATGGAAGAGAAAAACTGGTGCTGAATGGCGTCAGAATGAGCAGCAGCAGCGTTTCCATTTCTTTTGCCTGTTTTAAAAATCGATGTAGCGGCAGCAGCAGCAGCAGCTGTACCATATCTTTACCAGACTATTCTCAGGAGGAGAGACAGAAGAAGGCAAGAAGTGCAGAACAAGCGCAATAAAAGCGCATTTCCAACTCTGTTGTCGTCGTCGTCGTAGAACACAATCAAATGGGCGCATTCAAAACATTCAAAACACAAACATAGAAACTGAGAGAAGGAGACAAAAGGCAATGACAACAAACGACTGGCTGACACGAGAGAAGACAACATTCTGCTGGGTGGAATATACCAGAAAACAAAAGAGGCAGTTGCGCTTTTCCTCTGCCTTTTGGTTGGCCCTTTATAAATTGGCGCTGATGATGACGGCCGGCCGGCGTTGATTCACACACCACAGCACAAAGCAAATAAAAAGCTGTCGAGACGAATTAGCTATTTGGGAGATGGAGCAGGAAGATCAAAAGTGCTGAAACGGAAGCTGAAAAGGTCGACACGTTGTCATGATCATCATCATTGAAATTGAAAAAATGTGTGCTTCCTCCTAAACTGAGATTCAGCTGAAGGTCTGAGAAGGTTTGGCGCGAGAAAAGATCTGCAAACACAAACACACACAGAGAACATTACATCACAAAGAGAGTGTTTCGGTGTTTCTGGTGCTGGCGCATTGCTGACCAGACCTCCTCTCTCTCTCTCTTTCTCCCTTCTACTTTGAAATCTACCACTTTTTCAGTGTTTTTCTACAGCAGGCGGAACATGTCACGATTTAGCTATGAAGGAGCATTGGAGTCCACACATGAGTCAGCCTCTGCCTGTCTGTTTGCCTGACTGTCTGCTTGATAGCTTTTTCTGGTTCTATTTGCTCTTTCCCTTCCCTTTCGAAGTTGTTTGTGCACGCGTGTTGCGTGCACGCACTGCTACTGCTACTGCTACAGCAACTTTTTGTTTGGGTTACGCTCGTCTTCTTCTCGAACAGTCACCCGAATCCGGCGGCAACGACGACGACGACGACGATGGCCTCATTGCAATGCTCAGGCACGCATCAGGTGGACGGCAAAGGGAAAGGGAAAGGGAAAAGGGTGAGCAGAGCCGGTGGGAGCAATAGCTTTCTAGGTTAAGGATGATGAGATGATCAGCGCCGCTGCCGATTTCGAAATTTCCAATTTCGAAGCAGCAAATTGGAAATCGAAGCAGCAGGAGTAGAAGGAAGAACAAGAAGGGCTCCTGTAATGGCTCGTTGTACAGCACATGTAATGATGATGTACAACAACACTGTTGCTACTCTGTTTACAGAAGCGTGACGACCACGAATGGGGCAGACGTTTTAATTTGCCTAACCTATCCCCCAGTTTAGTTCAGTTCAGTTTTGGTATTAACCCAAATTGAACGGAGCAGGAGAAACTGAAGCTGTCCTTGTAGCAGACAAAAATCATCGATCAACAGCAACAGCAGCAGCAGCAACAAAAGTGCTGATTGAGTAAATTAATGAATTTCAATTGAACAGCAAGGGAAGGAAAGGGAAGGATGGGGAACAAAAAATAGTTTACCTTTAGCTTTTGTTGAGACTGGCAGCAGTTGCCTGTGTTTGTAGAGCGAGAAAGTGGTGGTGAATGGTGGTAGAATTTTGGGTGAAGAGTTGAAGCTCTGCTGAAGCCGATGATGACTACTGAACAAAACTGCTGCAAACATTCAGACAGACTTAAGATTTGTCGGTGCTGGTGTGAGTGCTTCTGAAAGATGGAAACGACGGCTAAATGGCTAAACTCGGTGCAACACCGAGGAAGAAGAGTAGTGGTGGTGGTGGATTCACCAATCCAACGAAAGAGAGAAAGAGGGATACGGATGTAAATAGAACATTCGCTCTTCTCTATCTCTTTCCCTCTTTCAGTACAACTGTCGGCGAGTGTGATGGTGATGCAAACGAGGCAGTCAGGCAGGCAGAGAAAGAGCGAGATGTTTGTGGCAGATGCGGATAACAGTTGAGGAACTGGCAACAGCGTGAAAGTGAAACACAAAAACGAGGACACCTTCAGTGGAGAGAAATGAAGACAAGAGCGAAATGAGCGGAATTGTGTGAGATCCCTTTGCACCAGAAAGAGTGAGGCTAACCACACAAGTCTTGCACTGGTCTTCTGGTACGGCAGAAGGAGAAAGAGAGAAGATAATTCTGTTTGGATTCTGACTTGGATTCATACACAAGCACAGTGAACTGCTTTTTCTGAACACGTGTGCCTCAAAAAAGTGGTGGCGCCACTGTGTTATCAAAGACGTGAAGAGTCAGCTGAGATGTCAGAAAGAAAATCTGGTAAAGACGGACAAAACTTTTTTACAGCCGAAGATATCAATTATAAGACGTTGATCCGCGGTGAAATGGAAATAAACCAAAGTGGAACAACAGTACGAACAGCAGCAGCAGCACTGGCGGCCTGCTTTGGCCACCGGCTGCGGATTACGTATGTTTTTTGCACTCCTTCTTCACTCACTCTCGAACTGTTTTTGCACCGGTGTGACTAACTGTGTACACATTTTCCTCTTTCTTCTGCAGTATCTGGACAACTGAAGAAGAAGAAGGAAAAGAGAAAGTGAAAGTGTATCTGTGACAGCGGCGGCGGCAGCGGCAGCTTCGGCTGCGAGAATGACACTGTCACCGTGATACAGCAACCGAAGAAACAGCAGGCATAACACTTTGCTCTTTCCATTTTCCTGTTTCTTTTCTGTTCTGTAACAGACTGCCGGTCAGAGCAGACCAGAGCAGAGAACAGACAACAACAGAAGATGCCGAAGTTTGCATTTCAGCGTGGTGTTGTACCCCTTCTTTTTCATACTCATCACCTCCTCCTCCTCTCAAACGTCATCGAAATTCCACAGAAAAAGAAAGAGAGAATGAAAACGATCACTTACCGTTTAGATGACTTCTGGTGATGATGATGTCGTCGTAATCTTCCAAACAGCTTCAGACAGTTGAACAGTCAGTCGTAGTAGTAGCAGTGGTTGCACTGGCTGCAGAAAGTTGTACTTGTGCTGAGTACTTCTTCTGCACAACAGCAGATGTGGCTTCTTTCAAGTAGACAAAAAACCCAAAGCAGGAACGCTTTTCACAGTTTTGTTTTTCAGAAGCACAACTGGCAACAAGAAGGAAAAAGTGATGCCCAAGTTTGAACGATGACCGTCGCTTTTATAGCACTGCCAAAAAGGTTCGAAATTTGCTCGAAACGATTCGTTTTTGTGTAGTACGATGCACTAATCTCCACACCCTCTTCCTCTTCTTCTTATCGTAATTGTTGTTGAAACACAGGTGAGTTTGACGTGAGTTTGGTGGAATTGTCTTTTTTCTCTCGCAGATGTATGCTGGCTACTTTGAACACGTAGGAAGAGACTGTACTGCACTGTACTGAAACGAAATCTGTGTGGAAAATGTTCACAATATATGTGAGAAAATGCGAAAACTCATTTGGGAAAGAGGCAGTGAAGAGCAGTGAAGAGCAGGTAATTAGGCAATCGACAATATACACTTTTTTGTGCTGCTTTGTTTGCTGACTGGTTGACATCAAACACATGGAAGAAAAACTAACCAGTACGTACAAAAATGCATCCCTTGGTTGACAACAAAAAGTCGCACACCAGCTTTGCTTTGAGTGACGACTGGCTTCAGCTTTTCCCTGATTTTGTTTGTTGCCAGTTCACACACAGTTTACACACACACTTACCGGCAGTGAAAAACGCGCGCACAGGTTCTCTTCAAGCCAATCGATACAGCAGGTAAGATACATTCTTCTTCTTTTTCCTTTCTGTGACTGCAAAAACACCGGCAAACACTTGAAAGCTCAACTTTCTGAGCTGCACTGAGCAATGGCAGCTTTCTCATTCGTTCAGCTCTCTTCGTTTTCCTCCAACTTCACTTCCAATTTTTATTGCCGCTCTATTTATTTTAACGATTCAGCCTCCTTCTTCAACTTGTTAACAGAAGCTGAAGAAGAAGTGGCTGAAAAAGGTTTCTAGAAGCATCGACCCTACCCTTCACAACACAACTAGATCTTCTTGTCATTACCTTTTTCCCCGTAGCTCCCTTCAGATACTGTTCTGTTTCAGTTGCCCATGTCAGGTATTGTCAATAGGTTCTTCTGTTCTGTTCTGTGTTTACCAGCTAAACAGCTTTTTCAGCGAGCTTTTCAGTGTGGGAGTTTAGTAGTGGTAAACTGTTTTGAGTGACTCACACTCACGGTGTGACTTACACTTACACTTACCTGTTTTCCTACGCCATAATTAGCACTAGTGTAAACGTTGTTTATAAAAATACACAGAAGAGAAAACGAGAAAACAAATATCATCGATTGAGAAGTGTGTTAGCTAACTGCCTGCTCTGAAGTCTTCACCATGACACCCCTAATGATCTGGTTCTGCTCACAGGCAGAAAGTTTTAAAGTTATTGGACTTGTTCTCTCAGCTTTCTGTTCTTTTTCAAGCACTTCTACTAAGCAAAACAAAGTGTGTTGGAGATCGTCGAAGTTAAAGTTAGTTTTTATTTGTTGTTTTTGCGGCAATCAGCTGTTTGCTGACAAGCTCTTCTCACTGTGAACAGTTTGTTGTGTACCTGTGTACCTGTACTTTTTTTTCTAACGGTAAATCATCCGATCGTTTTTGCGATTTAATCGAGCTGACTGTCACAGCTGAGGCTGATTTTCTGTTTTTCTTCTTTCTTTTTCAGCTCGATCATCATCTTTTTTTTAATCTGAAGAACAGCTTTTTCTTTGATAAGCAGCAGCAGTTTCTATAACTGAGTCTCCTTTTCGCCAATTTCTTGCCCCAGTTGTTGTTTATCTGAAACGCAATAACTTTTTAATGCTTGAGCAGGGTTTTTCTTTTTGTGCTGGTCAATGAAGGTTAAAAGGCCAAGCAAGAGGGGTTCTATTTAGTGGTGGTAATATTTAACTGCACCAGGCACTAATGGCTGGCTCATTAAGGCCTCCTGCACTCTTTGCTCTGCTCTCCTTAATGCCCATCATCGACTAGGTCATCATCATAATAATATTCTGTTTTGCTTTGTACAGTTCTTTTTAGCGACCCCTCGGCGGCGGCACTTCAAAATATAAGGGCAGCTTAATATGATTCTACCCTAATTTGCCCCTAAATGAAAAGCACCTTATTCTTCTCATGTTTCTCCTGTCACAACAGCTTTAGTGTCCGCCCTGTTTTACGACCAAGAGTTTGCTGTTGCTGTTGGCCACTGTACAGTGCCAACACTTTTCAATTTTTACTTCTTTTTCTTTTGTTCTATTGTTTTGAGCAAAAGAAAAAGAAAAAGCAAATCCTGTCTTTATTCAACTTTTTTTTGCTGCTAATCTTGGATACTTTTCCTGAAGATTTTTTCTTCCGCTAATCAGTTATTTACTGTTAGTTGATTAGCATAAAGTAGGAAAACAAAATTTGCATGTGTAGCGGATGAGCTATCGGTGAGGTTTATTGTGGAGATGATGGGAGACTAGT
>JAALOO010001272.1_pt1 | contig 10372 bp, 7 predicted proteins | sample 7257641 | NCBI WGS metagenome assembly JAALOO01 (sample SAMN14085613, study PRJNA598686) | mite metagenome | biome: ENVO:01001000; feature: ENVO:01001002; material: ENVO:01001226; isolation source: single female mite from University of Michigan culture on fish food culture... ... | reverse complement strand
CTCTCTCTCAGTTCGCCCTAGAAATACGTGTACGTGCACTGATGAGGGGCACAAGTAGACACGATGCCCACTGGCCAGTGCTTTCCCGAACTCGGTGGAGCTGACCAGCAGTGGTGGACACACCGACAGTGTGATAAATGGAAGGAGAGAACACTGTACTGCTCACAGACAAGTGATCGATTCAACAGAGAGTGCCAAAAAGATTCTCCACATACTTCCATTGGATCCTCTTTCTCTCCCTCTCTTCCCAAGTCCACCTCATTTGGTGTCCTCTTCCCCTCCTTGTGGCCACAAGGTATATAATCACCGAGACACGAGCTCTCAGAGAGCTCAAAACTTTCCAAGTCTCTGGTGCTGGAGATCATTTACTGAGAAGGCATCATCGATCCGAAAGCGAGAGGCCAGCAGTGCAGCAGCCTAGATGTGGCCCACTAAGAGCTGTCAAGTTAATTAATTGTGCGAGAAGCAGCACCGACTGGAGGAACTACACTGGACAAGGTCAAACGGGACCAAGTGCGCCGACGGCACTGCCTTTGAGTGCCAGTGTGCTCTTCTTTCTGCAGCAGCACTGAGAAACAAAATGATCAGAACCGAAGAAAGAAAGACTGCCTGTCTATCTGTCAGCCGTGTAACGTAAAATAGCTGCGAACAAGGTGTTTATCAAACAGATCGTCCACTGTTTGACAATTAAATTGGGCTTCACTGAAAACTTCTCTATCTTTCTTTTTCTCTCAGCCTAACACTCTTCACACTCTTTAAAGTAAAACAAAAACTGTAAATTTGAAACTTCTTTTGCTGTTCGCAGAAGAAGGTGCCCTCGCTGAGAAGAGCGGTGTCAAAACTGAGTAGCTCACTGCAAGTGAAACCAAACTGGAGTGCAAAGTTTTTTTCAGTGGAAACATCAGAGGGGCACTGTTTGAGCAGTGTTTGGTTTCCAGTGCGGAACAGGCAACTGGCAACACGCAACGGGCAACTTTGGCGTCGAGTTACAAACACAGTGACAAAATGTCAACACTGAAGAAGAAGGTATCAGAAAGCCTGTTTGCCCGTGTCAGCCCTCTGAGTGCTAATTGAATGAAGTCAATCGCACACACAGAAGGAAGGAAAGAAAGAAGAAACGAAGGACAGGCATTTGACGGCAATCGATTATTTGTCGCTTCAAAGGGAAACAAAGTGATTGTAGTGTAGAGAAGTGTTTATGATAGGGCGACATGGAGAGTTGAGCAGAAAAAAGAAGTTGCTGCAATTACGTCTCCAAAAGCAGCTGAACTTTGATCATCATCAGCAGTAGCGCTGGTAACACGATACGTTGGAACGCACACATACACACACGCTTTCATGACACCACAGCGGGAGAAAAAAGAGTGCGATTTGCTGGCCAAATTATGCCTGCAAAATGGCGAGCATCATCGAGCAGGGGCACAGTAATTGCCACCAATTGAACAGGCGCACTTCACGAGTGCACCATTAGCACAGTGTGTGTGTGTGCAAGTCCAGAAAAATGCAGTTTTGAAAAAGGCAACTTTAGCTCTGAAGGAAGAGGTAGCGTCCAAATCAATCTTTGCTAATTCGAGAATATTTAATGAGTCGATTGGCAAGTCACACATTTCCTCGACAAACAGTGTTGCTCTCGCTCTCTCTATCTCGCCCTTAGTCTGTGCCTGTGACGCATCCTAATTGAAGGCGCGAGATCGAGATCGTGCCAACTCGCGTTGTTAGGGTTCCATATCGATGAGCCATGCGCCTGGTCCATCAGTCGGCAACACGCTCAGTCTTTGGTGGTAAACATCTTTTCTCGCAAGTTTACTTCAGCAGCAACAGCAGCAGCAACAGCATCACCGTCGACTGTCCATGTCTGGCGCAGTTATTAATGAGCGTTTCTGCGAATTTCTGTTCATCCAAGCACTGGCGATATCATCGAACCGATCTCAGAGACTGTTGGCCAGTTCTTCTCTCTCTTCCCAAGTTGTAGCTCCTCAAATAGCTACAGACTCAGGTAGACAGTCAGGCGCACACATTGCCTCGTGCTCATCGGCGACGTAATTGTCTTCTCTCAATTAAATCGCCAGTGCACTGCTGCGTCTGCTGTTTCTCTCTCTCTTTCTCTCGCAGTGCTCACCTCAACAGCAACAGAGTTTCGTTTTCAGAGTGTGCTGCTCTCACAATCGAAATGTGTCAAGTACATCGCCACATTCAAGATCACGACTTACACTTTAGGCCGCAGTGGCGGTCCTTTAGTATCGACAGTTCGCACTATTCTCCGTTTTCACACACACACAAACACACAAACACACAAATAGACAGACAGCTTTCAATTGATTGCCGCAGAAGTGAAAATTTCTAAGTGGTGGCCAAAGCAATGTAAACACCATTTCATTTAAAGTGACTGTGCAGAGTAGTTTCCCTTTCTCAGCGTGCACTCTACCACTGTACGACTGTGGGACTGCATTGGCGATTGCAGAAAAGCGAGAAAGTGAAATTGATACAGCAACCACATTGTTGGCAGCCTAATGGCATTGCAAATGATGCGGTCAGCAAATGAATAGCCTGCTACCCGCCAGCAACAGCAGCACAGTCAGCACCGTCGCTGCTGATAGTGGTGAACATCCACTAGTGGATGAAGTGCTTCGTCAAGGGAAAGAAAGAAAGAAAGAAAGAAAGAGTGGTGCTTGTGCTGCTGTTTGGTGGTGGTAGTATTGCAGTCAAAGCTGTCGACGACAGAATCGTTCAGTGTGCCTGAAGCAAAGGCAGCAGTAGGAGCGCACGACTCAGTGAATTTCGGCTGACTGTGAATCATTAGCGACGCAACCACTTGCTGCAGCCAGCCAGCAAGAACGAAAGAAAGAAAGAAAGAGAGGGAAAGTAGGGGAAAATAGAAGGGAAAATGAAAAGAGGGAGGAAAGAGTGAACGGAGGTAAGGAAAGACATGAAAAGGAAGAACAGAGAAGAAATAAAGAAAGAGAGAAAAAGCAAGTACCTACCATGTGAACAATGGAGCTGGCCATCATGATGTCGGCGGCGGCTTGCTGTACGGCTGGGTAGTGAAGGTGGTGAGGGTGATGAGGGTGATGGGGGTGGGACGGCTGGTGGTGGTGACTGAAGCTGCTGGCGGTGCCAGGAGGAAGTCGGTGGCTAGTGAACTCTCTCAGACGACTCTCGTTCTCGCCCGTCATGGGCGTCAATGCCGAGTGCCCGTTGAACTCAATGGTGTCGTCAGTTTGATTGATGTGTCTATCGAGAGAGAGAGAGAGAGAGAGAGAGAGAGAGAGAGGCAGTGTTTGTCACAGTGAATGGTAGCCAAGAGGGCTACTGGAGAAATGAATGCTCCTGCTCCTGCTGCAGAGGGTTGTCAAGTTGGAGGTTGCCGCAGCTCTGCAATCGCCGCCGATCGGTGGGCGAGATACTGAGATGCTGGTGCTGACACACACACACACACACTGCTGCTGGCACACAATCGTACAATGGTAGTGGTGGACACTCAGAAAATGTGATGACAGAAGTAATAGAGGAAATAAAGCTGGTGGATGGCAGCGACGAGGAGGAGGTTGATTGGTGTAGGAGAGGCTGCAAGTGAACGATTCAATTCAACTCAATTCCGACTAGCTGAGTAAATATATCTGTCGCTCTGAGCGTGGTCCGCTGTCGTTGAGCAATGTGGAGCAAGTGCCAGGCAGTATCGCACGAGAGTCACGAGAGTCAAACAGCACTGGAGAACTGAAAAACTGATGAAGAAGAAAGAGTATGTGTACAGCAAGGTCCCCACTGAAGAGAAGACACTGAACGGCAGTGGCCAATCTGTGGCAGCAATAGGAGAGAGAAAAAGAGTCTGCTGCGCGCGTCGAACTTCGAGTGGAGATTCAACGTGAATGAATGAAGCTGCTGCTGCTGTCTGCCTGTTTGCCTGCCTGCCTGGCTGAAGCTACAGCGGCGCCCTTTGCAGACAGTGCCGTCAGCTGGCCAAACTGGCTAGAGCAGAGAGCAGCGGCACCGACAATCAGGTAACCTCGACCCGCCCTTCTGCCCGCCTCCTTACGCTCTTACTGTTCACTTTCGATCCATCACACAGTCCATCATGTTAACAGCAGTCGGACGCCCACCGACTCAAGCGCTCAAGTCCGTCCCACAGTCGCTGCCGCTGCCGCTGCAGAGCAGGCAAAGGCAACGGCAAGCAAAGCAAAGGGAAGCGAAGCGAAGGGAATGTAAGAGCAAACGAATGCGCAAAGCGTAACGATTCACTCGGTAAAGTGTCATTACCAGCTACCAGACTCACACACGCTCAGACATGGTGATCGACTTGGACGCCCAGAGCTTGAAGGGCCCACTTCTGATGATGCTGCTGCTGCCCCCGCAGTCGGCTGGGTCCAAGGGATGATCCAAGTGGGAGCGTCTGAAGCAAGTCGCAGTGACAGCAGTCAAAACATCACCACTTTCCAGCAGTGTAAAACATTTTGGTTAAATTGTAGACTTTCTCATTTTTGAGCTTTTGTTTTACTTCAAAGGCTGACAAAAGGGCACCACAAAAGTGTGCCCCTCTTTGTGTGTCTATTGACAAAAGGGAGCACACTGTGAGGAAGGAGGAGGAGGAAGGAAAAGGAGCAAGCGACAGATGACGCCAACCTGCTCTGGCAGACAGGCCGCCACTTTGGCAGTTCATGCACTTGATGAGTGCATCACAAGCACCGGAGCACTTGTCATTGAAAGTGAAGCTCATTGAACAACCGACCAGTATATTCAACTTGCAACCAACTTGCTGCTATTATCTTTTCTTTCTTTCTACTCTTTCCACATCTGTGTACTTTGGCTACCATTCAACAAGGGAGCACGCTAAAACAGGCTGACCATCACCAACTTGGGTTTTGGTTTTTTACTTCCATCGTTGTTTTGCCTGCAATGGGCGAAAATGAGCGAAAGGAAAAACAACAGAAGCATTCTCTGCTGCAGAGGAAAACGAAGAAGTGTCTGTTGGTGACATTTGCCAATGAATCTTGCCACCAGCTGCGGTGATGATGCCGCTGACGGTAGCAGCAGCAGGGATTGCGGTGGTGATGGTAAGCGAAGAGAACCAGTCATGAGCTAGTGAGCAGTTTGAGCCAGTGTGTGACTTTGAAAGAGCAGAGAGGCTGTGAACACAAAAGGCGACAAAGTGCAAATGAGCTGCTTCTGCATGCTGGTTCACTGGTGCTATTATTGCCTGTAGTCGGTAATAGTGTGTCACTGAATGTGTGCTCCCTGCCTGCTCAAATCAATTGGCCACACGATCGAGTGCACGTCAATGTAAATAAATCATTACTGGCCATTAGAGAGAGGCTTAATTAATTTAGATTTGCCACTTAAGTGGTCGCGACCATTAGACTTCAATCGTTTAGCGAGTGAACCGGGCAAATATTTACACACATGCACACAATGGCGGTGTTTGTCTGTTTGCGAGAACGAAAACAGGCGAATAAGAGAAACCTAAGCTCAACAAATGTAGGTGCCTCGCCTGGCGGCAGAGAGGGACAAGTCTAATTAGGCGCTGAGGAAAATGCACACTTTGTCTCTACCTGTTTCTCTAAACGAGGCGACATAGTCTAAACAAGACCACCGACTGTATTGCGTGACGGCGTCGGCTGTGGTAAATGGTTACTGCAGTCAGCTTCACCCGTGGACAACTAACACTGGCCACTTTTTTGCCGCTGCTGCTGGTGCCCGATCCAGAGAAAGAAGGAAAACGAATTGCAAATATGACCAAAGAAGCAGAAGTTAATGGAGCCAAAGAGCAGGTAGTGCCTAGCAAGATAGCCACGACGACGACGTAGAGGATCGTGTAGTGAATAATTAATGGAGCCAATCAGCGGACATAGAAAGAAGTAAAGAGAGAGATAGAGTGAAATCAGAGCGAATCGATGTCGAGCCGGGACAGCACAGCGAATGCCGTATAATTTGGTTGCAATTTACAGTTAGCCAGAATTCAGCGACACGCCTAATGAAGGGGAGAGAGGGAGAGAAAACAGGCAAACTCCAAGAGAGACCAGCTCCAGTGGTGCTGCCGGCAGTGTACGAAGAAGTGCAAGAAGTCAAGTGAAGTGGCTTTCAATTTTCGCGTGCACATTGCTTGGCTAGCTGGCTGGAACACTGCCGCAGTCGTGTTTTTCTCTCTGTGTGTATGTGTGTGCGAATAAATCAAAGCAATTCGATATGCGAATAAATCATAGAGCCAATTGGCAACGCTGGTAATTATCGCCAATCGATAATAATGGTCGCCTTCGCCGAAGATTGAAAGACTGGACTGCATGAGCGCACTGTATGTGCTTTACTGCTGTCGCCCAGTGTGTCTCTATTGGCGTTGTAGAAGAAAACTGCTGTGAACAGTGCACTTTAGTAGTGTTGCTGTGAGATTAAACAAACAAAGGCTCGTAAATTAAAAATAGTCAAGAGTTTGATGGCGGCGGCGGCGCCGAAGTAGAAGCGAGAAGAAGTGTCCTAGCACTTGCTAATTACACAGCCATGCTCGAATTGTCATCGGCGTTAGAAAGAAAAAAGTAGTAAAATAAGAAGAAAGACAACGACGACGACGACAGCAACTCTTGCCGGCAGCTTAGCTAAACAGCAATGCTGATGATCGAATTTAATTATAGACAGACTGCCTCATTAGACGCACAGCCAGGCATTCAGTTTGTGTGTACCCGGGCCAAACTGCTTCTATGGCACTTCCACTGTCGACTTTAGCAGCTCGTTCACAGCTCTGTGAGCCTCACACAATGGCACCAGCACCAGCAGCAGTGCACTTGACGCCACTTGCCACACACACAACACACAAAACACACAAAACACACACACAGAAAGTCAGAGACAATGAAATGACTGCAGATGCTCATCCTGCTGATGCACTTCCAGGAGTGCTACTTCTGACTGCCTATTAGTGCCCATTTGCATTGGCCATAAATTAAGAGGCATTTAGATGCAAATCAATTGGTAACGCTCCATTTTAACACGAGCAGGGCCCGTGCTCGCAAGCAGACAAGACAGCAGCGGTGGCAGCAGCCGCCGTGATTGCCTGTGGTCGTGGCGGCGGTGAAAAGAATAGCTGGTGATGATGGTCGTAGCTACAGGCGAGGTGCTCTATGCTTAGAAATCGTAAATTGAACAATCGAACTTGTCAATACTCTGGCAGACGAGGCAGAACAGAACAGAGAGTCCGAGAGCAGTTTGACTGACCAATTTGACGGAGAATTGATTGCCAGTGCCGCAGAATCGTCCGATTGCTGCTGTTGTTGCTGTTGCTGCTGCCGGACAGAGCATTGTCCACTTGGCAGTTGGCCATTCAACGCCAGCAAGGAGAGACAATTCGCAAAGTCAACAATCAATTACGGGCATCGATTGAATCGGTCGCGGAGGATGGCAGCCTGGTGGGCAGCCATCACTGGCAGGGACAGACAGAGGCTACTGACTGCTGCCTGTGCTGTTGTAGTGTCCGCTGAAATGGTGTCTCTGTCGACGCCGCATCGATGCGTCCCTTCAAACTCTGTCCAGCCAGCTATCCTCACTCTTTGCCTCACTCTTTGAAACTCATTGTCCGAGCTCAGTGCACACGTCCCGCACACGACCCACGACAGACAAATTGGAACTACCACCACCACCACCGTCAGCCAGAGCAGCAGCAGCCCCATCAACATCAGCCTTCGCCCATCGTCGCCTGTCTCCCGTCAAGGCGGCCTCCACACGTCCACATTAGCGCCACATCTTTTGCTGCGCCTCCAAAGGCTGTAGCTGTGGCAGCAGAGAAAAGTGCCCGTTCAGGCGCAATGGCACCAATTGCACCAATGACCAGAGCGAGGGCAGAATGGCTGTCTATTCTGTTCCTGTCTTCTTAGGAAAGGAAAGGAAAGGAAAGGCTTTGCAGTTGCAGAAACAGCAGCCCAGCAGAACAAACGTGCGACAGTGTGTGGATGTGCACCACTTTTTGTGTAAGTGCCATCAGTGCTCCCAATTGCGGTGTTCTTCGCAGAGTGCAGAGTACTTTGGAGGACGGAGCATGAAGCTGTCCATGTCCATGTCGATGTTGCTCCGTTATTAATCACCGCAAATTGATGCCTCTCTGCCCATTGGCAAGTTAACAAGCACACCAGCCCTTTCATTCGGGCAAATTAATTCACCAACAGAGAGACGTAGAAAAAGTGCTTGGTCGGTCCTTAGTTCTTGGCAAATGGTAATCATCACACCTTCAAAATAAAGTTTGCAGACCGTCACTCCATTAGGCCCTGGTAGTGCACTCTCTGCTTTTTCTGGCTGCAATTTGAAGCCATTTAAAGTCATCACTTTACCAGACTGCTTGGTAGTGGCTCGTGCAAGCTCCCTCTCCTCTCCGTTTATACAGTTTTGGCAGTGCTTGCACCATTGCACTGTGTAGCAGTGAGCGAGCAATAAAGGCGTGAGAAGGTGTGCTCTGCAGACACTTGCGAGTCACTTTGCATTTTAAAGCTTCTCGTCCTGAGGGAAGCCAATCGATGCGGCACATCTTCTCGCTGGTTTGCAGTAGATGTAGCACTGCAGTGCTTTTCTTTCTCTTTCTCCTTCTCAAATTGCCGCATCCGCTCACTTGCTTATACAGCTACAGAGTTCAGCCTTTTCTTTCGGTCAATCGCCGATGCCAATTGTGGCCTGTGTTGCAAGAAAGATGATGATGATCTGCTCACAAACACCACCACCACCACCGCCACTACAACTACTACTACAGTAAACTACACATACTCGGAGCACTGGCCACGGCCGCCAGGATGATCGCGTCAATTAGCGGCAATAATTTAGATTTATTTGCAACTCATTCCTCGCTATCATTAAAGTGCCATCGGCCGCATCTTCAGCGAAGGCGGCAGGCTCGGGAGGGAGAGAGAACAAGCACCGAGAAGTTGCTGGTCAGTGCAAGACTGCACATCACAGCTCTTGAGCTGCTGTTGTTGCTGCTGACGCCGCCGCCGCCGTTGCTGCTGCTGTGCCCCATTACCGGCCAATTAAGCCAATTACCTGCTTATATCTACATTTGCCTCCTCGCTGGCACCCTCGAAGCGAGTAGGCATAATTGGCCCATCTTGGTGTATTAATATTTATGATAATTAATATCGAACTCAGAGAAAGAGAGGCAGAGAGAAACGGAGAAACAGAAAACGATAGATAGAGGCAAATAGAAAACCGCAAGGCGAGTGTTGATCTGAGTGGAAGAGAGCAGTAAGAAGGAGAAAGACCAATTACCGCCAACCGCCCGTCGGTCTCTTCCTACCTCTGTCTCTAATGCTGCACACAGTGACTTATGAACCGTTTGTTGGTGCTTGCCAATTGTGTGTGTGTGTGTGTGCCTGGCTAGCCCAACATTTAATGCTCACTCACCTCGGTGCATCAAGACAGTGATGGCACAAACAGACAGACAGACAGAGCGAAGAAAGGTCATTCCAATGGATGGCTGTTGTGGCTGTTTAGACTTTCAAATTGGACTGCCAATCGATATTAGCACTACTACTCAACTAATTGGCCTGCTCGCCATTTTGCAGCTCGCAAACTTGCGGCGGCGGCAGTGGTTCTGAAGCTGAAGCACACAACCGAGGACGTCGACGTCAGTGGCGGCCAGAGGCAGTGTGTGTGTGCTGTACAGGCACTTTGATTCGTGGCACACCACAAACTGGCCAATCATTTCGCCTCCTATTGATCGCCTCCTCTCTTGGAGAGCGATTCACTCGTCCGCACAGCCAGTCGTTCACTGCTGTCTTGGACATACGAGCGAGCGAGGGAGATATTTAATTTATGACGACTAAGCCAACGACGTAACTCGATTAGCTTCGCTTGCAGCTTTGCTAAGTCGCTCTCTTCAATCGTCTTCTACTGCTGCTGCTGTTTTTGTTGTTGTCAGTTTTTTTTCAACTCTTTCACATAACGACAGCTCAAGGGAGACAGACAACTACAGAATTGAAACCATTTTGATGGCTTCCAATGGCGCAACTAAAGTGACTTCAAGCTTTAAAAAGTGCAGTGCCAAATGTAGCAGTAGAAGTAGTGCACTGCTACTTTTTCCACCGAAGGCACGGGACAGAAACTACGAACTGTGCTCTACAGTGAGACCTTCTCTACGGTGAATCAGTGAGCTCTGTGGGCTCCCACCGTGGGACAGCCACAACCGAGTGGTAATCATCGAGTTGGCACTTGTGTCGGGACTGCTCAGCACACGGAACGAATGGAACCGCACACAGGGAGAGAGAGAGAGAGAAAGTCCGTCAGACAGACACCCCTCGGTCTGGCCAAACAAAAGATTCATTACGAGTGCCTTTTGTTTCACCATTAGCAGAGGCCTGAACAGAGAGAGAGAGAGAGAGAGAGAGAGAGAGAGAGAGAGAGAGAGAGAGAG
>JAALOO010002396.1_pt1 | contig 10377 bp, 5 predicted proteins | sample 7257641 | NCBI WGS metagenome assembly JAALOO01 (sample SAMN14085613, study PRJNA598686) | mite metagenome | biome: ENVO:01001000; feature: ENVO:01001002; material: ENVO:01001226; isolation source: single female mite from University of Michigan culture on fish food culture... ... | reverse complement strand
GAGAGAGAGAGAGAGAGAGAGAGAGAGAGAGAGAGAGAGAGAGAGAGAGCACAGCAGCTTCACCCCCTTAAGTACACACAGACAGTCCCTTCATTCTTAAGTGAGGGTATCAGCACTGAGCTCTGCTCTGCTCTGCTATCGTTCACTGCTTCAACTTACCCTAACCAGTTCTCCGCCGTTGTGCCTATTCTTCCTCCTTCTCCTCTACTGGTAAGCCTTCCGAACTACCTCCTGCTCTGAAGAGCAAGAGGGTGAGGATCAGTTTCTTCCGTGTACGTCCGGGCTGCTACGGTGCCTGCTTCTGCTCTCTCACTGCCTCTGCTGCTAAATTACCACTTGTTGGCTCACATCAGAGGAAAGCATTGAGGATATGTTATGAGGGTACCGCTGAGCACTTGCTGCAGACAGTTAGTTCCCCTTCTTCTTCTTCTCCTCTTCACATCATCATCATCCGCACTTGACATCGTCTTCTCTCTCGCTCTCAGTTCTCACTCCGTTCATGAATAAAAAGAAGGGAACTGGTGTGCCAGTCGCCGTGACCCTGTTCTCTTCACTGATGAACAGGTAGAGCAGAATGAGAGAGGGAGAGGGGAAAGAGAGGGTAGAGCAATTACCCCCGAGTGGGCATTGTTTCACTGCTGCAGCTACTCAGTCAGCTTTACCCTCAGACTGTGTTTGCATAGCCCAAACACTACACCAAATGAACAGCAAAGCACAGCTCAGCACTGTGAGACAGATTGAGACGGGCAATTCGTCACTGAGACACTCGACAGAGTTTCTGTCTGTCTGTCACACTGAGCGAGAGAGACTGATTACTCTTCAACAGCAGCAGGTAAGGAGGCAGTTAGAGTGAAAAACCGCAATCACCGCTAAGCGATTCATTAGAGAGAGAGAGAGAGAGAGAGAGAGAGCGAATGGTAAAGTAACAAGGAACTAACGGTAAAGTAATACTAGGGTGCAGGAAAAGAAGAGAAGGAAACGAAGAAATTCACATAGCGATTTTACATTAAATAAATCCCTTCTTCTTATTCCATTCTTCTGTCACTGCCACCCATTGCCTCCTATCGCTCATCGCGATCACCAGCTTCGAGTACAATGGACAGTCAGTCAATGAGAGAGGACAGTGTGTACATCATTGACAAAGGCCGTTCATTGCTTGTGTGTGTGTGTGAATGACTCAGAGACATTGCACGAGAACTCAGATTTTCAAACTCCCTAAAAGGGTATCTTTGAAGTGATAAAAACAGCGCACTGACCAAGAAGAGTCTCAGTGTCTCTCCTTCTCTCTCCCAATGGTGGCAATGTCGTCCATTGTCATTGACATTTCTCTCTCGCTTGAAAGAAAGAGACACCACAGCAGCATTGATTCAGCGGCTCTTTCTCCTTCCCTTGCTGACAAATGTCCATATTTGGGTGAGCACCATAGCATTGCACACAGGCAATGGAGTACAGGTAGTGCTCATGTGTGTGTGTGTGTGTTGTTAGTAGGCCATGATGATGGAAACAGACTTACCATAACGAGCGTCGATGCACTTCTTCTGCACGTCGGCCTAAGCCTTCTGCACCGTGTTTGTCTGCCGCAGTCGTCGTCCATTGCTGCAGGTGATGGTGATCACCAGCGTTGATGGTGATGGTAGTCCTGTTGGTCGTGTTGTTGTTGGTGCTGGTGGTGATGATGGTGATCGTGTTAGAGTGGTGCTGAGTTGATCTCCGAAGCAGTTCGGTTGAGCATTGAGAGGTGAGGCTTGGGGCTTCAAAATGAGCAGGAGATCTGCAAAGGAGATAGGTCAATTAGCGATGACGATGACGATGATAATAATAATGATATGGTCAGCAGCAAATTAGAAAGCAGAGGCAGCCAGCAGCCAACAATAGAATGAAGTAAAGTCAGACTGAATTGCAAGCGCTGAAAATAGAAATGGTGAAAAGAGGCAGACTCCAATTGTCACATTGATTGTCTCATTTTCTGGCGTTGCATCCCTTTTTCCTCCTCTAAAATAATCCCCCTCTTTTCAAGGTTTTCCTTTCTCTTTGCTCACTCACTCGGCTCTTCACTGCTTAAACTTCAGACGACTGTTGCACGAAGCAGCATTAGGAGTGTGTGATTGGTAACCAACTAACACTGTTGTGCTACGTGCACACCTTGACTGAATGCGAGAGAGAGTCCTGAGCAAAGATTCGCTCTAAATATGGTCATTAGCACTGCTGCTGCTGCATCGCAAAAAGAGAAAAGGCAACGCTGATTCTACAACTCTGCAGCAATAATATTGGTACAAAGTACTGAAACAACTTGCACTGAAAAGGAAGAGAAAACTACAGACAAACAAACAGAAGCAGACAACCTTAGCAGCAATCGAAGGCTAAACACACACATACAATCTTAGCATTTTTGATTGAATAGCCAAATCATCATCCGCAGTCTTTAATGACCGGAACAGTACTGGCAAACAGCAGCAGCAGCTGCTGCTGCCGTCAAACATTTTGATAAAAAGAAATGGACAACGGCAATTAAGGTGCAGTAGCAGCAGCGACAATAGAATAAACAAATAGATAGAAACGTTCACCAATCGAAAATAATCGACAGTGTACTGAACAATACTAGAAAGAAAAGAAAGCACCAAATAAAGACTACCCACCACTACCACCACAACGACTGTACCGGTGTACTCTCTACTCTGTCTTATCAGCGCGCATCAGCAGCACCTTAATCACTTCCCCTTGTCATGGAAACCAATCCGAGGGTGGGCAATCTAATCGCAAAGCTGAGATGAGCTCTAGACAGACAGGAGAGATAGAGAGATCTGAGCAAAGGTAAATACTAAGAATGCAGAAGGTAATGTCTAGAGCAAATAGCTGATCGATTAAGAAGTGAGAGAGCAATAAGAGAGAAAGAACATGCTCTGATAAGAGCAGAAAATAAAGCAGCTAATGCAAAACTAACTAACTGCCAGTCACTTTGAGCGACTCTAAGCCGAGGAGGCTTTAGAGCTTGAAGCAGGTCAGGACTGGTAAGGAAAAGGAGATACTATCATTTAAAGAGAGACAGAGATGATGATCACAACCGTCACAAACGACAACACAAGACCGCCACGTGGAAACAGCAACCTAAACAGCAACCTAAACAGCTAAAATCAGAAAACCAGAAAAGTAACCGCTGAAAACAGCCGTTAAAAGGCCAACTGACAATCACAAAACGTCCACCGAAAAGGCAATCAACTCAGTCCTTCACAAACCTTTCAACAGTAAAGATGTCAAAGACGAAGAAGAACAACCGAAGTCCCGGGGGTGACAGCGGCGGCGGCGGCAATGGCAGCAGCAGCAGCAGCAGGTGCTGCAGCTCACCCTCACCCTCATCAGCAACCTCCTTCACCACCTCAACCTCTTCCACTTCATCCACCTCTTCAACAACTTCCCCATTTTCAGCAGAAAGCATGCGACTGATTCACAACAACCTCAACCACAACCATCACCCTCAAGCAAATCACCCTCAGCAGCAGCTAATCAGCCGAATGAGCACCGTCAGCCGCCTGCTGACCATCACCTTCCTCCTCCTCCTCATCTGCGCCGTCACCCTCTTCAGCCTCCATCAGATTCAGCAGATACTGCAGCACCAGGAGCATCAGGAGGCGGGGCTGAACAGCAAAGAAAAAGGCAGCCATCAATCACCCCCATCACCCCCCTCACCTGATCACCCACCACCTCAACCCCTCCCCCTCTCCAAAGCCGAGCCCCTCCTCTACCGAGCCCTCCTCCAGAAGACGACCGCCCTAAACAGTCTGGAGCAGAAGCGCTCCTTCATCCGCTCGATGGCCCGCGAGGCCTGGACCGCCTACACCCGCCTCGCCTGGGGCCATGAGGCAGTCCGCCCGCTCACCGGCGAGCCCTACGACTCGGACTGGTTCTCCTCAGCCTCAACCTCCTCCTCCTCAAAAAACGACAGCAAAAAGGTCCCCCACCTTTCCGGTCGAACGATCGTCTCCTCGGCGAGCAGCCTCTGGCTGATGGGCCTTCGCCACGAGTACGAACAGGCTCGGCACTGGATCGCCACACAGCTCGATCCCTTAGGGGGAAAACCCCAGCAAACGATTGCCAGCAGCAAACTGGGCCTCTACTTTGCGGTGGGCGAGACGCTCGGTGGCCTCCTCTCCTGCTACGCCCTCACCGGCGACCTGCTCTTCCTGGACAAAGCAGTGGCCACTGCTTCCGCTCTGAAGCCAGCCTACGCCCTTCCAGGCGGGCTGCTTTACAGCGATCTAGGCCCGCTGAATCAAAGCAATTCAGCAGCCCCTCCTCCTCATCCTCTAGATGTCAACAGCTTCCTGTGGATCGCCAGCCAGAACCTCGAGTACCTCTACCTGCTGGAGCTGACGGGCGCCTGTGAATATGGGCGCCGGGTGGCGGAGATGCGCTCCCGAATTTGGTCTCTCTTAGAAACTCAGGAGCACCTCCAAAACCTCGAAACCAACTACCTGCTGCACTTTGCCAAGGCCTTCCGCCAGTCCGCCGGGGAGGACTACGAGGCCTTCCGCCTCTACAACCGCTCTCTGGAGCGGCTCAAGTCAGGCATGCGACGCTCACGCACCGGTCTTTTATATGTTCGAGAGCTCGACTATGACGAAAACGGAAACCCCAAAAAGGAAAGCTCCGATTGGATGGAAACCGACAGCTGCTGCCTGGCCAGCCTGGTGGCCATCGGCGCCCGCCTCAAAAATGGCACCGTCCTCGAGCGGGAGCTGGCGCTGGCGGCGGCCCTCGTGGAAACGTGTCACCAGGCCGCCAGGCGGTCCGCCACCGGCCTCAGCCCCGCCCGCTTCTACTTCAACGACCGCGACGATGCGACCAACCAGTACGGCGACGCCGCGCACCGCTTCAACTTTCTCGGGTAAGCCTAAAAAGATTACAAAAAGGTAAGAATACCTAAGCTAACCTAGTGCTCTTCAAGTCCCGAACTAGCCGAGGCCTACTTCCTCCTCTACCGCCTGACCAAGAACGGCAAGTACCAGGCGTACGCCTGGGAGCTGGCGCAGGCCATCCACCGGCACTGTCGCGCCGCCGACTCGGGCGCCTACTCGGTGGTCGGCTCGGTGGAGCAGACGGCACCGCCGGAGCAAATGCTGCTGATAGGATCGAATGATGAGGAAACAGTTGGTAAACAGTTGGGAGAGCACCTGCTGAACCGGCAGCCGTCCTACTTCATCGGCGCCACGCTCAAGTACCTCTACCTGACGTTCAGCGAGGAGGAGGTGGCCCCGCTGGAGCAGTGGACCTTCAATGCGCTCGGCCAGCCGCTGCCCATCCGCCGCACCAAGGTGGGCGGCGGCAGCGGCACCGGTGCTGGTGGTCGTCGCTGTGCCAGCTGAAAGGTGAAAGGTCACAGCAAAGAAGCTTTGGCAAACTCTAAACAGCAGCAGCAGCCAAATAATGTACATAAGCACTCACACTCACTCACTCACTCACTCACGGTATTTCAGTCACACACACATAGACAGGCAGAGGAAGGGCAATAAAAAGGCAGAATCGTGCACTTACCATAAATTTAAAAGTCCTCGGCGTCATGACGAGCTACTTCGAAATTGTTGAGGGTATTCGGTGAGGGTCGTTGGCACGGTGCACAGACAGTTGTGGTGGTGGTGGTGGTGGTGGCAGTAGCAGTAGTTGATGATGATGGGCGATTCTTCTTTTCCTTCTTCTTCTGTTGAGCAGGGAAAAACAGAAGCTGCTGATGTCGTAAAACGGTGCTGAAGAAGAAGAGGAAGAAAAAGTAGTATCACAAGACGACGATGGTGGCACTTTAGTTGAAGTTTAAGTCGACGGCGGAATATAAAAACGTAATGCACTCTTGGTTGCTTGGTTTGTTGTTGTTGTTTCGATGAGGCCACTAAAAAACAGAGAGGAGAGCAGTTGCAGAGAGAGGGCAGGTGGCAGTTCAAAGGTGCACCACAGTTGCCAGCAGCCGCAGTGGATGAACAGTAGAGCGGCAGGTCAATGTGTGAGAGAGAAAAAGATGAGAGAGGGAACTGAATAGAAAAACGAAGACTTCTTCAGAGGCGCTCACGCACACACCTGACCAGTGGCAGTGCTGGAGAAAGACTAAACTGCATCGAAGAGAGAAAAGCTTCGACTACCGCAGCCTCAGCAGCATCGAAACTGAAGAGGATGGCCAGTTAGCTTTGGTCGCCGTGCAGCAAGTTTCCTTCTTGCTTCTCCTCCTCGAAGCCGGTCAGCTGCTGCTGCTGCTTCTTACGGGGCATTTGTTGCCGTTGCTTCTACTTCTTCTTTAGCTGCTGCTGCAACGAGATGTTGGTCGGTCGACTTGTGGACGATGTGTTTTGCCAGAGAAGGAGGAGAAGGAGAAGAGGTGATCATATCGAGGTGACGATGTCGAAGTGAGAGAGAGAGAAAGAAAAAAGAAGTCCCAGTCGTCGAACGAGTTTTCTTTTTCAAGCAGTGTGCAAAAAACAAGTGCAGTTGCTTCACCTTCAGCTCAAAAGTAGGAAAAAAGCCAAGTGCATCATCTCAGTGATTTCAGTGTTTGAAAAGTTGTTCGAAACTGTTTGAGCGATGATCAGTGATGGTTGTGGAACGATCTGAAAGAGAGCGATTGTATGCGAAAAGGGGAGAAGTGGAAGTTAGTTTGGTGATACCAAACAACAAACAATGACCACAGATTGAGAGAGGACTTACCACCATATTCATCTATTTCTATCTTTGGCATCGGTTCATCTGTCTTTTTCTTCTTCTTCTTCTTCTTCTTGGCAACGTTTCGCGGTAGATCAGATGAAGATAGACAAGATCTAAGAGAAACGATATTGAAGCCATTTCGAAATGATTTCGAGTAGAACTGGACAAAGTGAGAAAGAGCGCAAAAAACTTTTGATCCAAAAACACGCGACAGCGCCGTGGCGGCACCTAGTGCGAGTGAAGAGAGTTGCCCAAAACTCAAACTTTTTTCAACATTCAGTTCAAAACACCAAAACAAACTTCGAAATCACAAAACTGATTGATCATTTTATTATTTTCACCACTTTACACCCTTTCCCCTGCCGGCCGATACTTTCCCATGGCAATCACCAGACCGGAGATGTTGTCCAGCACCAGGTAGATGAACTCCTCCTCCTCGAGGTTGACGTGCGGTCGCTTGATGCCCGAGCTCGAAGCCGTGTTCACCATCGTCACCGGAACCGGTCTCGACTGACCACTTATCAGCGGCTCTCTTCGCTGCTGCTGAAGAGGGTGATGAAGAGGATGATGGTGATGATAATGAGGCGTTCGCTGCTCAAGGACCTTCATCACCGTCGACTGTACGACTGTGGTGCTCGAGGAAGAAGAAGAAGAAGAAGAAGTTGACCTTTTCGCAACTCGTACAATTCGAGTACGGTTTCCAGCAGCAGCAGCAGTTTCCGGTAGCCTCTTCAGCGGCCTCGTCTTTGGCCTCGGCTGAACCATTGTCGGCTTATTCGTCTGTCCACCTTGATCCACCGAAGCAGTGCTCGGATTTAAAGAACTCTCCTCCAAAGAGGAGTCCTCGACGCCCACCTCCAGGACCGTCTGGTGCTGCAGCTGCGTGACGCTGGCCAGCGGAAAGGCGCCCATACCGGCAAAGGACTGCACTGATATCTGCTCATCACCACCATCGCCACCCTCAACATCACCATCAGTTGTCCCAATTGGATCAAAGAGCGCCGACAGGCCCATCTGCCCGAGAAGAATGTTCCAGTGGGCGATGCTGTGCGTCATCTTCAGAGTTGGCATCTAAAAATGGTCAAACTTTAACTAATCAGAAAACTTCCAAACAAAAAATCTAAATTACCGTCACATCAATCCGCCGAATCTCCAAGTGCTGCACTAGATCAACGACCAGCTGAGCATTGAGCCGCGAGAGAAGTGTCACCATTGCGCTATTTTCTCCATTGTTTCCGTTTTTTCCTTTTCCGTTTCCGCTATTGAGCGGAACCAGCGCCACAAAGGAAACAATGCCGCCGGTGAAGGGCATCTCCACGATGGTCGCATTGAGGTAGCTGCTGAAGCTGTAGCGCAGGCGAATTGACTCTTTAGTTCGAGAGCCGCCCGTATTCACCACTTCATAAGGCTTGAAGGGATTGAAGGCGGTGGTGGTGGTGATGGTGACGGGGTCTTTAGGGGGTGATGGTGATGGAGTTGATGATGATGATGAAGGAGGTGATTGAAGAGGTGATGAGGGAGGTGATTGAGGAGGTGATGAAGGGGGTGATGATACTCTATTTCCCGCCATCACCATCGGCCGTTTCGAATTGTGCTGCACTCGATTTCGAGCTCCCAACCCTAGTATCCCCCTTTTACTCTTTCGAACTTGATCTCTAAAGTCCAGTCGCCCCTGAAAGGTCAGTCCACTCAGCAGCAAAAGACGAGTACTGTCCATCTCCTTCAGCTGTCCGCTGCCTTCTCCACCCCCACCTCCAATAATCTCCTTAATCTTCTCCCTGCTCAGGTGCTGCACCACGGCGTTGATGTGCTGCCGGGACTCCTCTGGGGCGTAGGCAAAATCGAGCGATCGAATGGGCGTCTTGTAGTAGTACTGCAGGAGGACGTAGTAGTGGTAGTCGGTGGGGAGGTACCGCTGAATGTACACCTGACTGAGGAGGTTCATCTCCACCGAAGAAGTGGTGGTCGAAGTTTCAGTTAGTGAAGGAAAAAAATGTCCACTTCTTCCAAACTCCTCCGCTGCTCCTCCTAGGTCTCCTGGGTCGGCCATGGCGTACTCCGAGGAAACGGACGCCTCTGAAGTTCTAAACTCCTCCGCTTCTTCATCACTGGAAATTGATCGCTTGAATTTAGGCCATTCAGGCAGCTGCACCTCATCATTTTCCTCATCGTCGTCCTGAAGATCGTCATCGTGCTCCACCGAGTCCTCAATCGACTCGGACATGTCCTCAATTTCGGCACTGACAGTTTTTTCCGCCTCTCGCTTTGCCCGAAAGCCTTCCGGCAGATTTAGCTGCAGGTGGACGGCCAGGTCGTAGAAGGCGAGGTGAATCTCCTGCGGCTGCATCTGACCGAGGTAGAGGGCGTGTCGGAGGGCGTTAAAGGCGGTAGTACGGTGGGCGGGGCTGAAGATGGTCGATGGACCTAATTAAAAATCTTTTTAGTTTCAAAATCATTAACAGAAGTTTTGGCTTACCTTCTCCCTGCTTAAAACTATCTCCATCATCTTTCAGCCCTGCGAGAATCATCGCCAGCGAAGAGCCGACGCAAAAGGGACAGAAACCAAAGCCCTGATTAGTTGATTTTGAAGCGGTGGTGGTCGTCGCATTGAGCACCCGATCCATGCGGTCAATAGTGCGGAGCATGTCCAGGCCAAACTGATTCATCGACAGGGCCAACTTGCGCATGCCATAGCTCACCACCTGAGCTTCGGTGGTGGTGATGGTAAAGACGATGAAGAAGAAAAGAAGAAGAAAAATAAACTGCAAGTTAGACTTGGAAGCACAGTTAAAAAATGCCATTTTCTGGCGAAAAAAAGAAGAGCGGAGCTGTGCTGAACTGATGCGCTGCACCGACACTGTCAGTTGGGCGACTGTCTGCCTGAACTAAACATTCCCTGAAGAGGACAATGCAAATAAAAGTCAGTCAGTTGGGTGAACAAAGCAGAATGCAGCAGCAGCTGTCCGGAAACCCACAACCAGTCGTCTCTCTTTCTCTCTTTCGGTCAATAACCGAGCCACAAGTGACACCAGAGCAAACACAAGCACAGAAAAAGCAGAAAAAGCAGCCCATCACATCACATCACATCACGCATCCGAGCTACCCGTTTTGAGCGAGGTAGCATCAATCAAAAAAACATGTTTTGCAAAACAAACAAACAACTGCTGCTGCTGCTGCCGCTTTTTTTGCTGCTGCTTTTTCTGGTCAAGGTCCGGTGAACAACGAACAGTGAGCTTGAGTAAAAGGGAGGACAATCACAGTTTTTTTTCAGTCTGTCTGGGTCAATCATTGATCTGGTTGTTTCCTCCTCCAGTCTGTCTACTGACGTTGAAATTTAGGCTACCAGACACCTTTTTGATGAGAATAGTCGAGAATATGCTTAAAAAATTTTTATTCCGTAAAAATATCATATTCTTTGAGTTTTCAATCAATCAAAAGCAGGTGAACACACAAACTCTACTTCTTTTTACTACCTCCTCTCTTTACTTCCTGAACCTCGACCTTTATTAAAACCTAAACAAAGCCAAAATATAATCACCCAAAGATGGAACCGGTTTGCCCCGCACAAAAAATGGAAATAATATTCCAGCATGGAAACATTTTCCCCTAATTGGCATTTTTTTACTAAAACTTGCTGCTAAACACAGTTTACCTCATGACAAATGCCGTTGAGTCCCACTAGCATTCATTTCCAAT
>JAALOO010002395.1_pt1 | contig 10378 bp, 10 predicted proteins | sample 7257641 | NCBI WGS metagenome assembly JAALOO01 (sample SAMN14085613, study PRJNA598686) | mite metagenome | biome: ENVO:01001000; feature: ENVO:01001002; material: ENVO:01001226; isolation source: single female mite from University of Michigan culture on fish food culture... ... | reverse complement strand
GATGATTGCGGAGAGGGGCGTGCAGATGATCAGGGAGGATAATGGGCATAATTAGGGTTGGTTGGTTAGTTGCCTAATTAATTAATGTACTTAGCATACAAACACACACACCGAATCATGTCAATGAACTTTATCGATTGTGTGTGTTTTGAGAAATAATCACGCCACCAAGCTAACACACAAAGCTCTCAATGTTGCACTGGAAAAAAATTGAAAAATAGTCATAGAGACTAGGAAAAAGTGGTGATCGATAAAGCTTTTTACTTTTAAATTCAAAAAGGAGTGTGTTTCCTGTTGACAACTAAAGAATCGAAGAAGCAAAAGAAAAAGGTGCACTATTTGCAGTCATTCAGCACTCTGCGGTACAGTGACGACAATAAGTTAGTACAAAGAAGGAAAAAGAGAGAAACGGTTAATAGATTAATGAGCTACAAAATACAAAAACAAAAACAAAAACAAAACGATTGAATGAAAACGGTTTTTGCTTTTCAGTCAAGTTTCTAAACACACTAAACTCAAACCAGAGAGTGAACCACCATCATTAAAAAACAACAGCAACAAAATTAAACTTGACATTGACAAAACGGACTCAAAAATATCTTCACAAAAAAATAGCTACAATTAATTTGTTTTGTCAATTAAACTTCAGTGCACCAACAACTTAATGAAGCCAAACAACTAAAGAAGAAAGAAAGAGCAAATTGATCAATAAACCGCTTTTTGAACATAAGATCACACTCACTCAAGACTGGAGAGCACTTTTCAATTCAGGGCTAGCATGTGCTCAATTAATTATCAAAACTAAAAGTTCTTCTACATTTTCTACAGCCAAGAACTGAAACCGTACAATCGACTGAAAGGCAGATATTTAATACCGAAAGCAAAACAGAAATGAGCCTTCTCCTTCTCCTGCTCGACGCCATCGACCTGCTCATTCAGCTGCTGGCAGCTCTGCTAAACACAATGTACAAGCTGGTTACCACCCTTATCAGCCTCATCTTTCCCCTCTTCTACAATCAGATTGTACAGCAGTACGAGAACCTGCAGAATGAAAAACCTCGATCAATGTGGGCCCGACATCGTTATCAGATCTTCATTACACTGTGCTTCTTTTCTGTTGCCGTTCGTTGCGCCGCATTTGCCGGCGCCCTTTACACCGGAAACCGAAGTTGGCAAGAGCGGGAACTTTTTCTGGCGTTCATGAACCGGCGAGGCTCGGTGGACTTTAATGTTTACATTTGTTTTGCCGCCCTCTTCACCTTTCTCGCCTATGGCCACTATCTTCTCTACCTTTCCGGAGCTTGTCGAACAAACTGGATTCTACTCTACGATCTGCTGGTGCGAAATGAGCACCAATTTCGAGAGCAGTTTAGCGGGCAAATTCTTCAAGAATTATTTAACGTCGAGCAGCTGAAGGAGCTTCGCTACCAGAGGGCGTTCTCAAAGATGATTAAAGATGCCATCCTCCTGGTTGTGACATTGTGGGCGGTGGGTGATGATGATCCAAAGTGGGGCTTCAAGAGTCGACTGAGACATTTTGGGTTTCTGGGCACAAGATGTCGTGTTCGGGCGTTGATGTGTCTTCTCGTCTGTGAGGTGGTCATCAGCGTGGCCATCTTTGTCATTGGTAAGTTGAAAAAAAAAATTTATTTTTTTAAATTAAAATTTTTTTGTAGCTTTTGTCCTGGCGATCATCTTCCTCTTCTACCTCTTCCTCATCATCCCCGCCTACTCCTGGCTCCGGGCGGTGTTCATCTCCGCGGACATTCTCCACATCGGCTACCTCATTTTCGCCATTGGTCGCATGTTGCTCAGCACTCTGCTCAGCCAGCTGATAGTGAGCATCAGCATCGGCTGGCACCTGCACGAGCAGAATGGGCTGTTGAGAGGGCAGATCGGCAAAATTGGCCATCATCAGCATTTGTTGATGGGGCAAAACTCGAACCGAAAGTCCTCTTCCTCTTCCTCTTCATCCTCTTCCTCTTCCTCTTATAACCGCTTCCACCGTACACTCTTCTACTGGAGCTGGCAGCACAGCTGCATCGTCCGCTTTCTCTTCCAGTACAACCGCTTTCACTCGTACATGGCACTGTCTTTTACCGTCTTCAATATGGTTAGTGTGCTTTGAGATTTCCTAAAATGAAATTTTTTTAAATAACCTTTTTTTTCTCTGATTTTAGCCGATCAACGCCTACCTTCTCGCCTACCTCTACTACCGGGGAACTCTACTGGACGACAGCAACATTCCCATCTTTGCCATCTTCGCCATTCAACTCTCGGTGACGGCCGCCTACGCCACCTCCATCATTCGCATGGCCAATGCGGTGCACGCCTGTCGGAAGGTACTTCCGCCGGCGTTGATCGCCCTGGGAAGCGGAACCTCTTCTAGACCGGAAGCTCTTCTTCCTCCTAAAGGAACGGGAGGATGCTTTAGTTGGCAGCCTCTTCGGTGGCGCCTGGCTCTTAAGTATGAGCTGGTCAATGTGGGCCACCATCGAGTGACGGTGAGAAACGGGCCCTTCGGTGAGGTCTCCCAGCGGTACATGGGCGCCGTGCTGAAGGAGTACCTGGAGCAGCTGATCTACTCCATCAAGCTGCTGGATAATCGAATACAGTAGTAGTAGAAGAAGTTGTGATTTTTTGTTTTATAAAAAAAGATTTTTTAGAGGATTCATTTGTTTTTAAAGATGATGCCGCTTGTAGGTGATCAGCAGAAACTTCCCAAAAAGGGCCACAAAGCGGGCAAAGGTGTTCAGCGTCACCAGGCCGCAGGGCCCGTAGGTAATTCCAAATTGTCGAGAAGTGTGGAGGACGGCGATGAGCCAGGCGAATTTGAAGCGATTTCGGAGCGGGGTGGTCACCACTCGGCAGCTTCGTTTCGATGATTCTTTGGAACTTTTTGAGGAGTTCTCCTCTTCCTCCTCTTCATTGAGATAACTATCATCAGCTCGTACTAAATGACTGAAAAGGACCACCTTGGCCGGCCGGTGTATCCGCTTGGAGTACAGCGTCAGCATAAAGTGCACCCCGAAGATGCCGATCATCTCGCTGAGGACGAAGGTGAGCATGACGAGGCGGTAAAGAAGTCCCAGCGAAGATGACTCAGGAAACAGTGCCCAAATGAGAAGGCGCATGCTGATGGGCACGTTGACGACGATGAAGACGAGGAAAAGCGATCCGTAGAAGCGAGTGTTTGCCCGGCAGATGTAGAAGAGGTTCATCACAATAACCGAGTGAAGAAGAGCTACATCAGCTGATGAAGATATGCGGAAGCCTATCCTCCTGCTTCGATGCCGTCCACACCTCAGCAGCTCATCAATCTGATCCATCCGGGCAATGGCCAGTGCCGTCAGCGTCACCCCCGTGAAGAAGTTCAGCACTAAGATGTGCATAAAGGCGACCACGGTGAGCCACATGAGGAGGGCGTTTCCGGTGAAAATTAAACAGTTGAACATCAAAAAGTGGTTGAAAAGTGCCTCCCAGTTTTGCACTATCAGCAGGCAGAGGTTGACTTGAGAGTAGAGGAGGAAGAGGTCTGAAACAGAAAAAAATTGTAAGTTTGTAACCAAGTATTTTATTCAAAAATCTTACAAATCAGCAGGGCAAAAACCGGTCCCACCACCTGAAGTTTGTTGGCAAAGTGTTGCGCGTATTGACAAGCATTGACGCCTCGATATTGCCGCCAGATGAACGTCAGCACCTGACACTTGAAGAGCATGTCCTCCAGAATTTGGAAGGTGCCTGGTTCCCCCCTTAGGTAGGTGAAGGAGGTCAGCCAGCCGACCATCAGCGCAATGGCCGCTATCATCAGATTCAGCTGGCGGAAGGCCTGGAAGGAGGCGGGAATGGCCAGGGTGATGCCGTCGTGGAGGATAATACGAAGAACAGTTGAAGAGGAGGAGGAGGAGGAGCTGAATAGTTCGATGAACACGTACTTGACCGCCTGATAGAGGCACACGGCGGTGATGCCCTTGATAAGGCGAATGTTCCGTCGCTGACCTTCAAAGACGATCTCCCGCCAGAAGGTAAAGAAGATGGAGTAGTACTGAAGGGCATTCTGACTGGGGAGGAAAAAGTTGACCAGGAACGGCCTAAAGCTTGGCCGACTCATGCTGAACTTTCTTATGACGAAGGATTTTTTAAATAAATACATTTTAACGTTTAAAAATATTTTGATTTTTTTGTTTTTCAGTTTTGTATTTTTTAAATTGCAATCTCAGGGTGGTTTTTTAAAGAACACATTAGTAATAAAATGCAATTTTGTAAACTAGCAGTTAATTTGTTATGTACACTAATTAGAAAAATTTAAGAACATTAAAAACAAGGCAATTTAAAAACATTAACAACGTATTTTCCGTTTGTAACAAAAATAATAACTTTTTTTGCCACATTTTTTGTGCTGTTTGAAAACAGTTTTAAAAACTTTTTTCTTTTTTGAAACCGTACGTTAAAAATTTGAGTCGCATTTTTTATTGTTTTTTTTATTTTAATGAGAAAAAAGTTTGCCTAACGCAACTTTGTTAAATAAATTCTTTTAATTATTCATTTTGCTGTAATCATCATCATACGCACACAGCAACACCAACGTCAACACATGCTACAAAAACTACGTGTGCAAATGTTTGCTACAAAAAATAAGAATATTCTTTAGAGGGCAAAAAACATTATGGAGCAACTGTGGAAAAAACCGAACGCAGAAGTGCGTCAAAAGGTTTTTCTTTAAAGAATACAATTCCCAGCCAGCCAGCCAGCTCACAGAGCCTTCATAAAGAGGCCGGCAAACTTCTTCTGCAGCTTGAAGGTGGTGATGAAGAACTTGCTGAACATGCGGACGAACTTGTGAAAGGAGTTGGTGGTGACGGTGCACTTGGTGGCGCCGTAGGTGGAGCCGTACTTGTGGGTGGTGGCCAGGGTGGTGATGATCCAATCGAGCTTCAGACGACCGTTGAGGGGAATCTCCTTGAAGGGGCGGCGCCGCCCGGGGGTGGGCGGGACGGGCGTGGGCGGCACCGGCGGAGGACCGTTGTAGGCGCGGTGGTAGGCGGTGGCCAGCTGGCGCCACTCCTCTTCTTCGGCGGCCTTTTCTGGATCCTCTTCTTGCTCCTGTTGACCTTCGAAATTAGGGCGAACTGAGAAGTAATTATTCTCCTCAGAAGCGTCGTTTTCAATGGTCACAATGGTCGCCTCCTCCCTTCGGGCAGCCTCAATCGTGTAGACCACCGCCTGCACGTCATCCCAGTCGCCATTTTCAACTCTTTGTTCCTCATTATCACCTCCCAAATCATCAATCACCCTTTCACCCCGTTCACCCCTCTTTTCACCCCCTTCTTCCTCCTTCTTTTCCTCCAACAAGCCCTGGGAGGCCCAAATAAAAGTAATCGCTTTCCCAAATTTGGAACGGGAGGATGTTTTAGTTGGCAGCCTCTTCGGTGGCGCCTAGCGCTGAAGTACAAGTTGGTCAATGATTCGAATACAGTAGTAGAAGAAGTTGTTGTGGTTTTTTGTTTTATAAGAAAAACACAGATATTAGAGGATTCATTTTGTTTTCAAAGATGATGCCGCTTGTAGGTGATCAGCAGAAACTTCCCAAAGAGGGCCACAAAGCGGGCAAAGGTGTTCAGCGTCACCAGGCCGCAGGGCCCGTAGGTGATGCCAAATTGTCGAGAGGTGTGAAGGACGGCGATGAGCCAGGCGAATTTGAAGCGATTGCGAAGGGTGGTCACCACTCGGCAGCTTCGTTTTGATGATTCTTTGGAACTTTTTGAGGAGTTCTCCTCCTTTTCTTCATCAAGATAACTATCATCAGATCGTACTAAATGACTGAAGAGGGCCACCTTGGCCGGCCGGTGTATCCGCTTGGAGTACAGCGTCAGCATGAAGTGCACCCCGAAGATGCCGATCATCTCGCTGAGGACAAAGATGAGCATGGCGAAGCGGTGCAGGAAGCCCAGCGAAGGCGATGACCCATCAGTGAAGAGCGTCCAAATGAGAAGACGAAGGCTGATGGGCACGTTGACAACGATGAAGACGAGGAAGATGGGCCCGTAAAAGCGAGTATTTGCCCGGCAGATGTAAAATAGGTTGGTGACGATGATCGAGTGCAGAATGGCCACATCAGCTGGCGAAGATATGCGGAAGCCTATCCGCCTGCTTCGATGCCTTCCAGTGCGCAACAGCTCATCGATCTGATCCATCCGGGCGATGGCCAGTGCCGTCAGCGTCACCCCCGTGAAGAAGTTCAGCAGGAGGACGTGGAGGAAGGCGACCACGGTGAGCCACATGAGGAGGGCGTTTCCGGTGAAGAGGAGAGCGCTGACCACTAAAAGGTGGTTAAAAAGTGCCTCCCAGTTTTGCACTACCAGCACGCAGAGATTGAGGTGACAGTAGGCGAGGAATTGATCTGATAAGAACAAAGAAAAACTATTATTATTTCTGAGATTCAGATAATAAAAAAACTAAAAAAAACTAGCACACTGATTCTTACAAATCAGCAGCGCACCAACCGGTCCAACCGCCAGAAGTTTGTTGGCAAAGTGGAGGAGGTACTGGGAGGCATTGACGCCTCGATGTCGCCTCCAAACGAACGTCAGCACCTGACGCCGGAGAAGCATGTCCTCCAGAACGCGGTAGGCGTCTGGCTCCCCCTTGAGGTAGGAGAGCGACATCAGCCAGGCGGTCATCAGCGAAATGGCCGCTATCATTAGGTTCAGCTGGCGGAAAGCTTTGAAGGAGGAGGAGGAGGAGGAGGAGGGAATGGCCAGGGTGATGCAGTCGTTGAGGACGATACGAGGAACTATTGAGGAGGAGGAGGAAGAGAAGTTGAATAGTTCGATGAGCACGTACTTGACCGCCTGGTAGAGGCACACGGCGGTAATTGCCTTGATAAGGCGAATGTTCCGTCGCTGACCTTCAAAGACGATCTCCCGCCAGAAGGTAAAGTAGACAGAGTAGTACTGAAGGGCGTCCTTAGTGGGAAGGAAAAAGTTGCTAATGAACGTCTTTAAGCTTGACCGACTCATGCTGAACTTTCTTATGACGGAGGATTTTTTAGATAAATGCATTTTGAAGTGTTTTAAACACTGGTAAACTCAGGCTTTTGTTTCTGTAATTTGTGTCCTTTCTATTGCAATTTCAGAATGGTATTTAAAGTACACATTAGTAATTATATTATTATGTTATCAAGTATCAAATTTGCAGAAAAAATAGTTATTAAATGTAGAATTTTAATTGGCAATTAGTTTCACCAGTAAACTAATTAGGACATTTGTCAAACACTGAAAATGTTTTTATTGTTTGCAAAAACGTACTTTTTATTATGGTCGGAAAGTAATTTAAATTCTTTTGTTTTAAAATTGTACCCCAAAAACTTGAACCGAACTGTTTTTGTTTTGCTGCCTTTTTTCGCAAGAAAAAAAGTTTGCTTAACTTCAACTTGGTTAAATAAATTCTTCTTTTAATTATTCATTTTGCAAAAAATCATCACACACAATGTCAACACATGCTACAAAAACTACCTGTGCAAATGTTTGCCACAAAAAATAGAAATATTCATTTGAAATAAAAAACAAATAGTGTAGAACAGTAATGAACAAAAAAAACCAAAAAACAAAAGTGCGTCAAACGGTTATTTTTTGAAAAACAATTTCCAACTAGCCAGCCAGCCAGCCAGTTTACAGAGCCTTCATAAAGAGGCCGGCAAACTTCTTCTGCAGCTTGAAGGTGGTGATGAAGAACTTGCTGAACATGCGGACGAACTTGTGAAAGGAGTTGGTGGTGACGGTGCACTTGGTGGCCCCGTAGGTGGAGCCGTACTTGTGGGTGGTGGCCAGGGTGGTGATGATCCAGTCCAGTTTCAGGCGACCGTTGAGGGGAATCTCCTTGAAGGGGCGGCGCCGCCCGGGAGTGGGCGGGACTGGAGTTGGTGGCACCGGCGGAGGACCGTTGTAGGTGCGGTGGTAGGCGGTGGCCAGCCGGCGCCACTCCTCCTCTTCTGCGGCCTTTTCAGGGTCCTCTTCTTGCTCTTGTTGACCTTCGAAATTAGGGCGAACTGAAAAATAATTAATCTCTTCAGAGGGATCGTTTTCAATGGTCACAATGGTCGCCTCCCCCCTTCGGGCAGCCTCAATCGTGTAGACCACCGCCTGGACGTCATCCCAGTCACCATTTTCAATCCTCTCTTCATTTTCATTAGCTAAATCATCGATCACCCGTTCACCCCTCTCTTCACCCTCTTCTTCTTTTTTCTCTTCCAGAAGACCTTCAACCATGACCGTTTGCGTGAGAAAGGCGTAGAGGTGCCTGACAGGGGCGTGAATTTTCTTCCCGTACTGCGCCAGCTCGTTGTGCACTCCAAAGAGACCGATGCTGAGGAGAAGGGCAAAGGTGTAGAGAGCCACTGACTGGAAGGCGTTCTGGGCGAAGAAGGCCCAGAAGAGGAGATTGAGGGTAATGGGAACGGAGCCGATCATGAAGGAGAAGAAGACCTGACTGTAGAGGCCGCGGTCCGCCTCGGCGATGTACTTCAGATTGGTGGCCACGATCCAGTGGAGGCGGTTGATCACCGGAAGGGTGGGCACCAGGCGGTGGCTGCCGCCGCCCCTTCCGGTCCAGGTGGCGATGAAGCCCTTGAGGCGGAGGTAGGCTTCGATCTGCGCCATGCGCAGGGTGGCCAGTTTCATGAGCACCAGGCCGACGGCGGCGTTCAGCAGGAGGACGTGCTTGAAGATAATGAGGACGGTCAGGCCGAGGACGGTGTTCACGACCAGGATGACGAGGTTCAGGGCGAAGACCAGCGTGCTGGGCGCCAGCTCATCGAGGTGCTCCTGGACGATGACCAATATGCGGTAGTTGCCGATGAAGATGAGGATGTCTAAGTTCAATTGGTTAAAAAGGGGTTAACTTAAAAAATGACCAAATCTTATCAACAAAAACCTCTTCTTACAGACAAAGATGGTGATCAGCTGACCACACGGGAGCAGCCACTTAGTGTAGGCAATCAGCTGATTGCAGACGTTTTTCCGCCTTTCTGCTTCTACTAAGGGGCTTCCATCTCGCCAGAGGAAGGTCGTAGCTCGATTGAGGAAGATCATTTCCCCAAGTGACTCAAAAGCCCACCGTTCCCCTTGAAAGTAGGTCAGCTCTGTCAGGCGGATGATCATGACGATGCCGATGAAGGTGTTGAAGCTCATGCCCTGCTGGTTGGGCATCAGCAGGCTGAAGCCGTCGTAGAGGAGGATGCGGGTGATGATGCTCGGTCGGTAGGTGGAGACGAGGTAGGCGTATTTGAGCGCTTCCAGGAAGGAGAGGCCGATCATCAGGCGGATCAGCCACGCCTCTCGGCAGTTGTTGAAGCCCTGTTGTTTTTTTGTCTGGCTGTCGACGCCCTGGCGGGTACAGCGGCGCCAGAAGTGAAAGTACAGCTCAAAGTACTGCAGATCTCGGCGCGGGAAGAAGACGTTGGCGATGAATTGGCCGATCATGTTTGATATTTGAAGGTTAACTGTTAACTGGTAAACTGGTGCTTCAAGTCGGAAAATTTAGTGAGTTTAAATACTGCTGTACAGTGTTCTACAAAGCTGATCTTAACAGTTCTGATTGCCGTACATTGAAATGCCTGCCTGCTAGACGCTTTTAATTGATTTTTCTAAATTGTGGTTTGTAGCATTTTATTTATTTTCTCTGAATTACTGCCCCTTTTACTGACGTGAAATGAAATTTTTTGGTTTGGTCATGCTTGAAGTGTTGAGGGTGGTTTGCTTGCTGTTGGTATTGATCGAAATTGTGACCAATGTGGGCTCACAAGGACGAAGTAAGTTTGGCTTTTATATTGAAACATTTTAAAGGTGAAAACCGTTGTCATTTTTAGACCTTTTTAGAGCTTGAAGCAAAACAGTTTTCATGACCTAAACGACAGAAAACAAAAATGTCAACTTGCCAGGCTGCACACATAAACAACCGCACAACTCCCTTGAAAGTTACATTTGAACAAATTTTTTCACATACAAAAGTTAGAACTGAGGCACATTTGCGAAGAATGAACAATGAACAAAGTGCTTTTGAGCTATAATTTTTTAAACAGGCAAACAGGAACTACTCAAAACTAAACTAAAAATTAACGCATTCTAATGACTTTCTAGTAATTTCTACGACGACTTGAGCTGGTAGACGTAGATGAAGATCTCGCAGTAAATGAAGACAAACTTGACGAAGGTTTTGAGGGAGATGAGGCCCAGGTCGAAGTAGGTCATGCCGTACTCGTGTTCAGTGTGAAACTTCTCCACGTACAGCGCCAGCGTGGTGACGTACCGAACCGAGGTGGCACTCTGCTGCAGCGGCTGCTGAACTGCCCCAGCGGAAACGCCCATTCCACCACTTCCTC
>JAALOO010002394.1_pt1 | contig 10381 bp, 10 predicted proteins | sample 7257641 | NCBI WGS metagenome assembly JAALOO01 (sample SAMN14085613, study PRJNA598686) | mite metagenome | biome: ENVO:01001000; feature: ENVO:01001002; material: ENVO:01001226; isolation source: single female mite from University of Michigan culture on fish food culture... ... | reverse complement strand
CCGCTGCTGGCCTTGGTCAGTCTCGGCCGGGCGCTGTTGACAGTGTTGGCCTCCCCAGCGGAGTTTGGACTTTGAGGAGTTGTTGGGGCAATGTTGGAGCTCGACTGGGACTGGTAAACGGGCCGAGAGGAGCTGCCACCGGTACAGATGCGCACCACCTCCAGCCAGATGAGCTTGCCGATGGAGTCCTGTGAAAGGGGAAAAAAGGTTTTGATGGAAAAGTTTCGAAATTCGAACCCATTTCACCGGCTTAGGTCTTACCCGCTCATGCCTCGCCACCTTCAGGCTCTTCCAGATGAACTCGAGGGCGCCGAAGAAGCAGCCGGCGACGACGCCCGCCACCAGCACCACAAAGACGCCGCCCACGTTCTCGATGTTCAGCTCCTGACTGGAGGGCGGCGACTCGGGGCACTGGCCGCCGCCGTCCTCGATCCACCACTTCTTCTTCAGCTGATACAGCTGCCCCTGGTCCTGCAGGACGACGATGGCGTTCGAAATGGGCGTCCGGTAGGGCGAGTCGCTGGGCGTCGCAATGCCGTAGCCCTTGTTGTCCAGCCAGTTGCCCACCTGGTAGACGTCGCAGACGCGCTCCTTCTTGTATTCGATGGTGCTGGACTCGGCGAGGTAGGCGTAGCCGCCCTTACGCACCCGATCGGTCGCCTTCTCGAAGTCGTCGATGTAGACCTCCTGAATGGGGAGAAAGTGAGGGTTAGGCTGAAATAGAAATAGAACATCGGAGATCTTCATCAATTCTTTGCCTTGTGCGCCTCCATGGTGTTGTACATCCGCTGGTAGATGCTCAGGTTGGAGTGCTTAAAGAAGTCATGCGTGCTGCCCGTCTCCTTGCAGCCGTAGTGGATCTTTGTCTGCTTCGCCAAGTCCTCGACGTTGTTGATGGCGGGCGCCATGCGGCTCAGCGTCAGTGAGGCGGCCAGGTTGGCCGTGTAGCTGCTGATCATGATCATGGTGAAGAACCACCAGACGGCGGCGAGGGTGCGCGTGGAGAGCGCCCGCGGGGCGAGGTCGCTGCCCTGCTGCATCAGTGAGCCCTTGAAGAAACAAAAAATTAGAAAATCAAACCCAAAACTTTTTTCTCCCACTCCTTAATTTTGCCTATTTCCACCCAAGCCTAAACCCCTTTTTGAAAAGGTAAACAAACCCAAAAAGATGATCATCCCCAACTTACAATGGTAAACCAAAGGCTATTCCCAATGCTAAACTGGTTCTCTAGCAGCAGCGGCTCAGGGTCGCAGGCGTGCGGCGACACCCACTCGTAGGGGCTGATCCGTGCCATCAGCCAGAGAATGATGCTGACGGCGAGGAAGGCGCTGCCCAGGTACAGCCACACCTCCACGCTGAGCGGCTTGAGAAAGCTGAACAGTTCCGGCTCCTCGTTGGGCGTCTTCTTGAACAGTATGGTAATGCCCAGGTTCATGAAGGGCATCGTAAAGTCGACCACCTGCTCACGGGCGTAGGTGGCCGTCAGGTCGGAGATGGCCAGGTCGGCCTGGTGGCGCATCAGCTCGCCGATCATGCCGTTCCACTCGCCGTTGCCCTGGTCCTTCCCCGTGCCCATCCCGTCGGCCGGCAGGCGAATGGTGTACTTGAAGGAGGAGTTGAAGTTCTTCTCCAGCACCTCGGCGATCTTCTGCAGCAGCTCAATGCAGTAGCCGTCGTACTTGTCGTTACCGACCCGCTTCTCGTGGTCGGGCTTGAAGAAGACGTAGGGAATGTTCTGACCAACAAAACAAAGCAACAAAACGAGTTAAAATAGGCACGAAATGGTTTCAAGGGGACAGTGCGCGCGGTGTTTACCTTGGCGTTCGACGTGAGCACCACCAGCTCCTTGGTTCGCATCGCCACCAGCACCTGATTGTAGGAGTCGGTGAAGGAGTAGTTGCCCTTGGCGGTGATGCCCCTCTGCTCCGTCCAGGTGGCCACCTAGGTGAAAGGGGGGAAAAATGGTTTGAACACCAGAAAGGTTGTAGCCGATTTGACGAGAGCACTCTCTTACATTCTTCAGGCCGGCGTGCGGCTTCAGCTGCAGCACATCGACGGTAAAGTTGACGCGGTGGCCGCTCCGGTCAAAGGCAATCGGCCCCGAGAGGCCTTCGAGCTTCGTCTGCAAGGAGGAAAAAATTGAGAGGGTGAAGCCTTCTTCGCCTTTTTCGAAATGATCATCACCATAAGCTACCTCTTTCATGTGTCGCATGATGGTCGCGCCAAAGTGCCACTTTGACCGCCCACCCCCACCACCACCGCCGCCACTATTTCCACCTCCCCCAACTCCGTCACAGCTGACGTACGGCTCGGTAATGTCCTCCGGCTCCAGGCGGCGGTCCAGCTCGTTGATGGTGTTCGCAAAGACGGTCACTGCGTCGTGGATCAGGCCTTCAATGGTCTGCCGAAAAAGTGGAACTAAAAGTCATCGAAAACTCTTTAAAAAAGTACTCACTCCAATCTGAGGAACCGAGCTTGAGTTGGCTGCTTCTTCTCCGTTTCCTCCTCCTCCTCCTCCTCGATTCTGTTTACCGTAGTACTGACTCCGATAGGCGTGCACCTTTCCCTGCGCGAGGTAGTCCGGCGGCGAGGAGGAGAGCACCGACAGGCCGGTAATGTTGGCAATGACGTCCTGCTTCTGAAACTCCCGCAGGTCCATCAGGTGAAAGTCCTAAACAGTGTAAAGAAATTCCGTCAACTCTTTGAAAACTTGCAAAAAAAGAACACTCACCACCGAGGCGATGAGAAAGTTGTCGTACTCGCTCATGCGATTCGAGCGCAGCGCCTCGCGCAGAAAGTTGAGAGACTTCTCCGCACTCAGAAAGAGCACAAAGTTGTGCTCGCTCTTCTTGATGTTCTTCAGCAGCTTCTTGTAGGTAACATCGTTGTAGCCACTGTTGCCGCTATTTCCCCCTCCTCCACTTCCTTTGAAGTTCGGGAGTTCATGATAAGAAGAAGAGGAGCTTCGTTCCTCTAAAGGCGTCACCGCCTCCTCAGGCGGGAAGGCAATGACCGTCACTTTGACGTTTCGATCCGCCACCTCGGCGGTGATGCGCAGCAGGTCCTTCATCGCTATCAGCCCGTCATAGCGGTCGTAGATCATCGTAAAGGACTTCCAGTTTCGGGTGACGACCAGGTCGAGGAAGGCGCGGCTGAGGGAGTTGGCGTCCGGGTACAGCCGAAGCGTGTACTGCTGATACTGGGCCTCTTCATTGAACAGCTGTTGCTGTTGTTGGGCACTTTGTTGGTATGTTTGCCTCGAGGAGTAGTAAGGCGGTCGGCTGAAGGCACTTCGATTGGAGGGCTGAAAGTTGTCCAGATTCCACTTGAACATCGCTGCGTCGCTGTTGGTGATGTAGTGGTTTTCCTGGGGGAAAAGGCTACCACTACTTCCAAAACCGCCGTCGCCGTTGGGTGAAAAGGTCGTGCTGGCCAGGTTGGCGTCATTCTCCTTGGCGGGGTGATTCACATTGAACATGAAGCGACTGCGGAAGTTCCAGTTGACGGAGAGGTGAGGAACTTGGAGCTCATTGGCCACCGTGTGGACGAACCAGTCCAAAGGCTCGGAGCGTGAGCTAAAAATCGCCCAGACGTTGTTTTGAAGCAGGCGGCACACTAGGGTAGGGTGGAAATAGAAATCAAACTGATTAGAAAAGTCCTAGAATCGAAAGCCAAAAACTTACCCAATTTTGCCCCGCTGAAACTGTCCCGCGGCTCCACGGTGAAGGCGGTGACGGAGAGATTGGTCTTCGGCAGGAGGATCTTGTCGCGGTTCACCTGGGCGACGGCCTCGAAGAGAGCGGTGCGCAGGTGATCGTCGCCCGCCTCAAAGATCGCCCCCAGTTGGATCTCCAGCGGAAGGGAGGTCCGCGCTTGGGCGACATTGGGCTGAAGAGTGGTCACCAGGAGGATGAGGATGATCGTCAGGAGGAGGAGGCGGCGGATGAGGGTGGTGATAGAGGTGGACTGGTGAGGGTGATGAGGCTGAAAAGGGTGGAACATCGCTGATGAAGACCAAAGACTAAAGGGTGAAAAAGTTTGGGCTATTCATGGAGCTGCGAATTCCATTGATGAGAGGATTTCTTTCTGATGTCGATACGACGCAGAAAATGCTTGCAAAATCGTTAAACAGACTGGCTGAATTGAGTTGAGACTTGTGTTTGCAATTTTAAAACTTCTTCTTCGACAATAAAAACACGAGTCTTCGGTGTTGTGTAGATGATTGACTTGGATTTAGGTCGGTCTGCAGTGACTGTCTGTCTGAGTAAGTGAGTGAATGAATGAAGCTGATTCTCAACTTGGGATGCACTCTCTCAGAAGAAGAAGGGGGGAAACAGTTATTTATAGAAGAGCCGCCAGTGATATTCTCTTCGGTGAGTGTGACTCGCCAGGGAGACATCTCCCTTTCTTCTTCCCTCTTTGTCGCCGTCGTTTAGCAATCAGAACAGCTGGCAATGGCTCAAGATTCTTGTGAATCAACCAAGTAATGATGATGATGATGAAGGGAGAGAAGTAAGGAAGAGGATAAAAGAAAGAGGAAGATACCAAAGTGGCCAGTAAGGAGGCATTGTCGTGAGGACATTTTCTTTTGCGAAAAAAATAGACACTTCCGGTTCAAAAACACTCCGAAATTTGCCCCAGCAAAAAAAGAGAATCGGAAAAAAAGAGCGCGATAAAATAAAATCAGCTGATTTTTTGGCGGCAAAAAGTGGGAAACTTTTCCGCAACAAAAAAACCGCAAAAAGTTTGCCGGAAAACTTTTCACCTATTTGGGTCATTTCGAAAAATCACACATCTCTTTTTCCTCATCCTTTTCTTCGTCTTCGATAACCACCGTTATCGTCTGCTGATATCACAGACCACCACCATCACCCCCGGTGTTACCACTACTACCACTACCACCACTGCTCATATAATCCTCTCTCTCTCTCTCTCAGTTACGTAAACACACTGCCGCCGCCGCAACTTTGATCGTCTGCAGCAACAGCAGTAGATTGCTTCGTAGCTGGCGGCCGCTCAATGACGCCCTGCTGCTACCACCACCACCACCACTATCTTTAAAAGAGAAAGAAGAGACGAGTGTACTGCTGCCGTATCGATGCCGCAACAGAAGAGAGAGCAAAGCGACGACAAGCAAAGCAAAGGCAAAAGAAGGAAGAGAGCTGGAGCGAGGATGTTTTGGTGTGTGTGTTGTGGATAGAGAGAACGGCTCCTCGGCATCCACAACTGTTGCTCCTTTTGCTCTACTCAGGCTGTGATTTACCAATCCCCAACGGATCAGCTGAGAATACCACGTACAACATTCTCTCACAATTCTCTCAATGATCAACTGAAGAAGCGAATCTAACGTTGGTGGTGATCCGAAATCTACTACCAATAAAAGAGGATGATGCTCACCAATGAACGCGAGCCAGCGGACGGCTGTGACGGCTACGATGGCTCCTCCAATTCCACCAACAACAATTCGAACTCCAACTCCAACTCCAACAGATCATCTCGGACGCGAGGAGACGGCGCCGAGTCGCCGAACCGCTTCACCGACGGCGGCGGCCAAAGCCATCATCACCAGCACCAGAACTTGCAGCAAAGCTCGCGGAGAAGGCGCAGCTCGCCGGCGATGAATTCAAATTCGAACTCCAACAACTCCAACAACCACAGCCACAACAGCAGCAGCAGCAAAGCAGGCAGCCCCAGCGACTCCACGGAAGACCTGAGCAGCCTCCGCTGTTCCAGCCTCCAAATGGAGGCCGTCCAGAAGAAACAACAGCAACAACAAGCCAGAGGCAACCGCCAGCCCACCGCCGGCTACCCGGGCCTCGCCTTCGGCTCCCCCATGTTCAGCAACACCATCTTCAAGTTCAATCTAATAGCAAACGAACTCCGCGACCTGAAGGTCAACCAGCTGAAGCGGGCCGAGGGCGAGGTGGAGACGCTGCACCGGCGCCTGGAAGCGATCGAGGCGCACCTGGAGCGCGGCCGCGAATCGCTCCGCCTCACCGGTGCCCAGCTCGAAGAAGCCCACCAGGAGGCGGTGGCCGACGAGCGGCTCCGGGAGCAGCTCGAGGACGTTCGATGCTCTGACTTGGAGGCCTGCAATGATTCCTCCTCTTCCTCCTCCACCACTACGTCCACTTCAACTCCTTCCCTGTCGAAGCAGCTCGAAGCGGCCGAGGACGACCGAATTAGCTTTCTGCAGGCGCAGCTGGCCGCCGCCCGGCGCATCGCCGAAGAGTCTGAGCGGAAGATGGCCGAGGCGAGGGCGATGGTGATAGCTAAAGGAGGTACAGGTGCTACCACGAACTCCCCCGCTTGATGATCAACCTCGATGATGATATTTTTAGTGCCAAGAAGAGCTGTGCCTTTGATTTAATTTGATGTCTTTGACTTTGACTTTTCTGCTTTTACCCTCACTTTTATTTCTGATGGCTTTTATGACGTTTGAGTTTGCGAGTTTTGACTTTGTTGACATTTTGATTTTGTACATATTTACAACAGGAAGAGATTGTGTACACTGGTGGCACACCTCTTTCCTTCTTCTTCTTCTCTTACACATTACCTTTATGATGCTATTTACAACAGAGCTGTTCTTCAGATGACGATGATGATGATGATTAAGAATATGCCCTCCTCCAGCTTTTACCCCCTCTTCTAAAACTTGCGAATGATTGAGCAGGAAAAGATGGCGTAGATGATGTAGAAGATGGTGAACTAGGGGTAGAGGGGTTCGGAATTCAATGTAGCTTTGGTAAGTCAAATGCTTTGCCCAAATCAAGCAGTAAACTCCCCCTACCTTGAAGGTGGCAAACTTGGTCAGTATGCCCAGCGGGCCGATCGTCAGGCCAATGGCGCTGTCCATGTCGAAGCGGGCAATCTGCTCGTAGAAGCCCAGAAGCTTTAGCTTCTCTCTCGCTGAACTAGCACTTCCGGTGACCTTTTCCTGAATCGCCGGCAGCAGCTCGGCGGGTCGGTGAATCAGCTTGTTGATTCGAAGCATCGGCAGCGCCGAAACGAGGCTGGCCACCACCTGGAAGATGGTCAGCGCGAGGACCAGCGCCTGGGGCGTCTTTGCAAAGATGATTCGCGTGGTGATGTAGATGTTGAAGCTTTTTAGAAGATGGAGAGGTTTAGGAGGTTTTGGAAGTTTTAGAAACTTAAGATCACTTACGGAATGTTAAAGAGAACAAAGATGTACAGCTCCCGACTGGCCACCACGTGGTTGTAGGTGTTGATGAACTTGCTCAGAACGGTGTGCCGCGCGCGGATCGCCGACACGTCCGCTGTGAACGCCCCCGCCGCCCCAGCTCCCGCCCCCGCCCCAGCTCTCCAGTTCGTCCCATTTCGAAACTGTTTCAGCTGCCGCAGCAGCACCGCCAGATCTTTGAACACCCGTTTGTACTCGTAGCCGTAGACGCGGTGGATGACGAGGAGGATGAAGATCCCGGTGAACTGATTCTGTATCACCCGCGTGCCCACGGACATCGTCGTGATCCGGTCGACGAAGATGAAAAGGTACTGGTAGGCGTGGTAGTGGCGGCGGTGGCGCATCGCAAAGGAGGTGTAGCTGACGGCGGTGCCCACGATCAGCAGCTCTAGGTGGGTGGTTGGGTGGAAATAGTAAAAAATAGAAATTGAAACAAAAACCAAAACAAAGGCATCGAAAATCGAAACTCCAAAACTTACTATGAAAGACAAAGAAGAGCAAGTTAATTTGCTCCACCTTCAGGATGAGCCTCACCAACTTCCGCTGCTGGTGGCTCTGCTCCAGCTTGCCGTACTGCCCCTTCGAGGTCCGATACTCGGCGTTCATCTTCGCAATGTGCTTCGCATTGCCCACCAGCTGCCCGTAAATTCGAACCACATTTCGACTGCCAAAATCGACCCGATATCGGCTGTTCAGCGTGCTGTTCCAGTAGTTGGTCAGCGTCCCGACGATAATTCGATACTGCTGCTCAATGATCGCTCGGCAGGTGATGAAGTTTCGCTGATAGTGAAGAGCAATGGCGTACAGCAGCAGAAAAGAGCTCAGGAGGAAGGCGTATCGGTCAAAGTGCGACTTGACGTGCACCGCCTCCATGACCACGTCCAGGCGGAAGAAGGCCGAAGCGGTGGGATCTTCTTCATAAGTGAGGATGAAGCTGCTGATCTGATAACGGATCGCCATCACCAGGCAGTAGCTGTAGAGCAGGTACTCCTTCATGCCAGGACTGGGCATGACGCCCGCGTCGAAGAACGGTGTCCAACGGGCCCGGGCATTTCGAATGGAGGCCACGAAGAAGATGGACTCGGGGAGGGGAATGAGAAAGCCGATCACCTTCTGGTAGAGGACTGTCAGTAGTTCGAACATTCTTCTGGTGGTGTTTTTCGTTTTCATCGGGCGATTCTAAGGAGAGGAAGAATAAGAGGAAAATAGAAACAAAGAGGATTTGTTTGTTTAGGCGGTGACGTTACTCGTTTCGCCTCGATTCGCTTGGTTGAAAAGTGATTTTTCCGCTCTTTGTACAACCTTTTCCGACAGCTTTTTTTCAATATTTGACAGCAGGTAATCTCACTTAAAAAGAAGTGTACTTACCTTCCTCTCCAGGTTAGGCAAACATTTCTTTCTTTCTCTCGCCACAATGTTCAGTCCGACCCTGCACCGACTGAATATAAATTCAATAACTTTTGTTCTTTTTTATTATGTTTTATATGTTCTTTTTCTTGCGCTTGGTGCCTTGTGAAATGTGAAGGGCAAATCAATTGGCTCTCTTTTCAAGATCAGCAGGTCGGCAAAGGAAGAAATTAAAAATAACAGTTTTGTTTCACTTTTGTTTTACAGCGTCTTTTGCCAATTTTTTTCCGTTGTTGTTCTTTTCCGTCCAAAAAGACTTGCCAGAGAGAAACTTGCTCGGTGACAAATGCGAGGAGGAAATCAATCAATCAGCTAGCCGAATTGCCAATTCTTTGTGACAAGAATGTTTCACCGAGTTTGCCTGCTTTTGGAAGAAGAACAAAAAGTCGAAAGTTGTTATTGTTCACAAGAGACAATTGGAGCAATTAATTCTTCACATCAGCTGACAGCTGATTCGCCTGAACAAGGGAAAGAAATGCCAACGGAAAGAAACTAGACAAGAGAAATGTTGTTCGAGTAGTGTAAAATGCCGTTACCAGTGTTATTTCCAATTACCGGTTTATTGCACCACACACACACTGGTTTGGAACTTGAAACGGTAAAACTTACCGCTACTTTTTCCTGCCTTCTCCGAAAAGAGAAGACCAAACTTGCACTCCCACTCACACACATTCTCTCTTTGTGTTGTGTGTCGTAGTGGCGCCCGTTAATGGTCTTGTTATTGTTCGGTCCGCTTGGTTCGGTTTCATTCTCCTTTTCTTCTCTTCTTCTTCTTCATTTTCAATTTGCCAACAGCGATGATTAATAATTTACAAAGTGGCTCGTCTTCTTCTTCTTCTTCTTCTTGTCTTTTTCTTTTTCAGTTTGTAATAAATGATTTTTTCAAGTGTAAAGTGTAGAGGTAGGGCAGACAGGGAACAAAAAGTCTTGGCGGAATTTGTTTCTCTTGTTTTAGGTGAGCTTGAAAAGCTTTGAAAGCGATTTTTTTTGCCATTTTTTTGCTTTTCTGCAGCGCCGCTCTTTACGAATGGCCCCACAGGCGCGCGCGGGGAAAAAATCTGTGATGTTTTGTTTTGGTCCAAAAACAGAACAGAACAACAGGTTTCTTTTCATGACACAGAATATTCTGCTATGACCAAATGGGAATGGAGATTTCTGCCGGCATCGAGCTTATCATCTACTTTGCCGTATTTATCGGTGCGCAGCTCTACTCGCTGGTGCAGTTCTCCCTGCAGTCGCAAGGTAAGCTCTTTTGTTTTTATGAAGAATTTAAGATCAAGAATTTCTCTTTTCGGCAGACCTCCTAGGCAACCTTTTGCTGGAGTACCCGGACGACTTTTCCGTGAACTGCATCACCTCCTGGAAGTTACCACTGGTTTCGTGGACCTGTCACCAGCCGGTGGACATCAGCGATGACGAGTGGAGGGTGGCACGGGAGTTTCTGCTTTCGACAAAGGTCGTCTATCTAGTGGGCCACTGTCTCGGTTGGGCGATAGTGAGAAGGGTTTCGAAAAGGGTGAGGAGTTTTAACTGTTTGTTTTTCTACTCCTAACGTTGTTTCTTTTTTCGGAGTTTTCAGCACCTTCCCCACTTTACCATCCTCTACAGCCTCTTCTGTCTGTTTCGAATTCTCGGTCCTGGCCCTCTACTTCTCATCGCCGCCAACATTTGCCTCTCTTTTGCGCTGACATTCCTTCTTCAGCATCAAAACCTCTTTCCTTCATCATCATCATCAGTATTACTTCACTATCTCCTCTTCACCGTCTGCCTGGT
>JAALOO010001943.1_pt1 | contig 10381 bp, 9 predicted proteins | sample 7257641 | NCBI WGS metagenome assembly JAALOO01 (sample SAMN14085613, study PRJNA598686) | mite metagenome | biome: ENVO:01001000; feature: ENVO:01001002; material: ENVO:01001226; isolation source: single female mite from University of Michigan culture on fish food culture... ... | reverse complement strand
CCAGTGCACATAAAACGAAAAACCAGATCGAAGATGGACATCACTCGCTCAGAAATGTCGCCCGTGTTTTTGTCATAAAAAGACTTCACCTGTGAGAGGTCAACACGATCCACTCGCATTATTTTTAGCATGAAGGCGCCCGGTTTCCCATGTGGAAAATTCACATTGACAGTAAAGACTTGCTCTTCGCCTTTAAGGTTGATTTGTTTAGTAGTGTAAAAGTTGCGCTGGCCATCCCAGAGGTACTGGAGGTCCTTGAAGAGAGCTGGGTTCGTTTTCACCAGCTCCTCAATGATGAAACTGGATGATCGTGTCAAAAAGCGCATAAAGGCTTTTTTAGCTACATCATCATCTTTAAGAGAAAGCTTCTCCAAAGACTTGGCGATTGAAGGCTGTCGTTTTTCGCGCTCAGTTGGGGTTATTTCCACGTCGTAGTGGAAGACGACAACATCACTTGTTGAGATCCTGTAAAAGTTGGCCAAAAGTTGGACCTTTTTTCCCACTGTTCCAGGGGCCATTCGCTGGGGAACAATGGCGGAGTGGGCCACTGACTCGACCATGGGCACATTGTGGTTCTCATAATGACCGCCTCGGCCGCCGCCACCAGGACCACCTCGGTAGCCTCCCCCGCCACGACCTCCACGACCTCCACGACCTCCTCGATCCCCACCTGGGCCACCACGACTACCGCCACTGCCACCACGATAGCCCGGCGACGAGAAGTTGCCGCGCCCACCTGCATTAAAAGGAGAAAATTAGCGCAAATCTCAAGAAACACAAAGATCGTTTACGATAGCTCATGTTGAAGATGATTGAAGTTGGTTGAAGACGGTGGTGAAGAGAACACGGTGAAGGATGCTGGAAAACCCGAAACCGACTGCCAGCGCTGCAGAGAAATCGGCGACGGCGACAGCGGAAAAGGTGCTCTTGATGTTTCTCTCGACAACGACACCCCCGCAGAGAGCGTGACGCCAACCAAAAACCGACGCCCTCGCAGCACACTGCTAGTTCCTCAAAAAGAATCCAGAAAACCGAGAGGTACCTGCTAAGTTGTTTCATCTCTCCTTCTTCTTTAATGATCTTTTCTTTCTAAAAGTATTAATTACTAATTGCTGTAACAGTGCTTGGGGGATAGGGCGGCAACTGCTAGCCACTACCACCACCACCATGGTTACCCGGAGATAGATCAGAGCCGCCGAGACTTTCCTGTCGCGGCGGCGGCACCTTCTCCTGCTGCGTGAGCATGGAGGCGCCGGCTGAGAGCTCCAGCGACTCGGCGACGCCGTTGCCGCTGGGAATGGCCGCCTGTTGCTGTTGTTGTGACTGTTGCTGACCGCCACCACTGACCTGAGGACCACTGACACCTGCTCCTCCTTCGGTGACCATGGCCGTACCGCCGAGACTTTCCTGCCTCGGCGGAGGCACAGCATTGCCCGCCGAGTCAAGCAAGGACGCACCAGAGCAGGCGATCATTGAGAGAGTCGCATTAAGAGGCGCCCGTTGTGGTGCTGATGCAGGTGCTGATGGTGCCGGTGAGGGTAGAGTTGGTATTGGCGGTAATGGAGGGGGCAGTGGTGCTGCCGACGATGAAAGAGCTTGAGAAACGGTGGCCATCGGAGAAGAGGGTGAAGAGGAGGTAGAAGAGGACGGAGAACTGGCCCCGTTTCCTTTGCCACGTCCTCCGAGATACTCCAGTGCCACTGTGGTCACCGCATCGAGGTCGTCATCGTGGTGGATCACAATGTGTGGGCCGATAAACGGCTCAAAGGGCAGCCGAGCCGATTCGGTTCGGTACGACTCGGGGCTGCGGTAGATGGCCGAGTTGCGGGTGAGCGACTTGAAGCGAGCTTTGCTGGCCGACGGTTTGATTGCTGTAAAAATGAAGGAGAGTAAGTTATCTATTGAGCTCTTATCAAAGCATACCAACACTTACCTTGTGAAGAGGAGGGCCTCGGTGCAGAACTGCTCGGTGATGACTTGGAGAGCGTCGATTCAGTCGAAATGGGCTTCTTTGCTGGAGGCTGTGTTTTGTCAGGTGAGCTCTTTCCGCCAGTGCTCTCAACTGATACCGTCGACTTTGACTGGTCTGAGGGGCTCGCCTGGCCACCCAAAGCCTTCTTCACCAGGACAGCACTTGACGCCCCCTTGTTTTGTTGTTTCGTCGTTGACTTGCCCTGCTGCTTGATTTTCACCGTCGACTTTTGCTTCACCTTTGACTTGGAGGTCTGCTTCGACTCATGTCCAGAGAGGCTACTTCCTTTCGCTCTTGCTTTCGATTTACTTTGAGCTTTGGAGCCTTTAGAGGCCAAACTAGACTTGCCATGCAGCAGCTTTTTTGTGGACTTTACCGCTGACTTACTGCCGCTGCTGCTGGCCAACTTTGACTTTGCCTTTGAGGGGTTTTTGAGCGCCTTATTCTTTGATTTTACATTGCTCAGCAGTTTTCCTGTGTGGGTCATCAAAGTAAAATTAAGCACCCTTAAACCATTCCCTTCAACTCACCTTTGCTTTTAAGACTCTTGACGGTAGACTTTTTCATGAATCACTGGAAATGGTTTGAAACGGTTTTTTGGACAGCACAGAGACAAATAACGACAAATGAGGAGCGTCATAACACAAATGTGACACACGCTGTACATTTGACCTTTTATGAGAGAATAGCAACAATGCAAACGGCAAATTTTCGAATTTGAGCAAACACTTAAACTTTTCAGCATAAGTTGAGCAAATCAGGCAATGTGCTCTATCTCAAGTGAGTTCTCCTGCTCCTCTTTTTGAACTTTGACCTTCCAGCAGACGTCTGTGGCGGCCATCATGTAGGCAATGGCGATGACCACCGTCCAGAAAACCAACACAAAGACGGAGGCGAGGATGACCTGCCACTTAGCGTCGTCCTGCAGCAGCATTTCAGCACCGTTTTCATCATCATCATCTGCTACATCGGCAAAGTTGTCTTCATCGTCGTCCTCGTTTGTGGGCATCACTAGTGGTTTACTGATGACCTTGACTGCCTTCTCAGGGTTTACCGCCTTTTCTTTCTCATTATCTTCATTATAAGCATTCTCGGGTTTCTTGACAGTAATGCTAGGGTGCAGCAGTTTATCAGCAGAACTGAGTGAATTGTGCTTGCTAAAAAAGGTGGTCATTGATTACTTGTGTGTGACAACAGTTGGCTCAACAGTTGCTCTTGGGGACGTACCGCGGATATGACTTGACGGGCCTGCCCTTTACTTCCCGCTGTGATGGCTGGGCACCGTTGACAGCCAACAGCAAAAAGACAGTAGCATGAGCAATGAAGCGGAACATATTGATAGGGTCGATCTGGTGAATGATAGCAGGAGAAACCAGAGACTGAGAAATGGAGTTAAAATGATAGTTTTGAAGGGACTTGAAACAAAAGTAGCCCAGATATATGACTGGTCATCAACCACTTCAAAAGACGTCAAAGCAAACGTGCGCACACTAACGGATCAAAGTTAAAAATTGAAATTCGAACTTTCAACTTCTTCTGAATTGAAAACTCATCTGGCAAGTCACAATCTGTTAACAGCTCAAAATCTTATTTTTATGATCATTGCTTCTCAGAAAGTGAGGCCCGTTTTCTAGCCAGAAAACCGAAAGAATTGGCAACAGGCAAGTGCAATTCAACACCAGTGCCGGTTTGACTTTGCAGTGCCATAAAAAATGGTGCAGCGTACCAAGGCTGCAAATCTAATCCTCAAATCTTCTCCTTGCTACAAGCAGTCGGCCTATAAGAAAGAGAGGGGAAGATTTACAGCAAAGCATTAACGCACACACACATACTCTATATTTGTCAGCAATAGTCAATGGACAGTGGTCAGTCAGTCGCTGGTGAGTGGCCCACTTACAGTGCGCGGCTGATGAGTGCACTGCACAAAGAAGCGATCTCCAAGGCAGCACGCACATTGAAGAGGACGCATTGAGTTAAAGCCGAATCTGTTCAGCACAACTGCAGATTGAACCGCCAAACGCAGAAATTCCGCAAGGCCATCTGCACTTTTCTTGTTTTCTAGGAAAACGGCAACTCAAACTTGCAACAGCATGCATTACAGTAACTTGCAGTGCTGGTACTACAGCAACAACAGCCGCAACAGCTGCATCAGTTGTTGCTTCAGTGCCCTCTTTCGCTGGTGATTTGTGCACCCAGCAACCAAACAAGCACGGAAGCTCAAGCTTCCAGTCACTAATGTAGACTTGAGATTTGTGTGACTCACCGAAAAAAGGGAACAGATGACTTCCGATGAAGGAATTGTGCCGACAAGCAGTGCTTATGCACAGATTGGCCTTCACTTCAGTAGTGCCTTCTACTTCATCGGAAGCGTTTCCTCTTTGTGGCCCTGAGTGACGGTCGTTACGGTAATTTATTGCTATCATTGCTGCATTCAAAAAGCAAACACTAATCTTCAAAAGTGGCAAGGCAGAAGAAGAAGAGAAAGGCATTGCCGACCACTACGGACCACTACCACATACAATGCACTAAATGGTCACCACCATCGTTTAAACCAGCATGTTTTATTTTGTTGTGATGTTTGTGAATGTTGAGCGTACAAGGAGAGAAAAAATGGATAATACAGTTTGAGAGTATTCAGCAAGTATTGATAAGAACGATGATCAAGTTAAGAGAGTGAGAGAACATTTGTTGACAGTGTTCAGAGGAATCTAATCAGTGAAGCGTATTCAGTTTCACCATTTCAGGCACCGAAACTTCCTCATCCCATATCTTCACTCGAGCAACTTGGCAATGATGAAGGAAGCCGTTAGACAGAACCATTTCATCTCTACTCTCTGCACTACTCTCCCGGTGCCTGCCGTAACGTGCCAGATGGGCTAGAAGTGATCGTTCGCTCATTGTCTTCAAACCGAGCACCTTCTCCAGACGGTGGTAGAGGGCGACAGGGAAGCGAAAGGAGACATTGGTGCATTGCTGGCTGCTGATGGCCCAGCGGCCCCGACGCTTCTGCTGACTGGTCTCGTAGAGCGCCCGCAGCAGGCGGTCACAGTCGGTGCAGCTACGAGCTCGGGCCCAGTTGGTCAGCGGCACGCCCAGGTGGTCCATCATCAGCAGGTGGTGCTGGTCCTGCCAGGGGTACATGAACTTCTCGTCTGTATCGTGACTGGATTCCAGGTCATCAGGCTGATCGGAGAGAGGGTGGTGATGACCGTTGAGCCCGTTGAGCCCTTGCTCCCCATTGGTTGGTGTTGAGCCATTGAGAGATGTTTTCTTTTGAAGGCACACTGAGCGGCGGCGGTGGTGACGGCGGTGGACTTCGCCCAGTTGTAGATACAGGCACTGCTCGGCATTCTGCTCAATGCGCAGGCGATTGGTAACGGCGACGGCAGACAGCAATAATTTGCCTCCTTTCTTCTTCGCCTCCTCCTCTTCTTCGTCGTAGTTGATGAAGAAGTCCGCAAAGTAGTCTGTCAGGTGGTCGAAGAGCGCCGAGTTGAACAGCGGCAAGTACTCGAGCAGGTAGTCGGCAAATGTGTACGGATTGGCCACGGTAGTGGTGGTGGTGATGGGGTATTTATTGGCCATTACGAAGTTGATTTTTCAGTTCGATATAGAGAGAAATTAGATAGAGAGAGAGAAAACAAGAGAATAGACACAGTGTGCGTCGGTTCTGCAGCTCAGCAGGCGACTGACTGAATGACTGTGGAGGATGAACGTCAGCGACGGCGGCGGCGGCGGAGGCGAATATCGTCAGAGACAGTTTAGTTACAAAAGTGAGAGAAAGAGGAATAGAGAGTGAAATGAGGTAAAGCGTCTGCTCTACTCGGTCAGACTGATTATGATGTGCGCCAGTGTGTGTGTGTGTGCTTGCGTCTGCCCGAAAAACCGTCTGTGTTGCGCAGAAGAAGGGTAGCCTTGCCATTTGGGGTGACTTCAGGACAGACGGATTCGCATACGCACCAGTGGTGTCTCTATTCTTGACTACTAAAAAGAGGAAAGGGACAAGAACATTGCATCACTACTCCGCAACAACAACAACAACGTCGCCCAGTCTCAACCACCAAACTGATTACTCCTGATTGAGTAGCACACGTATAGGCACACATACACATTGTGTCAGTAGTGCCAATTGGTGCAAACGGCGCTCACCTGTGTGCCCCAGTCGCTGCACTGCTACACAAGATCAAAATGACTTGAAAAAAGAGAAATGCTATCAAATCTTTTAAAAGATGTTTTAAAAAGCATTTATTTTTGTAATACATTAGCTGTTTGAGAAAAGGCATAAAACAAGGCATAAACTTATGTGTAAGTTGGTGTTTAGTGTGTCACTGGTCAGCAGGGTTGACGAAAGAGCGAAAGTATATTAGAGCAGGCTCAATTGTGGGATTATTTCTACAAATTTTAATAAGTTCAGTTCTCGTGAGGCTGATCTTACTCATGGTTTTTAGATCTGCATGACAAAGGTTGCACTGCCAGTAAAGTTCGACAATTGTTGTTGGCACTTTGGCTGTTACGTAAATTTTGTGCTTTTCAGCCGTGTGCGCTTCAATTACTTTTGTGAAGAAGAATTCATGTAGCTTTTCAATATTACTTTTCAACTTGTTCACCTTTTGATGCACTGCAGCGCAGAAAAGCCATCGAAACTTTCGTCTCAAGTTGCCAACTGAGTGGTTTAAAACTTTTTCTTTTTGATCAAAAAACTGTTCACAAGCTTCATTAAATGAAATGCACCGTTTACTGCATCCAACGAAAACTTTAGGAGAATTCAATTTGTTGACAATTTCCTGGTAAAAGGCAAATTCATCAATTTCTTGCAGTTTCATTCTTTTTGCCACTGCTTCTTCAGCTTCATCGTCAGTTGTACTTTCAGCTGTGTCACTGCGCAAACTTAGTATAACTTCTATCAGTTCATTGGCTCTTTCTGTCTCATTATTATCCTTTTTAGTTTTATTTTTCAAAGATTTATTGTCAAACTTCAAGTTAATATACTTCGAATAGTCAAACTGTCCGCATTCAAAATCGTGCATGCTCCAAGAGTAAAAACGGTCCTTTTCACCGCCGTTGGTGCCAAAGATGGCGATGTTATTCCTCAGGTGCACCTCTAGCTCCTGTCGGTGCTGGACGATAGCATTAATTAGCGGCCGGTAGTGTTTAGTGAACGCACTGAGTTGCTTCTTAAAAGACGTCAGGAGCTTTTGGTAAGTACCTGATTCCTCTTCAACAAATCTCTCCCAATTAGGGCATTTCTCGTGCTCCGTTCCTTCCCACTGAAAGAGAATCTGCAACTCAAAACGACCTTTTTCTACCTTCTTCAAACGAAGTCCTTGAATGAACTTTACGCAATAGCCTTCTTCTTCATCATCGAGCTCAAACAAACTGTTCTCGTCGTCGTGTGGTTGATTTGGAGTTGTCATGTTGAACAGAAGAAAGAAGTGCTGAGCTGTTGATGATGAAAAGATGGGCACCGATGAAGTGAGCAAGGTGGATAACAGTGTTAGCGTTGATTCACAAGTTCAATGTTGATAGTTTAAAAAGCTGCAGATGCATCAACAAAAATGGAGTATATTAAAGTTAAAAAAGCGCTGAAAAAGAGGCTCTGAAGAGGTGCTTTTGCAGAGATGATTTGATCGTGTTGATATTTGGCAAAGGTCATATTGAGCCTTCAGAGGAAGATTGAGAGAAAGCATGTACTGCAAACATATGAGCACGTAGAAATGGCAGTTGCACAGGTGAGCACTGCTGCTGCTGCTTCTGCTAACAGTGGTGGTATCATCCAACCTTCAAAGGCGTGTCCTCCTTCAGTGGCAGTGCAGTGCAGGCAACGACTGCAAGAGCACTGCAAAAGGACAGCGGAAGCAAAGTGCTCGATAGTGCTCAATGTGCTTCTGCTTCTATCGATAGAAGCGATTACACTAGTCGAGAGTGAGATGTGGCTAAATGAGTGATCGATGGACGACAAATCAAAATACACTTTTGAGAAACTATTAAGTTTTATTAGGAGAAAAGTGGTTCACAAGAGGTTTACAGATTAGATGGATACAGTAGTTTAATGCGTGCTTTTTGCTAATAGAGTAAGGCAACAGTATACTAAATGTAAGGTAGGTGGGGGAATAAAAAGGGTAATGTCAAATGCAATGTTAATAAAATGAAGGGATTAAGTGGAGCAGTGAAGTTCAGTGGCAATGAAAAAAGCGAACAGTTTTTAGTCTGCAATTTCATGTGTTGTCGGGATGCTTACTTTATGGAGATGTTTGAACACTTTTTCATGCAAACCAGTAGAAGAACTTTCAAATTTGTCAAAGGCTTTCAGGCATTGAACTGCTTGCGAGCAGTTGAGGCAGACACGACAAAGTTCATCCAGTGTGTCAATCTGTCTCCTCTTGGACCCAGTTGGACAAAAGAAGCAGTGAACATTGTAAAAATAAGCAATAAGACCGCGACGATGATCACCGGCGAGGAGCGAGTAGAAGTGCCGCTTCACAAAGTCGGTCGTGCTCTCGCTGATGTGCGGATGAGCTTTGCGCAGCTCACTTAGAGAGCGGTCTATGTCTTGAGACTCTCGAGTGCAGTCCTGGCAGACGCAACTGCTGTTCCAATCACTGACCGTCATCAGTTTCTTGAAGAAACTCAAATCAGGTGCATCGTTCGGTGCCTTCCATCGTTTGACACGCTTACAGAAAGAGCCCGATGAACGCCGCTTCATCTTCCTCTTCATCGCGGTCTGCCGGTTCTGCATCTCCTCCTGCAGATCATCGGCCAGTAAGTGGTCATGCTGCAGCGCCTGCTCTTCGGCGCTTTCTGGCGTCGGCGTGTCGTCGGCAATTTTCGTCGTTGGCTCAAAGTCAGTGCTCTCCAGTTGCAGGGGGCGGCTTTTAGCTGATGTTGCCGGCTTGATGCAGCTCACCTCCATCCAGGGAGTGCCCTCTCTCACGGGCACATTCGCATTGTCCTTCTCATCCCAGCGGATCGAGGCGACGTCATCCGGATGTTTAGAAGTGCCCTCGGCAAACTCGTCGTCAAACCCCCCGGGGAGAAGGGCGGCGCCCTCGAAGGTGACCCCTGCCGGCGTCACTCTAACCATCGACATGTTGCCGTTGACGTGCATTTCCAGGCACTTGTTCGAATTGGCGCTGAGCCGCCCGCTGAACAGCCGCCCAATCGACTCACCGTAGTTCTTCGCCAGCAGGGCTACCTGATGGACAATGCGCGCCGACTGCCACTGGTCGGCGTCTTCCAAGGGAATCCACTGGTTGGTGTAGCGGTCATCCTTCCACTGCGCCAGCAGCTCCATGGTGAACTGGCGGTTGCCGGTAGGTCGCACGCGAAAGGCGAAGTAATTCTTCACTTCGTACTCCACTTCCTTCGAGAATTCATTGCTGCTCATTGTTGTGGTGGTGATGATGAATTTGAAGGATGAAAGATGCAAGCGAACAGTTCAGTTCAGCTGTGATACTCGTTAAAAGCTGAGGGGAGAGAGAAAACTGAAGTTGTGATGTGATGTCTGATGTCTGATGTCAGGTGATGATGATGATGATGAGGCGCCAGCATAAGCAAAGTAGCAAAACACAGCAGACAACACAGCTACAGCAGTTACTAGAGAGAAAGCGATACAGTGGGGGCAGCAGCTGAGGTTTCTCTATGGCAACACTCGCTCCAAGTAGCTTCAGTGATGAAGTGAAGTGAGTGCTCTCCGCTGATGGACTTTTATAAGGCAGAGGGCCGCCGCCTCTTTTACCCCCTCAAAGCCTGAACCTTTGATATGTCACCTACACAGTGTGTGTCTTTCGCTGGCAGCCGTCGTCAGCCAGCGACTTAGCCAACCGGCCAACCAACAAAGGCGGAATGGAAGGCGGGACCCTCACACACAGTGCAAAGCTGATAATTAGTAAGGAGGACGAAGAGAGGAGACGAACTGACCAGCCAAGCCTCGGCTAAGCCTCAGTCGGGCCTGCTGACTGACTAACTCAAAGTGATGCCCAGGAGGACACTGCTGGCAAGCAGAGATGGCAGAGAATGATAAAGAGCTTGGAAAGTAGCAAGCTAATGGCTAAAAGCTTGGCGGGGATGAAGATTCTCTCTGCCCAGTGCCTCTACGGTCAACGCTTTACAGTTTTACTATTCCAATTTTTAACTCTCCCGTAACTGCCAACGAGCAGCGCTCTCAATATGACGCATTCATCTTTTGAGTTTAAAAGTTTATTATTTTAAGCAGTAACTATGATTCTATAAATCAAAGCACAACAGCGGTGTGTCTGATTTAACTACAGTTGGTTAATACTAAGTACTGTGCGGCTTTTCGTAACATCACTCCAATGAGAAGTAGAAAACGGAAGATAACAAAAAGGATTGAGGTGGAAACAGTGAAGAGAGAGAGAGAGAGAGAGAGAGAGAGAGAGAGAGAGAGAGAGA
>JAALOO010002392.1_pt1 | contig 10393 bp, 5 predicted proteins | sample 7257641 | NCBI WGS metagenome assembly JAALOO01 (sample SAMN14085613, study PRJNA598686) | mite metagenome | biome: ENVO:01001000; feature: ENVO:01001002; material: ENVO:01001226; isolation source: single female mite from University of Michigan culture on fish food culture... ... | reverse complement strand
TTCATCTCCGAACTTTCCAATCACTTCACCGCAATCTCTCTCTCTCTCTCTCTCTTTCTCTCTCTCTCTCTCTCTCTCAACTATTCAATGTTTTTTGATCAGTTGGAAAATTCACTTTTTCTAGTTTGATAGTGTTTTCATTTTTATTTTTATTTTTATTTCATTATTTCAGTTAAAATGTGTTTTAATTGATAAAGTAGATAAAAACAAAAAATAACTTTGAGTTTTTAGCAAATAAAATGTTTTACTAAATTGAGAGTTCAACCAAATAAAAAATTTATTTTTTTACAAAAGAAAAAACTTTGTTTTGCATTTAAAAATTTAATTTCGAATTTATATTTACATTTTAAAAAAATATTTAAATTGCTTGATTTATAAATAACTCAAATAAAAATAAATGAGATAATTTTTTAACGATGATTTTTGCGTTGATTGTTTTACTGATTATCTGCCATATTTGCCCTTTCCCTTTCCCTTTTTCTTCTTCTTTTTAGACTTCTTTTTCTTCTTTTTCCCGTATTTTTTCTTTTTGCCATGCTTTTTGTGAGATGACGATGACTTCTTATGAGACTTTTTCATTTTCTTCTTTTTGTACTTTTTCTTAAGAAACTGAAATTTAATAAAAGTTTTTGTTTAGTTTTAAAAAAATAACTTTTTAAAGTTACCTTTTTTTTCTTTTTGTGAGACTTCTTCTTTTTCTTATGGCTACCTGCCAAGTTTTAGAAAAAATAATGTCAATGGTTGTTGAAAATTTTATTTATGTTCCACATACCCCACTTCTTCTTTTTTTTCTTTTTACCTAAAAATCGTTTGTTTAAAGTTATTAAATAAAAAATAAATGTTTTATTTGTTTAAATTTACCATATTTTTTCTTCTTTTTCTTTTTCTTTTTTCCTCCTCCATATCCACTCAGTAGTAGTGGTTCATCTGCACTGAGAGCACGTGACACTGGAATCAATGAGCTAGTAGTTGGTATCAGCAAAGTGTCCCCCACTTTTATATTGGCTCTGGCTTCCACCTGTTGATTTTCTGCCGAAAGGTATATAGCCAAAATGATGGCCAATACTGGCAGCAAGATGACCGGCCTAAAAACCGGAAATCTTGACAAACTCTAAAAAATCATTTTTAACAGTTAATTAATAATAAAAATATATTTTTTAATAACTGTTTATCAATTGCAGCTAACACTGTATACTTGCCATTGTATGAGTTTTTGATGGTGGATTAGAACTCCAATGAAACCTTGTTCTAATGACAAATCCAATTTTAGACAAGAGTTTATATATGTTTTGAAAAATAGCGACAAATGTAAGAAAATGCAGAAACATTGTTCAAAATTTGCTGAACGATGTAAAAAGAGAGAAAGAGAGAATGAGAGAAACATGACCTTAAGAATTTTTTTTGCTGCACTGCCTGGATATAATTTAATTGCACTGAATTGTGATATATCAATTGAGATTTCATAAACAACAGTGCTAAAATAAATCAATCAACGAAAATTGAAACACTTGTTGTGATAAAGGATCGTTACCACATTTATTTCACAAAAAGTTGTTTTGCTTTTTATCATATTTTGACAAAATTATATTGCAATTTGTTTTCAAATTTAATTTTTTTACACGTTTGTATAAATTTAGTTGTATTAAATATAAACATTTTTAAACTCTGTAAAAAATATTTTTACACAATTTAAACAACTTTAATCTAATATTTTTGACAAACGCAACAACTTTTACTTTTTTCAGTTTGAAGATTACAAATTTCGAATAGATATGTTAAGGTAAAAAGTAGTTTAAAAGATTTTTACACAAATATATCAAAAACCATTATTTTTTTTGTTTAAAAATCAAAATTGAAAAACTCAAAAATATTAAAAATAGCTAAAACTGTCAATAGTAGCGGCCACTAGGCCGCTGGTAACGTGACTTTGCTCACGCAAAATTCGAAACCTTTGTAAATGCTTTATAAGCTGCTCCCTCTACCATTAAAAGTCAGTCTGTACTACGTCATGTTTGTAAATTTCTTCGCGCGCCACGTTACCAAACCGTTTTTTAATTTTAAATCGTTTTTATAAAAAATTTCAATAAATGCTGTGCAAAACTATTTTTTATCTTAAAATATATGGAAGTTTGTAATTAACAAAAAACTATTAGGTTGACAACATTATTTTAAATCGTTAGACCAAATGGAAGTAAAATTTTGGCAAACTATGGAATGCTATACATCATTTTAAAGCTTGAATACTAAGCTTTAAGAATATGTAATAAAATCTTTAAAAAGTTTATCCGTTTTAAAATGTAACTGAAATTTCTAAAATTTACTAAAATTTTCATTAAGATTAGTCAATGAGAAATGAATGAGAGGCCATTCATAGAAACGTAACATAAACAACGCAAAACTAGAAATCAGAGTCGCGCTTAACCCTGACTTAACTTAAAAAATTTCAAACAGTGTCATTTTTAGGTTTTAAAAATTAAAGTTTTGATGGTTTTTAAAAACAAACTCTTTAAGAACATGATAATGTTTTTAAAACTCAAAAACTTTAAGTCGTTTTTCAGACAAAGTACAATGTCGCAAAGTATTTCTTATTTTAACAAAAATTTTTTAAGTTGAATTTGTTCCTAGAAAAGTTAGACTTTTTGAAAAATTGACTACTTATCCATAAAGAAGAAGGCTCAAGCATAACATTCAAGGGTTTGCAAAAGTTTTACTCTCGCACTAGCTACGTTGTCGCATGATTGAAGATTAAGTGGGCGACATAATACTTTCCTAATCGTGTATAACATGTCAAAGGTTTTGATTGCTCCATTTAAACCCAAAAATGATTTATTTTGTCCATTTTTTTATATTGATTAATTATTTAAATTATTCAAAAGTTTTAAGGGGGACAACGCGCACATAGCAACTTTTTTTTCAAATTTTTGGTTTTCTTTTCTAGTCAACAGCTTTTTTCAGCAAGATCTTAAATCACGCAGGTACACTTTTTGCCAAAACGAGTAATACTACAAAAATGATCAAGGTGTCAAATAAAAGATGACAAAATTATCTAGAGATTGTAAGCCTTACTTTTTTTAAATTTTATTTTTTTTCACTTTAAAAAAATTTTCAAAATGTAACTGTTTTGTATTTTTGTCATTTTGCGTTTTTCACCATCATTCAAAAATTTATATCTGAGGAATCAAACTAAACAAAAATATTTGGAGTCCTACAAAATCTAGATAATTTAGTCACCTTTCATTTGACACCTTGATAATTTTTTTTGTATTACCCGTTTTGGCGGAAAGTGTACCTGCGTGTTCAAAACATTGGTGTCGTTACCGACAGCGACCCATTCATCGGAAAACCAACGTATTATCACAAAACTGTTCTACATGAAGTTCTTAACAATCATTATTAAGTACATTTTTCATGAACATCATAGCCACCCCAAAATAAAAAAATTAAAAAAGCAGTAAAAAAGTGCGTGGTGTCCCCCTTTAAAAGTTTTAAAAATTAAAACATAGGCAAGTTTTTATAAATAGCCTCGTTTTAAGTCAGTTGTAGTCTTTCGAAAGGGAGGGTCCTGACTACCCTAGTAGGCCACTTTTTGATCCATATTTTTTGAGATATAAATCAGTGGCTTGACAGACAGCCTATCCTGACAGACGCCAGAAGCGCCTTTTCTACAAAACAAGTTTTTATAAATAAATATTTTATTTGTATGCATATGGTTTTGTAACATAAATATTTCTGAAAATCAATTTACAATAAATAAATAAATAAATAGTATTTTAATAATGAGCTTAAAAGTAATAATAATTTAATAGTTAATTATCAATGAGTTCCAGGGTTATCAAACTACTTTCCATAGCCTCCCTTCTTCTTCTTTTTCTTTTTCTTCTTCTTTTTTGATTTCTTCTTTTTACCGTACTTGTCTTTCTTGGCGTGCTTCTTTTTCTTTTTGTGCTTATACTGTAATAAATAAAAATGTGAGTTAATTTTAAAAACAATCAACAATAATTAAATTTACCTTTTTCTTAATCTTAATCTTTATCTTTTTCTTATACTTCTTCTTCTTCTTTGATTTCTTCTTCTTCTTTTTTTTCTTCTTTCCTGTAAAAACATAAATTTTACATTTTTAACAAAACAAGGTTTTAGCAATTTTGTGCAAGCACTTACCAGACTTCTTTTTCTTTTTCTTTCCATACTTTTTCCCCTTCTTTTTCTTTTTGCTGCACAAAAAATAGAACATGTGAATTAGCATCATAAATGACAGTTACAAAGGTGATGCACAAAAGCTATTTACCCTCCATATCCGTGGAGGAGGAGTCCAGTACCAGGAACGCTTGACGCTAAAAAATAATTGGTATGCTTAAGAGCGCCATCGGAGTTATATGGCGCCAAGTCATGGTTGATGTGAGTGACCAGAGATCGGCACTCGACCTGGCTTTCATCTTCTGCAAGATACAATGCCAAAATGCATAGTGCAATTGGCAAACAGTAGATTAACGGCCGAAAGACCGATAATCTCGATAAGATCTATTTTTGACAAACAAAATGAAAATAAAATCTTTCTTAAGTACAATTTTGTTTTATTTGCAATTTTGGAAAAGTTGGTTACCATTGCAGGTGTTTGATTAGATTGGAAAACCAAGTCTTAATGTCTGTTTTTAAATTTATCTTTCTCTTTATATACTTGGCTGCACAATTTACCTGATCAAACTCTAGAGACAAACAGAGAAAATGTTGTACATTTTAATTTTTTTTCAAAATAGAACTAGCAAAAAGATTTGTGCGATTTTAGTTTGTAGAGAAAATAAACTCAAAAACAAGTTTCATAAGTTACATAAGTGAAATTTATTATTGAAGGATACTAAAAAAAAGGACAGTTACCAAACTGATAGTTTTGCATCACTATCACACTTTTTTTCCGCAAAAATATATTTAGCAGATATATTTAGCGGATATATTTAGCAAAGAATGGTAAATGATAGTGAACACACACAATTTTGTAATTTGTATTTAGTTTTGACATTTTGTCAATAAAAAACAAAAAAACAAAGAAAAAAAGTTTCACTTTTAGCTTACACATTCACCTGCCAAAGTGCAAAAAACAGTGACAAGTCAAGTGGAACAAAAATTTTCATTTATTGCAAAAAGGAGCAAGTAAACTATTGCGTTGCTATAGCAGATTTGCTGTTCTTTTCATGGCTACTACTATCACTTACCTAATGCCAGTTTTTGCAAATTAGAAAATTAAATTTAATTTTGCAAAAAAATATGATTTTAAACTTACTTGTTTTTAAAATTTTTTTATTAATTGTTCATTTTGCCTTGTCATTCAATAGTTAAAAATTGGTGTTCTTGATCATTTTTATTTAAAAGGATTCTGTTGAAAGAATGTAGTTGTCATAAATAAACCCGGATATGAAGAAATAAATCTTTGTTTAACGTTATTTTAAAAAATTCAATGTTTTTTATGTTTTCATTGAAGTTATTATGAAATATTCTATAGAACATTTCATTTCCTTTTTCTGTTTTTTTTCTGATGTTTGGATAACAAAACATATAAATTCAGTGACCAACTGAAAATGGACATCAGTTTTTGCGCTGCGCCGTTTCTTGATAACAACGTCAAAGATGGTAAAGTTTATATAAAATACTAACTTGATTAAAAATACGCCGATTTTGGTTATTAATTATTCTGTATTATCTTTACACATTTTTCTGTCATTACATATCCACCACTACCATCAGGCTTCATCTTTTTTTTCAAAATCGTTATTTATTTTGCCAATTTTGGCAATAATGTTGGCCATCTATTTGAACGACCAGCAAGTGAACTGTAAATCATTGGCTGCTCATGGAGCTGATCGATCAATGCTGATGGCTGCAGATAACTTGATGGCCCGTTCAGTAGCCATGCAGGCCAGTGATGGCGGACCATTGGGTTTGCTCAACGGTTATGGGAAAAAGTAGGTGCTTGTTTTAGATTCTTTACAAACATTAAGCTTTGTTAAAATGCAAAAATATACTTTTTAAACAACATTAATCAATTAAAATTTACTAATTTTTATTTGATGTTTAGAAAAAAGAAGTATGGTAAAAAGAAGAAGGGCTACGGAAAGAAGAAGAAGGGCTATGGAAAGAAAAAGAAAAAGTATGGATATTAATTAATGCATAACTATTTATTGTTTTAAAAATATTACTTGTTTGTTGAAAATATTTAATGTTGCAACTATTTGTTAAATTAAAATAAAACATTTAAGGTGAGAGTGAGTCAAATTTTTTATTTTTTGGTTCTCGTATTATTCCTATAGAAAATGTCATTTTTTTGGTAAGTTGTTTTTCTCGGGCCCTGACACAGTTAAAACTTTAATTTTGTTTTAAAATAAAGTTAAAAAATTGAACTAGAACGTAATGAAGCTTATTTGCCAAATTCGGTATACTTTAGTTTCTGTCATCGATTGAAGTTGAAAAATGTGTGATTTTGTACTTTTAAACGTTTGTAAAAAACTTAAGTATATTAAATTTTTTTAAAAAACTTCATTACCGTTCTTGTCCAACTCTTTAACTTTATTTAAAAAAATTAAAATTTTTACTTTTTCAAGGCTTGAGAAAAACAATTTACTAAAAAATGACATTTTTTATAGGAACAATACGAGAGCCAAAAAATAGAAAATTCGACTCACTCTCACCTTAACATATATAAATAATTGTTTTAACAAATTTTATATATTTTTATTACTAACTATAATTAAAAAAACTAAAAAAATGCTGGAATATCAATTTGCAATAAAAAATGAAATTAGCACCAGTAGCGGCCCATAGGCCGCTAGCGACGTGGCTTTGAGAAATTCGAAGTTACGTCGCCTGTTTGTGTACATAAGCAGCTACTCTTTGCCATTAAAGTCAGTCTGGACTACGTATGCTTGCGTTCACTCTCACTCAGCGCTTCTCACCTCAATAACTAAAATAAATTTTAAATCAACTCTAAAACTTGGTGTTGATTTAGCAGCAATCTAATAAAAAAATAAAAAAAGACAAATAAGCAAAAATCAATTTTATTTTATTACATTTTATTGGCAAAAATTTACAATAATTAGGTACTTTTTACCAGAACAAATACCGTTTAGTAGGTAACATAACATGTGTGCATATTTATTTATTTAAAACTTTTTTTTTAAATTATTACTATTTTAATGTTGCCTCTTTTTTCAATTAAGACCAAAAAGTAATTGCGCGTTGGGTGTGTAAAAAGAAAAGCAAAATTATGACACATTCAGGACCGTCATTGTGTGCAGTAAATGTAACGTTTTTTGCCGTTGTCTGTGCAACCAGAGGTACCCCCGATTTACTACTTTATGATTCTCACAGATTGCAACTATCTTTTTATTTGCACTTTCTTTTCATCAATTTTTTTCTCTTGTACAGTTATAGCCATTATAATAATTTTAATGTTTAACTTTTTTAATATTGCGTAAATTTGCAAAAGTGTTTTTTTACCGTACTATAAAATTGGCTCCAAATACTTTAGCGTTGCTTACTCCAAACCTAAATGAAAGTTTGAAATGAACAACTAAAAATAAGCAGATTACCCTTATTCATACTTTTTAAATAGAAAATTTTTTATTATGTTCAAAAGCAAATTTTAATTAAAATTTGTCATTTTTTGTCTGTTTAAATATTAAATTAACAATTTAATGATTGAAAATATTAAATTTTTTATTGACACTTTAACCAAACTAAAAAATATTTAATGAAATAAAAAATAAACATTTTTTAGGCGTCAAAAACATAACGTCGCACTCAACTTTGACAATGGCACGCAGTTCTTTTGCGCATCAGTTTTAATTATTTTTGCATCTTGATAGTAACCGAAATATTATTAAAAAATTTGTTTAAAAAATACATTGTAAAAATTTTGTATTTATGCACGTTTTTTGACTAAATAATACAATTAATTGTAGTACAAACCCATTTACTTGTTCAAAAAACATTTCTTTAAAACAAACAAAAAAATTTTAATTAAAAACTGTTTTTTAAACTATTAAAAGTTAAAACAATAACATTTTGAAAACCCAATAGTTTAATTGCCTGTTAAAAAACTTAAATGTTAAAACACAAAAGTTTAAGTTTGATTATCAATGTCATCAACAGATTTGAGAACAAGAAAAAATCACAACTAAGTAGCGTGCTAATTAGCCAAAATGCTGCTCAACTTTAAACCCAATATAATCTCTTGTATATTGACTTTTTAACGTTGTTGAGACTCATTCTTTTTCGTGTTTACTGTGGTGGCAATGTTTAGCATTCTCTTTTTCACTCCCATGTGATTTAATTTAAAACGTCCGAAGGGTATATAGTGCCAGGGTTGATAGCTGCTGGCGGTGAAGGTCTTTGCGGGTAAGGGGGTGCTGACGAAGAGGAAGGGGACAATGTGAAATAGATGTGTCCGAGATGTAAACGCAACCGAGGGAACCGAGGGAAAAGGAAAAGGAGAGGGTAAAAGAAAGACAGAGAGGGGAAAAACTGGTGTTTCTGGTCTTTCAACTGTTCTGCTATTTAGTTCTACTCACAAAGTTCTACTAGTCAGACGGTACTTTCAATGGTCGTCTGGTCGTGGTGGTCGTAGTGGCGCAGAGTACAAACAGAACATTTACTAGTGGCGGATGTTGCTGTGGCCGAAAGCGGCAGTACTACTGCAGTTTTCTTGCTTCTGCTGCTCTTGCCTTTGCCTCTAGTTCACTGTTTCTCCGTGTGTTTGCCCTCTTTTTCTCTGGAACTTGGCAGGCTGTTCCAGGACTGTAGGAGAGAGAGAGAGAAAGAAAGGCAAATCGTTCACTTCGTGAGAGTGCACTTTTTTTTCTACTTACCAAATTGGCAGCGGCAGCAGCAATGTGTGTGTGTGTATGAAGCGGCATCGTCAAATTCTGTGAATCAAAATCTCATGTGTTGTGTAGAACATCATCAGCAGCTAGCAAACTATTGGGCTAGCTGTACAGTGCGCGACAAGTCTGATCTTCCTTTCTTCTTCTGTTCATCTTCTTCTTTCCTTTCTCTCTGCCCATCTTTCTGGTTCATTCATTCACAAAACTAATGACCTTGTGTGTGCAGTAGTAGTGAGTGAGTGCGTAGCAAACGTACACATACACACACGCACACATAGCAGCAGCGACATCAACAGCAGCGGATGGCGATGATCAGACGGCCATGGTCGTCGTTGTTGTTTTTGATGTTGTTGAAGGAAGCAAAGAAGAAGGAGGAAGACGAAGAAGATGACAGTAGTAGGCAGCATCAACTTCAGCGTCAACAGCACCGTAAGGCACCAGTAGACGGCACCATTTGTCATCTAGAGGAGCATCTCCTGGTAGTCCTGCTGGTGGGCATCAGCAGACACACTACAACTACAACTACTACTACTTTTGCCGCCAGTGCTCATTGCTCCCTTTTGCTCTTTTTTCCTCTTCTTTCTCTTTCGTCCCTTTTTCACGCACCCCGTCTGCACTTACCAGTGACCATGTTTCAAAAAGCTTGTTAAATGCATTCTTAAACGCATGAAAAGGAAAAAAGAATATTCTTCCGATTTGAAACTAAGCTCTTCTGTTCTCCGACTCTATCTGTGCTGTGTCTGACTTTGCTTTCCCAGTGGACCCACTCTTCAGTAGTTAGTTGATAGTCTCTCGCCGACGTCTCAACGCAGCCTTGCACTTGTACACTCGTTCTTTATTGAGAGTTGTCAAAAGCAGTGGAGTGTATGTGGGTGAGAAAGACTCCGAGAGTGTGTCAATTGCTCTTTGGGCAGCAAAAACAGTGTTTTGACTTTCCCATTTTTTGCTTTTTTTACACACTCTATCCAAACTTTTAGTTCATCACGACCCTTTTAACCTCAAATCGGCTTTTTCTCATTATTATTAAGCGCAGTGTTTATTACAAACATCATCGGCAGGCCAACATCAACTCCAGACACCGACTTATTACAACAAAAATCATTTTTTACTAAACTTTTGTTGCTTAAAACATGTTTTTTCATCACAAACACAATCAGCACTATCAATATCATCAACAAACCATCGTTAGGAACACTAATATATGCTTTGTTTTTGTTTTACTAATTGCCGCCTGAACGGTAATTTCGTTAACAAGCTGCTAATTATTAAGCTCAAAGATAATTAGCAAAACTACATTTTGGCATCAGAGTCAGCTTTAAATCTTTGTGATTTTGTTTTTCATTAAACTACGCCTGTATTTGTTTTGTGAATTGTTTAAATTATCTTTGGCATCTCTCAATCAGATCAGTTGTTTTCACTGCACCGCAAATTGAAAATTGTGCGTGTTTGAAAAAAAATTCATCATTGCTTGCTGGTTTACATTTAATTTTATTTAACAATTTTCCTTCTCGTTAATTTATTCA
>JAALOO010002390.1_pt1 | contig 10395 bp, 9 predicted proteins | sample 7257641 | NCBI WGS metagenome assembly JAALOO01 (sample SAMN14085613, study PRJNA598686) | mite metagenome | biome: ENVO:01001000; feature: ENVO:01001002; material: ENVO:01001226; isolation source: single female mite from University of Michigan culture on fish food culture... ... | reverse complement strand
GTACAATCAGCATGCGGGGAGAGGAAATGTCTGCTTTCCGTTTGATTTCTACTTTCACTTGAAGCGCTTTTCACCAATTTGATTGCCACTTTTCGGATTGATCTACTTTTTTCTTTCTTCGTTCGTTTGAGCTTCTCTCTTTCTCTCCGTATTATGTTTCACTTTAAAATCAGAATTCGACCTCCTCTCGATCAGTTGATCTGGAGCACACGGGAGCGCAATTGACGTAGCCAGGTGAATGGCGCTGTAAAAATTAATAATTCACAATTATGACTGCCAAATAGATGCCAATTTCGGATGTATAAAAAAAGCGCACAAAAAATAGCCTAGCAGTGCAAAGCAATAGTGTTTGCACTGGCATCTTCTTGATTGAAATGACTGAAACACCGCTTTACCACTGTTAGGAATGGGTTAAAATGCTCTGACCGAGAGAGTCATTGAGAACATTTTAAAGCTCCAGGAAGGCCATTAGCTTAATCCAATAAGCAGCAGACAAGTCAGTTTGGCACTCAGTGGTGCCCTGTGCCCTCTCACTCAGTCTGCAAATTTAGAAACAGCAGCAGCAGCAGAGGTGACCAGTGTGGTCTACCGCAGAGACTAACCAGAACACAGGACTGAACAACTGATGACGGTGTCGGTGTTGGTGGGCAGTGGTTCACAGATGAATGTAGTGCAGTGGAAGGCGGTGGAGGGGCAGGCAGGCAGGCAAAAAAGCAACAAAACGATTCCCAGAGAAAGCAAGAGAAGGAAAGGCAGTGAGCTCTCTACGGCGGACGCGTGTCTCGGGTAGTGCAAATGCTGCTGCTGCTGCTGTTGCAGCTAACCGTCTGCTAACCGTTACCACCACCACCACCAGCACTAGCACCAGCACCAGCAGTCCAACGCCAAAAGTGTGCAGTCCGTAGCCACCGAAAAGCAAATATAAAGGCAATATCCAGCCGGACTGGGCTGCTATTACAGGAAGGCAGTTGGAAGCTGTGGAAGCACCGGTGGTCAAGACGAGAGAAGAGAGAACAATTGCCTGTGCTGTTGGTACAAGTGTCCCACAGATGCTGCATCGGCAAACAAGTGGTGGTGCTGCTGTTTCTGCTGCTGCTGATGTTTTTATTTTTCATAAACTGAACTGATGTTTTTTGCTCCGTTTTAGTCTTTTTCCTGTTTCAACAATAAAAACACGCAACCACAAAAAAATCGATGCAGTCAAGCCTGCTTTTTATTACCCTCACCGATTAATTCACCGCGCTTGCAAAATTTTGCATACAGTTCAACCCAGATCAACTCAAGTTAATTCACTTATTCCTTCACTTGAAACGAAAAGTTTTTCACCCTAAAAGTAAAGCAGTAATTCAAGTGAATCTAAATTATAAACGAGTGATTAAATATTTAACCCTATTCTGCACCAATTAAGCGGCATTTAAACGGCGTTTAGTTCACTACACACTTGTTCGTTTTTGTTCATCAACACTTCATCTAATTCATCTTCCTTCGCATCACCTCACTCAAAATGTCCACTTCCTCGCACTCGACCATTTTCTTTTTTTTCTTCTCCATTAGTCTATTCATCTTTACGCTCTCACTGTTGTTCCCCTCCACTGACACCTACACAATGCTGGCCAGGGCACCAGACGGCAATGGCGGAAACGGCAACAGCAATCAGCAGACAATGCGACAGAAACTGACACCGGCGCAAAAAACCGAGTCAGAACCAGAAAACCTGAGAGACTTCTGCACATTGCCCAACTTTCAAAAGTGCATCTCCAAACTGTGGCCTGGTTCAGCTGCTGGAGAAGGCGGCGTAAATGCCACCACAGCTGCCTCACCAGTTGAAGGCGGCAGCAACAACAACAGCAATCAGCGAAAATCATCAAACAGAAAATGGAGTGCCGAGAGCAGCAGTGCAGAAGCGACCACCACCACTACCTCCAGCAGTTCTTCAGGTGATCCCCAGCAACCTACTCAGCAGCAGCTACCACCAATGACCAGCAGTGATCTTGCCTTTCCCACCTCTTACCGAGAGCTGATGGTCAGTTGTACTGACATGAAGGAGCGTGTTCGATGTCTCGACCGACACAGTGAACTGTGCTTTTCCCCGGAGATGATGCAAGTCTTCGGGCACATTGTCACCAATGCCAAGCAGTTTGTGCACGACCTCTGCGACAACAAACGCGTACAGACGGGTAAGTGGCTAAAGCCTTATTGTTTCAAGTTTAAGAAACCCTTTTTTACTATCTTCTAATCTGTTCAACAGAGTATCTGATTCACGCTAAATGCTTCCGCAACATATCGCTGGACGAGCAAAAGTGCGGACAGGAGTATCAAAAGGCGATCACCATTCCGAGCAGTGGTAAAGTCGAGTCGGTGGTAGGGGCATCATCATCATCATTATCATCTGCTCAGTTCATCGAAAAGGCACAGTCGCTGGCGGAATCGCTGCCCACTGCGGCCAAGCTCGTCTCCGCCGGACAGCAGGCTCAAGAGTTTCAAATCAAGGAGCTTATCATGCGACAGCACTGTTGGTGAGTTGATCACTACCTCTGCCTGTTTGTTTGTTTGTTTGCCGTAGTGATAATGCTGATTTACGACAAGTTTGAATGCGGTGCACAGAAAGGGGAGAAACAAATTGAGCAAGAGGCGCACATCGTCACAGTGTGTTCTTTTGGGTGTCTTACCTTTCGCCTGTCGTCAGGTGGGCATCATTTACAATTTAAATTGATTCACCCGACCCTCTCTCTGTCTCTCCCTATCTCTCTCTCTCTCTCTCTCTCTCTCTCTCTCTCTCTCTGTGACTACCACCAGTAGTGGTCCACCACTGACCAACATATATCACTGCAGCAGTTGTCTTCTTTTCTGTTCATTGAACTATGAGCGACTGTGGTGACTTGGTTCAGCATCGATTGATTGCACTGTTCAGTTCACCACTGAGCTTTGTCCGCTTCCCTAACAGAGTGCATATCTGAGTGAGTGAGTGTGTGTGTGTTCGATGTAATCAAATAGACAAACACAGTGGTCAGTACTGGTTAGCCTGACTGGGGTGCTCTACAGAAAATAAAAGGCAGAGAGTCATGTTTGCCAGCAGCTGGATTGCATTTGAATATATTACGTTGACTTGCGGCAACGAAAGCGGCTGTTGCTGCTGCTGCAGTTGTCCTCTTTGACTGTGGTGACCCACTGTTTACCAGGGCAATTTGATTTGTCATTGTTTTCCGAGTCTGAAACCGTCGTTTGTCTTTTTTTGCCCTTTTGTTTGTTTGTCGCCGCTGCTGCTGCAGCATTTGTCGAGGCTTCTCAAGTGAACAGTGCAGTGGCCAGCAGAATTGGCCACACACTAGTATTCTCATTCATTGGTATTATTGCTATGTTTAGTAGAGTTCTACTGTCTGAAAAATCAGGGTTTGAAAAATATTCAATAAAAAGTGAGCACAAACAAGTCCTCTGAACACAGATTCATTGACGTCAATTGGACGGTGGACATGATCATCTTCAGTGCCGCATCTATTTGTCAGTCAATTAGATGTGGTACAACCTTTAGCATCAAAGGCGTGCACAAACAAACACAAACCGTTGCATCTATCTATTGTTTTAGTAAGTGGTAGTGGGTACAAGAGACTGCGACCACCACCGCTAAACTCAGTTGGTGGTGGACATTGCTAATTTGCATTGCATTGCAATGCCTAAATGTGTGTCTGTGGTGAGCAGATCAATCTTAACTCGGTTAGTAACTCGATTTGCATGCACACCGACCAACGCTGATGCAGCTGCAGCATTGCTCTAAGCAAACACACACCAAAAGAGACAGTACACACCCGCAGCCCAGGCAAGAAAGGACTATTCGGCTTCACTTTACTGCTAACAAACTCTTTATGTAATTTGAGTATTTCACTCTGCGGACTGATCCTTTTGGGGTGTTTGTGTTTTTCTATGTTTGCTTTGCAACTTTTTTCCCCTTTTTTACCGCTTCTTCGTTTCTCGATTTGCACATGCAGACATTTTTTTCTGGCAAACCTTCAATGTTCTTAAGACAACATATTTTTTGAAACAAAACAGTAAAAGAGATTTTATTCTAGTATTTTCTTTGCAGTGAATTTTCAATAAATAGGAATTTATTGAAAATTCAGACAACATCACTGACAGTCAGACTTTACAGAGCAATTTTCTGTTTGTGTTTGTTAAATTAGTTAAATTGCCGTACTAGCTCTGGTTTTCTGTTTGTTTAACAAGAATAAATAATACATCAATTGTGAATTTGTGATTGCAATTCAACCAAAATGAAAGGGATAAATAGTTGAATGTTTAGGCACAAATCAATAGCAGCTAAAAAGATCTTTATCTTTCCAAACTGACCAAAAACTAAGATTGCTTACCAAAAAATGAAACTCCGTTTTCATTCAAACAGTTTTTGCCTTGTTTGTATCAAAACTGTTTAAAAAGTTCACTGTAAAACCAGAACAGATTTACCCCCTCACAGCACATGTATACGAGCTCTATCACGGGTTTCAGGAAGGCCCAACTGAGGCACACGATTGAAATAATTAGCGAGCCAGTAGAGTTGCACAAAGAAAATCGCTGACTGCCCACAGAGAAATGTTATTGAGTTTGCCCCGGGCGCCAAAAAGGCAGAAAAAAGTGGAAAAATGCTTCAATTAAATGGACAGGAAAGAATGAAGCATCCGACAAGAACATGGAATGCAAATGGATGACAGCAGACAAAAAGATAGAGAAGAAAAGGAGAAAAACGGTAGACACGAGCGGTGCACAAAGATACGCAGTGATAATTGAATTGAGTCCAATTGACAGAGCATACAATTGCAGCAGCAGCAGCCAGACAATAAAGCCAATACAGGAGGCGATATTTTTGCTGATTTTCCAGGTTTTCCGCCAGAAAGTGCACCAGCAGTAAGTTGCCTAGCATCTTTCCTTTTTCTTTTGACCATCTAAAAGATCAAACAGCAGTCGGTAATTTAATTGTAAATTTGGTGTCTATTACAAGGACAGGACTGTTGTGTGTGTTCAAGACACACAATTCCCAGAGGGTCAGATCTGTATGTGTGTGTGCGTGTAGATGCCGACAGAGAAAGAGCAAAGGCAATTCACAGGGGCACAATAGAATAACAGGGTGCAAAAAAAGCGAAGAATGAACAGCGGCAGACACATGTGATGTTTTGGTGGTGGTGATGGTCGCCACAGTCTTGGTGGTGATAACCGCTCTATTAGAGTAATCCAATTAGTGGTCAACAACTGGCCAGTAGTGGATTGGTGGTGGTGATGATGATGAACGGCAAAGCAGTCAATTTGAAAGTGCAGTGAGCTAGGCAGTGAATTAGCAGGAGCACCAATTGATCATCCTCCCTCTCCTTGATCATTTTCCCCCTTTTCGCCTAACTCAATCACCACTAAACCAATTGAATGATGGTGTTAACAAAAGAACGGTACTAACGCGATTATCACACCTTTTCTCTCCCCTTTCTCTCCTTTTTTCACTATAACACAACTGTTCATCCCTTCTTCTACTACTACCAACAACAACAACAAAACCTGACCACTGGGCGCACATCTGGACACTGAACTGGACTCAACCCAACTCATCACTTCTGTGCGTGTGTGTGTGTGTTCTGCAAACACCACTAATAATCACCCATCACCACCACCATCGTCACAACTGACTGCGTCTCACTCACAACTGATCACCAAACGCCTACAAAATGTGGGCAAACAAACAAACACGCACACAATGACCAATCAACAACAAAACAACAAAACAACCCAGTGCTCTGCAAGAACTAGTGCAGTGCAAGCGGCGGCACGTTCGCGAGCAGTGCGGCGAGAGTGCGGCCATCTTCATGCGAGACCACCTGCCGAGGATCACCGACCCGGTGCTGGAGCAGCACTGCTCCGCCTACACCTACGGACCGGGCACCTGCGCCGAGGCACTCTACCGGCAGAGGGCGGTCGGCGGTGGTGCCGGAAACGGTGGAAGCAGCGGCGGTGGTGCTGACGGCCAACAGCACCTCATCGCCACCAATCCCTACCACAATCCAGTGGACAAGAAGGCGTCACTGCATGGAATTCTCGGAAAGAAAGAAGGAGAAGGAAGAGGCGGAGAGGGCTCCAATCGAATGATTCGCAACCAGCACGCGGAGATGCACAACAATGGCTCAGCGGGAAGCAGGTGGACTTTCGGCGGCAACTGCTCTACGGTCGCCATCTTCTTCATCTACATTGTTCTGCTTTTTAGAAGCTCGGCGGCAATGCTCAGCAGTTTTAGCTGTAGTTATTTCATTTAGATTCATGTTTTACCATTTTTTTGTACTAGTTTCTAAAATCTCTTCATTACATGATCTGCCTAGTGTCATCTTTCATTACACCTTTTTTTCTGTACAATTTTTCATCATCTCTTCATCATTACGCTAGTAAAAAATGTTCCTAAACGTGTTACTGTTTTTTGGGTAAGTAGCTGGCCTTTTTTTATCAAAAATTGCTGATTCACACTGAAACAATTTTTTGCATCAAAGTGGAGAACCCGAGAAGAACGAATAGGAGGGAGAAAATGAAGTGAGCAGAAGCAGTTAAAGCACTGCCTTTCAAATTTGGATCACGATGGATTTTGCTGCAAAATTTGTTACCATTGATATTGACGGGCACCTTCTTGCAGAGAATAGTGTTCATCTTTTTCAGCGACGAACTTTGGTAATCGAGCAGCGCTGGCAAACTTGTTTTGTTGCAGTTGGCTTTTGCTTCGTAAACTAAGCAATTCATGACACTAAAAAGTAATTGTAAGTTGAAAAATTCTGCAAAAAATGTGTTGTTTACCTATTGAAAGCGCAGCAAGCGTCTTTCATGTTGCCATTGATTGTTTTGTTGCGATACATATCCCAAATGTTGAGCGTGTCGTTCATGCACTTGTTTACCAGATCTCCATTTTTGTTTGTTTCCAGCTCTTTGAAACACACATTCTCGGGACCGTTGTGTGGTGGCAACTCAACTAGGTGTTTTGAAAAGTTTGGGTCTACAGGTGGAACTGGATGTTTGGCGTGCGATGAATTTCTCAACTTGGCATCGCAGTAAGTATGCCAACTGACGTCGATGACAGTATGGCATAGAGATGTTTGAAAGAACATGACTACCTTGGCGGTGTAGTCTTTTAGTTTCTTGTAAGTCGCATCCGGGCAGATGCTTTGGCCATCAACCAGATAGCAATCCAGCTGAAAATATAAAATTGAAATAATGTTTATTCAAATTAATAATCAGGTTTTGCCAACCTCTTGGTACAGTGAGCAGCAGGTTTCCCAAACAGTACTAATGCTGCTGTTTGTTTTTGATGGGTCCCAGGCATTTTCGGCTTTGTTCTGGCACTGTGTCACCAGTGTTTTGCCCACTGAAACCAGACACTCTTTGGCAATCTCTGAAGGGTGCACCCAGGTAGTGCTGGAGTTTTTGCCTGGACAGACAATAGTTCGCTGGGTGACTGCGGTGGATGCGATGGCTGCAGCGGCAGAGGCTGCCATTTCTGGTGCGTGAATTCGCATTGCTTCGCTGGCGGTGCTGGTAAAGGCAATCACTGCCACTACAGAGAGGAATATCTGCTTTGCATTCATCATTTTCATAACAGCAGTTCTGTTGACAGTCTCACTGAACAGGACACAGAAACACGGTGCACAAGTCAACACACACTTTGGTAAAATCACTTGCAGTTTTGTTAACCGACGAAACTTATAGTAATTAAATACAGAATAGTGATTGATTTTTGTGCTTGCCCTTATCAACCGCAAAGTACCTCCCCAGGACAATACTCATCAAAGTGGTGCCTCACTAGAAACGGCTCTAAAGAGATCAATCCTCACTAACCACTGCAATGAACAATGGCCAGTGGCAACAAACAATGAATCAAATCATTGAGTTGTCGTCAATGATTTGGTGGTATCCTATCTGATCTAGAAACAACGTCAGAACAACTGATACCACCTGCATCGTCACTAGGCAGAGTCATATGCTGCAGTTTGTGTGTAGCAATGCTATTTTGTGCCTTTCTATCTTTTTCACCAATAAACCCAATCTGTATTTCACAAATGTGACCAACAAAATCACTTTATTACATCACTAATTCATACAACTTTCAAAAAATGCTTGAAAAGTTTATGTCAGTAAGAACATAGTCATATACAGTTTCAGTGAACGCATGCAATAGCGTCATTCACAACAATGAAAACAAAAAAACTTGATAACAGATGATCGGGCAATCCGCCTACTAATACTTGAACAAATAATTAGGTTTGTGTGTGTCTGTGCCAGTGATTCATCGAGACTCATCAGCATCAGCATCATCATCACCAACAGCAACAACTCGCAGCAGAGAGCGGTTTATCTGGAACACCCAGCTGGCACCCACATAACATCTCTCTGAACTGGTGTGGCGTTCAATCAGACCTGTGGTGAAACACCTCTTTGAGGTAATCACTTGCGAGTTGATCTGCTGCAGAGCGAGCCGGCCTGACTGTAGGGAACGGCGGCGCAGACGCTGTTCCCGTAGGCGAGCGTCGCCTTGGTGCGATACAGCGCCAGGGCGCTCTGCTCCGGCGGCGAGCATACCGAGCCCGCCTGCGCCTGCACACAGTCCAGGACGCTGTACAGGGCGCAACAGGCGTCGGAGATGGCGCTCTCGAAGAGTTTCCGTCGGTGCTGGTCAAAGAGGTCGAGGGCGGCGGTCAGGCACTGCGACTGGTGGTCAGTAGAGCCAGAGGTGGCCAGCTTGTTGAGGCAGTCTCGGGCCGGTCCGTCGGCGACTGGCAGGCGGACAAACTGCGACTTGAAGCCCTTCTCCTCCACGGTTTTGTTGTAGTAGGCGGCGACGCTGTCGTGCGTAGACTGGCTGCAAGAGGGCTGGCCGCCGAGGAAACGAATGGTGCCGGCAATTGAGCGCTCCAGAAAGTCACCAAATTTGGTGGTGTAGGCGGAGAGGAAGTCGGCGCTCCCCTTCTCCTGGCAGTAGTACTTGGCGTTCAGCAGGTAGCAGTTGAAGACGTGGAAGGTGGCACAGGACAGCTGCCAGGTGGGGAAGGTGGTGCTGTTGTGCATCTGAGCGGCACTGCTGTGGTAGGTCTTCTCCATCCGCCGATGGCAGTAATCGACCAGATTTTCCTGCTTAAAGTCGATGCAGCCTTTGGCAAACTCAGAGGGACTGGGGCCCCACTTTGGCTCGTGAAGCCAGTCGACGAGGTTGCTGCTGAAGCCGACTGCAAACAAAAGAGTGAAAATAGTGATGAAGAGGCAGTTGGTGGGGGACATTTTGGATTGTGGCTGTCTTCAGTATGGCAGAAGAGCAAATACTAATTGTCGGGGTGCCAACAGGAGATCATCTTTTATATGGTTTTTTCATCAGTTGTTGCAATCTCAAGACGTTTCCTTCTTTTGCCTAGCATTCCAGAAAACCAAACTTGCCCCCTAGAAGACAGTGACAAGGATACACACAACTGCCACTGGTTAATCGCCACTGATACACATCACGAGATTTCCTTGGGCTAATTGGTTCAAAAGAAAAGTGGGCAATCGGTAGAAAGTAGTGCTAAAAACTATATTGGGAAAAGAACAATTGGATTATCAGATAAACGACGGGTTTTTCACACGGGAGTGCCTCATCAAGTGGCATCAGTGTGTGGAGGTAGCGGATGATGTGCTGATGGCGCCGTAGATCCACTTGACGCCCTAGACACACTGTCTGGTATGTTTGTTTGTTCTTTGAGCAATGGTAAGAGAAAGAAAGAAATGTTCCCTCACATCTTGAGAGGAGATAGCGGTGCAAAGTGTGTTCTCCGAACAGATGTTGCAGTGTTGCATGCGGTGATGCCTGTGTCTTATGACCAAGTTTACAGTGGAAAAAACACCTAAAGTACTAAACCAACAAAAAAAATCATTTTGGGAAAAAATTAATCAGTGCATCTTTAAACTTGCACAATTTTGAGTAAAAAAATGAATGAGTGCAAGGCGAGCGCGTAAACAAAAAACAAAAAGGCGAATAAAAGTGCAGCAAAATGCAGCGCCTAAAAAGATGACCTTGCCTGCCTCAAAAAGACTAACTTCGCTAACATTAGCTAGTTAGCTTAGTGCTGCGGGTTGCGGAAGTTCTTGCCGGCAAACTTGACCGCCGTCGGCCCGCCGAGCTGCTCCTCAATGCGGAGAATTTGATTGTACTTGGCAGTTCTCTCCGAGCGACAGGGGGCGCCGGTCTTGATCTGGCCGGCGGAGAGGGCGACCACCAGGTCGGCGATGAAGGTGTCCTCCGTCTCGCCGGATCGGTGGGAGACCATGGTGCCCCAGCCGTTGGCCTTGGCCAGCTGGTGCGCCTTGATCGCCTCGCTGACGGTGCCAATCTGGTTGACCTTGAGGAGGAGGCAGTTGCAGGCC
>JAALOO010002388.1_pt1 | contig 10405 bp, 14 predicted proteins | sample 7257641 | NCBI WGS metagenome assembly JAALOO01 (sample SAMN14085613, study PRJNA598686) | mite metagenome | biome: ENVO:01001000; feature: ENVO:01001002; material: ENVO:01001226; isolation source: single female mite from University of Michigan culture on fish food culture... ... | reverse complement strand
CAGAGCGAGATTAAAAGCGAGATTTTTTTCAAAAAAAAAGTCTCGCTAAAAGAGAGAGAGAGAGAAGAGGCGAAAAGGTTCGGGCGAAAGTGAGTTGCTGCTGCTGCTGCTGCTGTTCTACCCTCAGTGACTCAGGTGGGGGAAAAGAGAAGAAAAGTGAGGGTGCAAGAACTGCTGTGCACTGAAAGAAAGAGAAAGCCACTAAGTGGAACAAAAGAGAGGAAAATGAAGATGAGTAGCAGTTAATCGATGGTGATGATTAGAGGCATTATACAGAGCTCTCTTCAAATCTTCAAAATGATTCGATGTTATTTGCCTGTGTTCGATGACACACACACACACACACACTTGTACGCCAAAAGATGGATGAATTGTACAAACACCTTGTTTAGATTTTGCTGCTGCCACCTGAACTGTCCTCGCCTTTGTTGTTCGTCGTACAGTGATTTTCTTGATTCACAGGAGAAAAGAAGAAGAGAGAAAATGGGAGTGGAGTTTGCCTGCCTCTTTCTCTGTTGTTGAGGATGATAATGATGGTAATGATGTGGATGTGAAAGTGGAAAAGAAAGTAAAGGAGGAGGAGGAGAAAGTGAGCGAGCTGACAGCGGTTGAGGTCAGGTCAAGATGAGTGTGACTATGCTGAGCCTTTGCTGTCCACCTCAACTCAAATGAACGTTCAAAGCATTTCAAAACGCTGACGATGATGCTTGAAGCCAAAACTGTCCAGCCCTTGACAGTTAGCAGAAAGTTGACTTTCTCTCTTCTCTTTGCGTGTCGATGGACAGTTACAATAAAAGAAAAGTAGACAGAAAACAGAGGAAAGAGGCAAGAGGAAAAAGCAAAAACAAAAGTGACAAAATTAGAAGCGGATGAAGAGGAGGGGGAAGAAGAAGAAGAAGCAGCAGCAGCAATAACTAAATGTACGACAAAACTAAAGTAATAGTACCCAAAAAAGCTAGCGGTAACAAGATCACTTTGAGAGATCGAGCGAGGGTACTCTCTACCTGGCCAAAAGTGAGAGGGCTATTTTTAGCCCGGTAATAATAATAAAAAAAAGACAAAATTCCCTTCCGGTGCTGGCGAAATTGGTGGGTGGGGAGGAGAAGATAGCGCTGATGGCCGAAAGAGAAATCCTCTGGTAAATATTTTCACTGCACCAGAAGGTTCATAGGGCAAGCAAGACACACTACTACTGCGCAATACCACTGCTGCTGCTGCTGCTGTGTTCACATTTGCCCTCATCAAAACATAAACACAGAGACAGAGACAGAGAGATAGCTCCTGCTGCTGCCTTGCTGCCGATGCTCTGTGCTCCTCCACCCGAACACTCTCTGTCTCTAATGTGCACTCTGACCGAAAGAGAAAGAGAAAGCCGAGGAGCAAAGTGTACTTTCTCTGCTCCCCGACATCCAACGGCAAAAGAAAAGTGGGGATCCAAACTGCTGCTGCCGCAGTGCACCGAATGCACCCGAACCGATAGAGTTTCTCGCTCTTTTACTTTTTTTGGGCATCAGAGTTGCGCTGGCATTAGGTGGTGATGGCAGCGGTAGCAGCAGTTTTGTCGGCGGTGGTAATGGTCAGACAGAATTGAGCAGAATTTACTACCGTCTAGCTCAGATCGAAGAGAGGGAATATAAGAGCATGAGTTTCATTCCATTTTGGTTCTCCTAAGCTTCCAAGAGCTTTCCAAGAAGAAGAATTTTCCGCCGCCGTTTTCATCTGCCCCCACTTGACTTGACAGGCGAGAAGGGAAAAGCGATGAGAATGAGAATGAGTGGACTGGAGTGCCATTTTGCTTGGATATATATATTGAAATTGAAATATTATTATTTGCTTCTCCCGCTTTTCTTTCCTTCTTTGCTTCTAAAAAATTGTTCGATGGGAAAACGGTGTGAGACTGAAATGGAAGAAAAAGAAAAAGAAGAAGAAAAAGTATTAGTGAATTTGTCTATATTGAAAATTTTTTTCCTTTCCTTCAATCGCCAAATACCGCCGCCGATTTTCGGGTGCAAATTTTCCAATTCGCAAAAATTTTTAGCAGATCTGCGTGCGAAACTATTTGTCTTTTTCTTACGGGAATGTCACAAAACCTACAACCACTTTTTTGAATAGTTGAGCCAGGCTTAATAATATTATTATCGCCTATGTAAGTAAGAACATAATAATAAAAATTATTTACTCTTGGTTGCCGACATTGAAACAGAAGCAAGCAGCAAACAGTAGCGTACTTTTTATTGCCACACATCAAACTACCATCATCAAATCAGCAGAACAATTTCCATATAAATGAGGAATCACGGTTATTTTCAGTTCAGTCACTTTTATTTAGTCTGCATTTTTCGGTGTGCATTTGTGCATTTGTATGTGTGTCTCACTGACTGCTAATTTATGATATTGCAAAAACTATGAATGCCATTCATTTCGCATTCACTGCACTTATCACTGGCAGCAGCAACGGAAAAATATTGTACAAAAAGAATTCAGAAAAGAATAAAGCAAGAGAGAAAGAGAATCCAGTCAGTTAAACTCACATCTCTTTTTTAAAAACATTTTAAAAAGCTGCAGCTCTATCATATATCCAATTATGTTTTGACATTTCAGTACAGAAAAGCAGAAAACAGAAAAAGGCACTACCGAACATTAAAAAAACTCTCCTTTTTGTTAGTCCGTTGATTTGTTCCGATTTGTTCCCCGTTCACAGATTTCACTTAGTCCAAAATGTAGGCCGAAATCCGAGGCTCCGCCATATAGTCAACAGAATCGTGATGATCAGAATGGTTAGAATCCAAAATAGAAAATCAAAATTGAAAACAACAACAAATTCTCTCTCGGTCTCTTTCTATTTCTCTTTGGTTGACAGTTTCAAGGCTGTGGGCGCGCTATATCTAGTGGGTAAGTAAATAAAAAGCGCTCATCAGGGCGAAAAAAGTCAGAAGGAAAGGGGAAAAGGAAAATGAGGGGTAGAAAGGGAAAGAAAATAAAAGGAAGAACGCAGGAAACCTGACCCAGCAGCAGCTCTACAACGACGACGGCCGTACTTTGCGAAAATTAAATTTGGGCTTGTCTTTCCAGATAATAAAAAACAGCTCCAAAAAAATTTTAAAACAGGCAAAAATGCAACTGAGTGACATTAAAAACAGTGCAAAGACAGAGTGCACTTGCTAATTGACTAATTAGCCTGGAGAGAGAAAGGGAATGTTGCAATCTAGAAAAAAATGAACCAGATTTCAACTGTCAACATTTGGAAACAGTTTTTTTCAGTAGAGTACATTTGAGTGAGCAAGAAAAAGTGCGGCGACAGAGACAGTCAACCAAGCTCTGTACACAGAAACAGAAACAGAGTCAGTCAGTGCATTAATGGAAAATTCCCAAGACTGGCAAGTTCGGGTAGTCAGCTCGGACACACTTGGGTCGACACCAGAGTAGACCGCCCAGAGAGTCGTCTTCTGCTCTGTCTGTTTGTTGCCTAATCGAATTAATCGACAGGGGAGATGACCACCACCACCACCACTGGCACTGGCTAGCAAGTCATCCAGGCAGAAAGAAATGGAGGAGAAGTGAAGAAAGAAATTCATCAGTGTGAAAGTGAAGAGTAGAAGACGATCGATTGCAATAGAGAAGGAAGGAAGGAATGAAAGCGGCAAAACGGGCGCCATTAAATTAGGGCAATTGGCGGTGATGGCTGGGGCAGCTGCAGCTGTGGTGGTCGTAGCAATAACAAATTGAGTGATATTGATGGCGCCTTTATGATCGGACGATGGGCACTTGAATTAGTGCTGCTGCTGTGGTGGTGGTGATGGTGGTGGTGGTAATAGAGAAGGCAATGGAAATGAGTGGTTCTCAGTGAGTGCAGTGTTGCAGTTTCATGATATGATGAGCGAGAGAGAGCGGGGGAAAGTACCACAAAGTAGCATATTTGCCCACCGGGGCCACAGAATGAGAGAATGAGAGTTAAAGGAGAGGAAATGGAGGGGAAATGGACATCAGACATTGGCATCGGTTTGAGAACATTCATTGAGATTTGGGAGTTTTTTCAGAGGATGAAAGGGTTTTGGAAGTAAAAGAGGTTTTACCTTCTATTCTAACTCCTCCTACTGCTGACCAAACCTCCTCTGAAAGCTCAGGTGATCATCAAAATGGTTCTCGGCCACAAGACCGGCAGGCCAAAAGATCGAGGCAAGGGCGGGCGTCAAGAGGGCCATCACCAGAATCGACAGCAGATTCACGTCGTGGTTGTCCAGCAGCGGCCGGCCGCTGATGTGCTCCACAAAGTTCGTGGTAGTGGTACTATCATCATCACCCTCCTTTTTAGATCCAGGCGGATCCTCGGTGATTCGCCTCTTAAGATGATCGTAGCCGGTGTACTGCAGCGTGGCGCCTAGCAGCGAGTCGAGGAGCGAGCCGAGGAGGCCGGCATAGAGGCAGAAAATGATCAGGGGCCACTGTGGTGAATGCCATTGCTGACTTTGAGCTGTTTGAGTGTTTGAAGAGGAGATACCAAAGCTCTGGCTGATCCAGGCGCCGGTGCCAATGAGGGCGCCACCGAGGGCGGCGGCGAACAGGCCGCCAATGGTAATGCCGCCGTTGGTGCCCTTTGGAACTGAAAATCAAGAAAAAAGATAAAAGTTAGCTATTTAGAAATTTCGAAATTCTGAAAAGCGTCCTTTACCCGTCCTAAACGACGTAATCAGCACCGGCTGGGCGTCCTCAGGCCCCAACACCGGCCCCAGTTCACTGCTCAGCGTGTCACCCAGGGCGCAGGAGATGGCGCCCAGGGCAGCTAGAAGGCACCAGGATCGGCGGTAATCATCACCACCACCACCACCGGTAAAGTCCACCTCGGCCTCCGCCCCGGCGCCGGAGGTGATCAGGAGAAGGAGCGTGGCCGAGTTGGCGACGCCCAGGTTGCAGACAATCTGCAGCCAGTCTCGTTGGCCGCCTGCCTTGAAGTTCGCTTCGAAGCGCCGTTTGAGGTCTTCTCGAAATCGGGTCGCCCGAGTGGTGGCGAAGAAGCACACCAGCAGGGCGATGGCTATGGTTCGCTGGGTGAGGAACATCGTGAAGGCGATAAGAGCTCCTAAAAACACAACAAAAACGGATTTAGAAAGAGAAGTTCGAAATGGAAAAAGGGAAAAGGTTACGAACCGGTAATCATTCCGCTTAGAGAAACGGATTTTCTCCGGTAGCCATGAGCGGCCAGGAGGGCGGTTATCAGGACGCTGATAAGCAGTCTAACGGCTGTTGGCTGGTACTTGGGATCTGAGGTTTGAGAGAGATAGAAATAGAAATTAGAAGGAGTTTCAAGAGGAAGAAGAATCTCGAAGAATGCTTTAAAGCCTTTACCTCTGGAGCCGATCACCAGACAGGCGGCCGCCGTCGCCAGCGCGGCATTGACCAGCAGACATATCTTCGGCAGGAGGTGCTGATGAAGGTGAGTAAGATGGTGGTTCACTGATTCAAGAAAGTCCAATGCCATTCTTCGGCAGATCTTTAAATAAATACAAAGACTGAGTCTTCAAAGGTTGAGCAATCCAAGATAAAAGCGCCTGAACTCCACGCACACACTCCCCTCTAAAATGATAAAGAAAGACATAATCAAAACTACTTTTAGTTCACATAAAATGACAATACCTTAAAGATGCAATCCAACTGACCAACTGATGATTGAAAGATCAACAAGATTTGAAAACTGAAGACGAAAACGTAAACAAAAATATTCTTTTTTTCTCCTGCAGAGAAGGTGGCGCCGCCTTGGAGACCCAAAAGACACTAGTGAAGTTGCAAAACCTCTCTCTTTCTCTCCTTCGCTTTGGAAAAAGTGAGCCAAAAGTGGGCAGGCTTAAGGCCAGACAAGGGCAGTTTTTGATGAAATTTTGCAAAAAAATGTTTTTTGTTTAAAAATTAATTTGTATTTTTTCGCATCTTTTTAAAAAAGAATTAGATGAAAATGTTATCTTGAAGTTACCCAAAAATGAGAATCTTGATAAAGATTCTCATTGATTTAAAATTTCTATTTCAACTGGCCAAACTGTATGTGGTGTGCAAATAGCCGCCTTGTGTTTTGAAATTGCATTCAAAATCTTGACGCGCGTAAGTTGCTGTTAGCTTTGAGCCCTGCTAAGGGCCCAAAGCTGTAGAACCCTAAAATGAAAATTGAAATGTTAGAAAAGTCAAAATAAAGGTAATTGATATACTTACCTCCCCCGCAGGGGCACCAACTTCAAGCTCACAGTAGACCGCAGTACTGACTGTGGCAATCTTCAATCTTCAGTGGCCACCAGGAGAATAGTCCTTGGCTGTCGCCTTTTTTTCAGCAGCCATCTTCTTCTTTTTCTTCTTGCGAGACCCATCAGCTGTTTCAACTTTTCTTTTGGTAACTCGCAACTCATCTGCCCCATGGCAGTATTTTTTCAGGCCATCTCCAAGAGGCACACCAAGACTGGAAAGAATTTCCAAAATTGGTCTCCGTCCTTCGTTGAATTGGCAGATGGCCATGTAGACTGCAAACTCGACCAGTGTGCGACTTGCAAAGCCATTTTTCGGGAGGAGGTTCCAGACTGTGCTGTTGAAGCACTCGTTGGAGTTTTGCGTTTTTCCATGAGCAACTTTGCTCAATAGCTCTTTTCGAGAAAGATCTTCAAAGATGTCTTTAACTTTTTCCATTTGATCAGCTGGGATGTGAAAGTGAGGAGCTTCATGTCGGTATTTCATTGGGGGCATTTTCTTCTTTTTGCCTTTTCGTTTGCCCATTAGCTGATCTCGTTCCAGTTTTTCAGAGGCGTACTTGCAGTACTGTGCCTCGCAGAGATCATGGTCTGGTTTAGAATCGCTTGAAGAGATGTGCTTGTAGAGAGCATCCACTCGTCTGCTCATCCGATCAGCATCGCCATCGCTGCTGGTGATGATCCAGTGGTAGTAAGCTTGAATCTTCTTACACGCTTCGATGGTAAGCCCTCCTTTGCCGCCAAGTCCTTTGGTAGTTTTCTTCCTTTCTTGAAGCCGTTTTCCCATCCGTTTGGCTACGTGATTGACGCACTCCAATTTCTTGATATCATCGCCAAAAGTGCTTTTCACCAGAGAAAAGGCTTTGGAGTCACCGTCGCCAAGGTACTCAGTGATCTTGATGCCTTTTTGAGCCAGTTTGTTGATGATGCTGACTGCGCCTTTTGGTTCCATGGCGCCAGACGATCCGCGGTGATTGATACCGCATTTAGGGCCAAGTTTGCATGGCAATTCTTCAGTGCCTTTTCCTTTGCAAGTCTGGCAGTACTTGCATCGGACGTCAATTCCAATGACCTTGTTTGTGTACATGCCAATGGCTGACACAAAGCCGATCATTGAAATTCGGCCCCGTTTCATCCAGCTTCCATCAAAGGAAGCACTAGAGCCCTTCTTAAGATTTTCGGCAAAAACCTTCATTTCTTCTGCGGCTTTGCTCATAGACTCTTCAGCTCTCTTCTTGAAAGCATCTCGAAGTAGAGTCTGGTGCAAAATCTAAAATGATCATAAATTTAAAAATTTGCAAATTTAAAACAGATTAGCTAACATACCCAATTGTCGGGCGGACTTCTCATGTTTATAAAAGAGAAGAATCTGTTTGCCGCCGTTCGTCCAAAACCAGAGATTCTTGCAGCGTTGATGAGAGAAAAATTGATTGATTCAAGATGATAAGACTTACCTTCGGATTGATACTCTCTTCTAATCGAGTTGGTCGTTTTTCCAAGTACTCCACAGTGGTCGCACTGAAGAGTGAAGTCCGATGCAAGACCAGATCGATGTGTTGAGTGAAGTTTGAGGCATCTAGATTTTTTGCAGCTAGCGCAGCTGGTGTTTAGCTTGATCAGCTGAGAAATGGCCAAGATGTCGACCAGGTCGAGGACAATGTTTTCAGACTTTAAATTTTCAATAAGTCCACTACTTGCGGTAATTTTGTCTGTTTTTTCAGATGATGTGGGGCGGCTATTGTTGAAATTCAGGTTGTCAATGTTGACGGTTTTCTCCCAAGGTCGATTTCCTTTGAGAAAGTTTCCACAAGTTTTCTTTTTATCAGGACGTACCAGTTTTCGCTTATTATTCCTCTTGTTAGCCATTGTTGATTACAAAATTAAATAAATTAAATAAACAGTATAATACAATTTAAAATACAAAAGCTCTGATGTTTATCACTTTAGTTGGAAACATCAAGAAAACAACTGACCAAAACAAAACAAAAAAGGCGGGAAAAGATTTTCCCTTTAAACGACACATTCTTTATGAAAGGACCACAATTATTTATTTTTAGCTTTTTTGAGCTTTCTCCAATAACAAGTTTGCAAAACGCGGTGCAGGATTCTGCAGCCATTTTAAAAGCTAAAATTGCGTTCATGGTCTTAAAATTTAAGTAACAAAAGGACGGAGGGATTCAAGAATCTACAATTTGAAATAAGGTTTTCAATTTTTTTATAACTGAATGTGCTTGTAAAAAAGTGTGTTTTTTGTCATTGTTTTCACTTTTAACTGCCATTTTAAAAAATTAAAAATTTTATTCCAAATTGTAAATTCTTGAATCCCTCCGTCTTTTCGTTACTTAAATTTTAAGACCATGAGCACAATTTTAGCTTTTAAAATGGCTGCGGAATCCTGCACCGCGTTTTGCTGATTTTCTCCATTGAAAACAACTGGAGCTAAAAAAATGCAGTTTGCCCCCTTGTCTTGCCTTAAGTAGAATGAACTGGCACTGGTAGTCAGTGATTGCATCCCATATGGTCTAGCGGTTAGGATATCCGCCTTTCACGTGGATGGCCGGGGTTCGACTCCCCGTATGGGAATTTTATTACTTGTAAAAGACATCATTTTTTTGTTTTTAAGACCTGTTCAGTGACTTTTTTTACCCCCTTTATGCTTCAGTAATCAGCCTCTTTTTGGTCTAAAGTGGTACAGAATAATAGTTAACATTAGAACATTAGGAGAACGGATTTGCAGCTGTGTTTGAGGACAAAAAAATTAACCACCACTGCCACTGCACTGCATTCACTTTTTTTAGTAAGCTAAACTGCTGTTTGAATAAAGGCAACACCGGTGGGGTAGTCACAATCAGTTGATAAATAAAAAATTACTTTTTGATATGTCTTCCCTGAGCTGTGGTGCACTGAAGTGCAGTTGCAGTGCTGGGTAGTGGGCATGCTTAAGAGTGCTGAAGTGGCACTCATCCTCAGCGATCATTCCCATATGGTCTAGCGGTTAGGATATTCGCCTCTCACGTGAATGGCCGGGGTTCGACTCCCCGTGTGGGAATTTCTCCTTTTTACCATTTTAAACACTTTTTTTATTTCTATCCTCCCCTAATCTTCAAATCTTCTACTGAACACTAGTTTTCCAAAGCAAAAACTCAATTCTCTACAAAAAGAAGAAACAAAACCACCAAAATCGAACTTTTTCTCTACAAAATAGAAAACAACAGAAACTTTTGCTGTTCTCACAAAGACTCCACCTATTTCCACCTTATCTACCCAAAACAAATGAACCAGATGAACTTCCACCTCAAAAACATCCTCATAATCATCACCACCACCATCATCACCCTCACCCCATCACCCTCCCAAAGCATGTCCAGCCTCTCCAAAACGGCCGTCGACACGCTGAAGAGCTTCGGCTGGCTGTTGGGCAAAACCTCCCGAGGCGTGAAGAGGGTGAAGGCCTCGCCGCTGGCGGCCACCCTCAAGGAGCAGCTCTCCTCGCTGAGCGAGTCAGTGAAGAGTGAGCAGCAGCTGCTCAGGGAGGAACTCCAGCGGAAGTTCAAGCGTCGTCGAGAGCGTCGCCTCCGAGCGACGGTGATCCTCAACTGTGGCACCTTCTTCGCCTGGGGCCTTCTCTTCGGCTTGTGGCAGAACAGGCACAACTCCCCTCAAAAAGAAGGCTTCGACGTTGACGATTTGGGGCGGCAGCTGGACGTCAAAGACCTTCCAAGCCGCCTTGACACACTGCTTGGGTGGATTCCGTTGAGAAGAACAGCGGAAAGTTCCAGCAAAAGTCCACCGCCATTGCCAATGTTCAACAGCACCACCACCACCACCACCTTCATTATCGTTTCCATATGCCTCTTGGCGATCATCATAGTCAGCCTGTCTGTCTTTCTGATAAAAAGAGCACGAAGAAAAAGAAGCTATCTTAAACCAGTTCATGACCGAGGAAAAACCTTTCTTCCCTCTTCTTTAATCTCTCGAGTATCTACAAAACAAAAATAAATTCTCTTTTTATCACTCATCCTTCTTCTTCTCTACTACTTCTTGAAGTGCCCTTCGAAGTGCCTCTTCGGCGGCCTTCCATCTTTGACTGTCGCTGGAGTTTGTACCTTCTTCCTCTTCGGCGAGTTTCACGCGGTAGCGCACCTGCCGCCTCACCTTCCGACTCTTCAGCGGAAAGATGG
>JAALOO010002387.1_pt1 | contig 10406 bp, 9 predicted proteins | sample 7257641 | NCBI WGS metagenome assembly JAALOO01 (sample SAMN14085613, study PRJNA598686) | mite metagenome | biome: ENVO:01001000; feature: ENVO:01001002; material: ENVO:01001226; isolation source: single female mite from University of Michigan culture on fish food culture... ... | reverse complement strand
AATGCTATGTGCCTGTGTGCAGTTGAGGTATTCCAGGTCTCTGTTTTTAGTTGCCCGTCATTTAGTCAGGAGAAAAAGTACAATTACCTGTGTCTGGCTGTCTGCACATAATTATTGTCAGTCTAGTCGTTTACTTTTTTTCTAGCTCTGAATCAACACACGATCACATTCTTTAATTTGCTGTTCACTAAATGGCAAGTGGCTGCGTCAATGTGGGAGACAACTAAAACGCACAGGCTGAAACAGAATACGTTTTCTATGGTTGCGCAAGGTGATACTCAGACAGTTGTGAATGATAATGCTAAAGACTGGTAAAAAAACAAAAAATGATCATTTACGCGTGAAAGTGTGATGTTCATCATGACTAGTTGAAAACGTTGCTCAAATAAAAAGGAGAATAAGGTGCTAATGCAAACGGCTCTAAATGATGAGTGACTGATTTATGTTGGGTATAATGGCATTCAACCATTGCTGTACATTGTCACAACAGCACCAACACTTGAACAAAAGAACTGTCTGAACAAAGCACAAGGACATCATTTTCTGCAAATAATAGCAAAAGTAAGCAGTTACGGGAAAACAGGGGTAGCACTTGCTGATAAAAAGTTCGATAAAAAAGAGAAAAAAATTTAAACTGAAGTTTGTTTTTTATGGCACTTGCAGACAAATCGATTGAGATAGCCAGACGAGAAAATTCGTCTGTGGTTTGAAAAACTGCACTGGTCTCTCAGACTGACCTATCTCACACACACAGACAATAGACAAAACTTCTAGGCAAGTTTTTGTTGACAAACATGTCTGTCGCCTTTAAAATGCCCTCAAGCGACACTTACTGGAACACCGATGATCATCGTTGTCGTCATCGGCAGCAGTCAAAACAGAGCGGAGATTGCAACAATGAGATTCAAAGTGGGCAATTTAGATAGCAGTTTCTGGTGATACTCTTTATTCTTTTTAAAATTTCTGCCAAACAAACAAACAACAGAAGTAATTGACATTTTTTGTCGCGCTAGCTAGAGTTCTTTCTAAATTGAACTAAAATTAAAAAAATTTTGGTGCACTAATTTGCACTGTTAAAAGAGAAAATTTTTATGAAGACTGTCTACGGTCAACGCCACCACCATTTTTGTTTGCTCAAACAGTTTAGAAAAGCAAACAAAACTCATTTTGAGACCAATTGTAAACTAAAGTGTGTGTTTGTTTTGAGACAATTTAGTTGAAAATTGATACTTTCTGAAAACTGAAAATTTTGTCTAGAAAATGATGAAAAGCTAAATTGGAAACCTCAAAAAAAAAATAAATCGGCGTGATTGGTAAAAGGTTATTTAAATTGTTTTTTAATTTTTCAGACAATTTGTTTGTTTTATCTGCTTTTGTATTACCACTGTTTTTAAAAAAATGAGTACATAGAAATTCTGTTATTAAGTCGATTTAGCTTAATCAGGCACTACAATCAAGAGAATTGAAATCTATTCAATGACGAATTGTGCTTGTTTGTGTGATTTTTTTAGTTTTAGAGAATAGACTTTTTGATGATGCTGATAATAAAATTACCTTTTCATTTGGCTAATCAGTATATTCGAGTGAACATTTATTCTTTCTTGAATTAGACTTTTTCTAAATAAACTTACTTTTTTGTTTGCTTTTGTTTTATCTTAAAGGAGTTCAAGAAAAGTTAACCCAGACAAAAAACTTTTTTAATGAATTGTGTTTGTTTTGTTTTTTAACTAATGAAAACAAAACTTTACTCTAGTTTTCAGAATCATCAAACTGCCAAAACAACAAAGTTTGCTTCAAGCTAAATGGCTTTGTTTTAACTTGATTGTAAAACGAGATAAGATAACCGCCCTTTTCAGTAAAGAAAAGAGTTGCAATCATCAATGAGCCGTCAGTAGCCATCATTGTCACTTTGAATTGCTCATCAGTGGTGTTGAGCACAGTTTCATTACGTCATTATCATTGGCATTATCAAACAATCAGCATCACCACCCCTTCAACTGTGCTTCATGAGCGCCATTTCTACCTTTCAAAGCGCATCAAGTGATGATCTGAAGACCATGGGAAAAAGGCAAGTTTTAATTTAATTTCAATTGTGCCCCGCTGTTGACTGTTCTGGCCGGCCTGTCGGGCAATGGGCAATGTAGTTCACTTTGTTTTTTATGGTCTATTCTGTGCTTTTGTGTGTCTTTGCAATGTCTTCATTAGTCAATTAACGATTGCTCCGTAGTGAAGCCATTTTCGTTCACTTTTGCAACTATTGCTGTTTTTTCTGCGCTCCGTTTATTGCCCTCTAATCAGACAACAAAGACTTGTAAGAGTACTTTTTGTGCTCTTTTTCTTCTCCGTTGTCAAATAAATTGTTGTAGTTGTTGATAAAATTGAAAAATACTGAATTAAAAGCAGCATTCTTTTGTTTGTTTTACTTGTTGTTTTGCCACTGGGCATTGTCATTACGTTTTTGGTTACTTTGGTCAACTGGTTGATTGGCATTACCAGAGTCAACACCATCAGCACACTATTGAACGTTAATCAGGAGCAATCAGATTATGCCAGTGCTTGCTATTCACTGTTTTAATAGCTTAATTAACGAGTGAAACAGAGAGAAAAAGAGAAAATGAGTAAACGAAGTGAATGATAAAAAGTGTTTATCTTGAAGTGTTTTCCAACTTAAGGCATTGCCTTTTCAACTCCCATTATCAAGTGTCAATTGACAGGTTATAGCTAACTTTAATTAGTTTTTTAAAAAAAGAATAAATTGTGGTCACCGATAGAAAAAAAATCATCATCATCTACTCTTCTTGTTTGATTTTAATTGTGAAAAGCGTTTTACTTCATTTCTAAATTATTGTGAGCAGTCTTTAACTTGCAATCATTAGTTGCACTTAAAAAGTGCTCATTAATTGATGAAAAACTGACAGTAGCCGTTTAATTAAAGATAGCTTTGAAAATCATCTTAAAATGACAACTGAAGTTTTTTATTTTACTCGATGGGTGCCGTTTTCTTAACTTTTTATCTCTCAACACTTAATCATCAAGCACAATGTTAAAAACTACTATTCATTGCAACCGATTAGTGCTATGTTTGATAGTGGGCTAGTAAATCTAAATAACTGTGAAAAATATATTTTGTTAAAGTTTAACATTTTTAACCCTTCACCTTTACTACCTTGTCAAGTCCTTGACTCTTCCTCAATTATTTCCTTTGTTATGCCAATAAAACAGAGCAGTCAGTCAATCTCTACAATTAACTAGTAGTAGTTAAAGCAACATTCATTGATAAGAACAGTTTGTAAAACAATGCTCAACAACAACAAAAACAGCTCCTTTAGTCAAAATGATCTGACTGATCAGACAGTGTAGTTGTCAATCATCGATAGATCATCAAGAGATCAGATCATATCAGATCAGATAGAAGAAAGTTGTCCGCAGTGTGGTTGCGTGGTTGTCTGACCTTTGCCCAGATGCAGCAGCCAGGTTGCGCATCGGTGTTGCAGAGAAACGTCTCTTTTTCTTTCTCTTTCTTCTTTTGACGCATCCAGCAGTGTAATTGGCACGTTCACACTGATTGACGCGATGATTGCCCGGGCGATGACTGAACTGAACTGAACTGACTGGCCTCGTGTCATCAGCCAGCCACCGTTCAGGCCTGTCATCGGTTGAACTGTACAGCAACAGCAGCCTTAACTGATCTGTTGTTCTTCTTCTTTTAGGCTTGTTTTGCACAACTTGTACTTGGGCAAACAAACACATATGTTGTGCATGATTTGTTGCAGGTAGTAGTACAATGGCTCAAACAAGTGGCAATTAGCGATTACACTTACGGGCCAGTGAGACAGTCCGTCAGTTGGACTGTCTGTCTGTTGGTCCGTTTGTTTGCTGTCTGTCTGTCTGCTGTCTAACAGAACGCAAGCAATGTCTCAATCAAACAAAAACTGTCGGTGTGTGTGTTGTGTTCCAATTAAGACAAGGAAAGTCGATGAAAGATGTTTGTGTGTGTTTAGTTGATTGGGACACTGTTTATACTGTTTTCTAGTCCTAATTATCTTCTTTTTAGTTGATTTTTATAAGTTTTCACCTACCCTGACCCAAAATACAATTTTGCACACATTGTCAGCCTGCATTTTCTATCATTGTCACTGGTAGTGGTTGACAAAACACACCTCTGAACTACACAATTTACTGCTCTATTGTGTGATTCCTCAGTGGCTCCCTTCTTCTTCTTCCTCTTCTTCTTCTGACGCCCGTTGGCTAGACAGCACAGACGGTAGTCACACCGTCACAGTTGAAGAAGCGACAGCAACAGCAGCAGTAGAAGTTGAGGCTAGTGCCCGCCCACGATTGTCTACTCTTTAGTCTGTCGCTGAACACACAGACAGAGAGAACTCTTCTCAAATGGTGACCGTCATCGGTGCTCTATTCAGTGCTGTGAACCGTCTGCTCTCTCTCCTGTCTGTTCCGTCCTGCCTGGTGGTGGCACTTTACTTCACTTTTTGGATCATCACTGGACAGTACTGTGCTGTTGTTGGATCACAGCAGCACAACTACCACCACCATCCCGACCATCAGCATTGGTAGTGGCATGCGTCCTCTCTTGTTGAATTGTGAATTGTGCAGCAGCTCTGATGCAGCACTTCACCACCATCAGCACTCAGCACCACAACTCGACTGTCTCTTTTCTTTCTCTTTCTCTCCCTTCTGTCTGTCTCTCTCTCTCTCTCATTCACTCTCCTACACTTCACTTACTCCCTTCGTTCATTCGCTCTTCGGACGTCGAACACGCAGACTGTTTTGGATGTAAACGTGCGCGCGCGCCACGAAGCGTGCTTCCCTTGCTCCCTTCTACCTGCTCTCTTCGTTAAATGTACCGTTACCTCCTGAAAGAGGACCACCATCAAGAGCAGTGTCTGAGGTAGTGATAGCATCATCATCATCGTCTTTTTCAACAGCTCCACTACCACCGCCGCCATCTTTATCACCTCCCCTTTTTCATCAGTGCACACTCCTTTTTGAGTTTTTTTCAACACCATTCATTTTGACATAACTTGTTTGATGAAATGATGATTAACTTTTACACTCATCTAATACTGCAGTGAACTTGACAATTAGTTGTGACAATTTTTTTGAAAACACTTCTGCTGTTGACAGTCATCTTAAATAAGCCCTCCAAATTGTGTCATCGTTCTCAGCATCCGCATCAAAGTTTTTCAAGTGCATTGTGTTCATAGCTTATGACTTGCTTTCTGATCAACGCCATTGTTCATTCACATTTACATTTACATTGCCCAAAACGGCAAAAACCATTGTTTTCAGATTTCATTGTTTCAAAAGTACAGTTCAGCTACAAGTTTGGTTTTACAAGTTTCATCATAAAAACAGTAGAGCGCCAAATATTCATTGCCTCACTTTGTGACTTTCATTGTTCAAGCCGAAACATTGCTGTTGCTCCACCATCACCATCACCAGTTATTTTCCCCCTTTTTGGCATTGAGTAAAATCTCCTTCCAAGTATCTCTGGTAAGTGCCACTTTTTGAGTTTCCGGTTTTTTGCTGGCCGACAACCTTACTTTGTGCCTCCATTTTTCATTGTCACCAGCGACAACTGTCTCCAAACAGCAGCCACAGCATCTGTCTTTGTCATTGCCAAGGGTGTCCAGCACACGACTAACGACTAACACGTTTGTGCTCCTTTTCTTTCTAAAACGAGCTAGCCTGTTGACCCCCTGCCTTTTTCTGCAACTGCTAGAACTCTAGGCAGTTAATTAGCATTTGGTGACGACGGTCCTTTGTTTATGCATTCTCTGTCCTCACATCTGGTCCGCTGTTTGGTCACTCGGTTTGCCGCTCGCCTCAGCACATGCACACACTCACGTCATTTCACTTTTCAGTGTCAGTACACTGTCTTAGTTGCCAGTCAAGCACACACACAGACACACTTACAATAGTCCAGATTTGGTGGAGTTGACTAATCTTTTGCTTAGCTTGCCGGGAAGTTTTGTCAGTGGCTGCAAGTGTTCAGTCGTTTTGGTCAATCGGCTGCAAAGTGTCAAACGCAGCAGCAACAGCAGCAGCAAATCTTGCCTTTTGTTTTAAAAGCACTTTCAAAGCAACCCCTCCTTTTACTTTGATGACCCTCTTTTCACCGCTGCTGCTGTTTTGTTTCAACAGCAGTTCACATGGCTTTTGTGAAGTGCAGTCACTGAGGTCTCTACTTTCTCGGGCTCAAAATGGGCACTGACCACATTGCACTGATAAAGCACATACACACAAATGAGAGATCATGACAAAGTGCTTGTGTGAATGCCCTTTTAGCAACTGATTTTTCTGTAGTTTTATCTTTTTAGTAAGTGCATTTTTCGGTCGCATTTCACTGAGTTCATTCGCAATTCATTGGTTTTTCTAATAGTGATCTCAACCTCAGCAATAGACGCAGTGTTAATTTGTTTGCAGTAGTCAGTTGTGACGTTTCTGCTTTAATTAGATCTACTTTTATGCAAATGTCAAATTTCAACAGCCAAAAACTGTGCTAATTTATTGCCGCATCGCTTTAGTTTGCTAGCAGTTAGTTGATGAGCATAGTTGAGCTGCTGTTGCTGTTAACCCTTGACACTTACCATCAGTGACAGTGACTCGTGCCATTGACATTGCACAGCATGACAGCAGACACTGCACACACTGTCCAAGGTTTCCATCTTCATCTGCTGCTGCCTCGACCACAGTGCGACCACCGACAGTGAGGACATAATCAATAATACACACACACGAGTGCTAACTGTGTGTTTGGATGCACTAAGGCAGTGAATGAATGGATAAGCAATAAGAAAAGCTTTGTTTGCCACTTCCTTTGGCAGCAGCAGTGTTGGCTAACAGAGACAAAACAAAGCTCAATCATAACGAGTGCTGCCTTTGCTTTTTTTTCATTTGCCGTTCTCTACTACCATCACTTTGATCACTACTAATCGCCATCGATCGGCGTTACTACGACCATCAATGGCCAACAATCACCACTTTGTTGGCCATATTAGCTGACCTCCACTGGCACAGCAATGGCCAAATTGAACACACATAAACACAAACAGACACCGGCGACAAGTGCACTTCCACAGCATCAACATGAGAAAGGTGCTGCTGCTAATGCAGTGCATTCACTCACAGCCAACCTTTGAGCACTAATCTGCCTCAATTTAGGTGCCACCACACCACTGCCATCGACATCTCAGGCCAACTGCCACTGCGCCTCTCTTCTTTTATCGCTCATTTTTGCACTCTTTTTATCCCCTTCTGTCTTTTTTCGTTCGTTCAATCGATCGCCTTTCTTTTATTGACCATCAATAACGACTAATAAATAATAACTCTCTGATGGGGAAAAATCGGTCGAGTTTTATCTGATTAATATGCACTACTGTCTGTGTAGTCTACTGCTGCTGCTGTAGGCTTTCCACCGTTCACTAGAAGTTTGAAAAAAATGCAAATCGAACAAACAACAGCAACGGCAACAGATCGCTACAGAGTACACAATTTTTTATCTGTTTGCTTTTTCTTTTTTTCTTTCTTTCTTTCCATGTGGGCTTTGTGTTTTGCACTGTTTCTCTCTTTCAGTGCCTCTGCTCCATTAGTGGTGAATGGCGGCAGCTAAATTGAATTAAAAAGCGGCCTACAGCTCTTCTAGGAGCGCAATCCATATTCATGCGGTGATTGATGTACAATTATTTGCTAAGGTGTGCAGAAAAGGAGAAAGAGAAAGGGAGAGAGATTCATACCTGCGGCACAAGTCGCCCAGAGCCGGGCGCCAGTGTTTTGGTGGTGTCAGTGGTGGCAGTTGAGTGTATGTGTGTGTGTAAATGTTGTCCCCCACTGGACAGTGTCCCTTTTAGTCATCGTCAGTGGACCAGTCAGCCATCCATCAATTTATTGCCTATTATGATCACTGGTGCTAATCACTGGCTGCTGCCGCTCTTGTAGATTGCCATTAATTGCCAATCAGTGTGTGTTTTGCACCGTTGTCTTTTGCATCAGCACCGTCGTTGTGTCTGGTGTTGGTGTCAGCAGCAGCAGCAGCAACAACAGCATCAAAGGTTTAAGCTGGCAGTTTTGTGCCCGTTAGCTGCATCATCTCTCCATCTTTTTTTGCTCTGAGCGTAGTAAGTGGTCGTCGTCTTAGTCGTCGTCGTCGGCACCGTTAGGTCGCCCTGGTGGAAAAGCACTGCTAAAAGAGCGCTGTTGTAATTATGATGATGATTTGTCGTTATCACATTGCCACTTTTGAAGTGTGCAAATGGAGACCACTTAGGACACCATCGCTTTCCAGCACTGCCAGCACTTGCCAGGTAGCCTCACTCAATAGTCTTTTTTTACTTTTTAACTAATTTTGCAAAGCATCGACTTCTTAAGTGGAATTTCTTTTGTGGCTACTGAACAAACGGTATGCAAAGTGCGAAGCATGGCAAATGAGTTAACCCTGAACAAGGTTACACTTCAATTTAAAAACGATAGAGTTAAAAACGCGTGCACACACTCTTCCTTCAAGTGCTGCTAATCTCATTTCACTTCAAGTCAAGTGTGTGCTCGGATGCTTTGTGTTTTTTGCTTCAATTGTTGTTAAAAGCACGAGTTAAATATTCTTTGTGTCTAAAACGCCCTTATTCATTAAATGTTGTGAGAATAGCACATGCACGCATTTTTTCATTTGTTGACTGCTAATTTAATTAAAAAAATTACCGATTGCAAGTTCACGAAAAGTTCATCTAGCTTACAGTTTACAGCCACTGTTCTTCTGCCTCTAGTCTGCTTTTAGTTGCTTTTTAGTTGCAGTTTTTCTTTTGAAGTGCTATCAATTAGCATCATTCTCCTCTTCTCTTCTTTTCTTCCTCAATTTTGAGAAAAGCGCACAGCACACAATTAATTGTTCTCCGCATCACTTTTTGCCTCTTTTTGTAGCAAGGTTGTTGTTATAAGCAGTGTTGTTAAGGCTTAGCACAACCACCATTACCTGAAGTGCACTGTTTGCTGTTCACCTTGTGAACCTTTCTCTCTTTCTTTTTCTTTTTTTCCATTTGCAACACACAAAGCATTGTCATCGATACTAGAGCAGGCGACGCTTTTATCACCCGCTCCACTTAAAGTGCTGCATCCTCGCTCAATAATCGTGCGCATCACACACACTGCATTCTGAACACACCGTCGTCATTTGACGTTCATTGTCATTGTTGGCAAAAACAACAACAATTTCTGTTGCTGCTTCTGCTAGACAAAACAGGGAATGAAGAGTAGCTCTTTGCTTCAATTGTTGTCTGATCTGATCCTCTGGCGTAGTTTAGTTTACCGGTGAGTTGAAGCTTTCTTGCTCTCTGAACACCACTTTCGTTGGTGATGCCATTAATTAGTAATTGCGCTGACTTCTGTCACTGCTGCTGCTTCTTTACTTACAGGTAAGCATTCGTGAAATGGTGCTCAACTCTCTTTCTCCTGCCATCGATCATGGTCTCTGGCAGCATCTGTTTTTGCAACAGAAGCATCAGCAGTCCACTGCTTTTTATTGTTAAAAAATTCTACAAAAAAGCTTTTATTGCATTTTTGTGATAATTTTTATTTTTGTGTTGCTTAAAAAACAAAGAAAAATGCCCAATTGTTTATTATTGGTGTTTGTCGCACGTTTTCAACTTTTCCCCTCTTCTGATGTTTGTCTGATGCCGCTGGCCATGTGGACGGCACTTCGGTGCACTTTTCAGTGCAGTGGTAATTTAGACTGCCACTGATTTTGCTCTCTTTTTCTTTCCTCGGTTTGTGTGGCTGTGCCAGTCTGCTAATTGCCAGTTGATTGGCAATTGCCCACTTGCCCTACAACTGCCCAATGTACACTGCTAATCGGCCCAAATGGCACTGCTTCCATCCGCAGCTCGTTAACTGCCTACTGTTTTCCTTTTCTTTGTCCAGACAATCTTCTCGCCATCTTCTCGTCATCTAATCTTGCGTACAAACAGAATCGCTGAAGTAGTTGCACACTTGCGCCTGCAGTTGTTGTTCCACTTTCTCGGCTATTCTTCTTTTGATTCTCTGTGCAGCAATCCTGCTGCCCACTCCTGGGTAATTGACCTTTGAGCTGCTCCATGATTTGATCTCTTGGTGACTTTCTTTCTGTTTCACTCACTCCTCTTCAGTTTTTTTATTGCCCACCATTTAGAGAGTGGCGGGTGCGCTGCTTTTAGCATGCATGTTTGGCCGCCAAATTGAATTAGGCCTAATCAATCACCGCAATGACAGGAAGGCGATCGATTCTGAGTGAGTGAGTGAGAAAGAGAGAGAGAGAAATAGTCAGCTGCAGCACACACACACACAGTCACACAATCTCCTTCCAAACTGCAACACTGGCATTGTCTTTGCGACAATCCAAAAACAGGCAAACAGTGTGT
>JAALOO010002386.1_pt1 | contig 10408 bp, 4 predicted proteins | sample 7257641 | NCBI WGS metagenome assembly JAALOO01 (sample SAMN14085613, study PRJNA598686) | mite metagenome | biome: ENVO:01001000; feature: ENVO:01001002; material: ENVO:01001226; isolation source: single female mite from University of Michigan culture on fish food culture... ... | reverse complement strand
GAGAGAGAGAGAGAGAGAGAGAGAGAGAGAGAGAGAGAGAGAGAGAGATGAAAGATAGCGAAACGAGCGCACAGACACTGGCACGATTGAGATCAAATTAATTAAATGGCACACATTGCAGGAGAGGGAGAGAGAGCACAACTTGCTTGCACTCAGCAAATGTGCAAGTGTGAATGTGCAAGGAGCAATTTGAAGTCGGGCAATCTCCTTCTGCAATCAAAAGTTATGCTTGTAAACAACGGACGCAGGGAACGATTTTGCCTGCTTGGACAGCGGCAGCAGCAGCAGCAGCAAAAAGCACTGGAAAAATTGCTGAAAAGAGCTAAAAATAACTTTTCTCATATCTCTGATTTAGTGCTGATAGTGCTCTAAACACTTTTAACTGCAGGAAAGTTTTAGCGCGCTAAAGAGTGCGTTGCCACTAGTAGTAGTAGTAGTAGTGAGGGCCAGTTAAATCAAAGCCGACACTGCTTATTGTTGTACTGCTTTAATTGAAAATGCAATTACACACTGTAGCGTATTATTTTGTACGCATTTTACACAGCAAAAAAGTTTAAAATTAAATACCTTAAGATGTGCGAATTTTTGTTTGAAGTTATGCACTGAATGAGGAAATTGTTAATTAAGAAAACTTTGTAAATCGATGATTATGTTTTAACTTTGATATAAATTTTTGACAGAGTTTAAATCAAATGTGCAAAAATTTGATTTTTAGTGACGATTTAGCTGTTTAGCACGACACAACTTAATTTCAATTTTTTTCGTTTAAAAAGCAAAAATAAACACAGTTAAAAATTATCTAAATAAGTTTGAGCAAAACAGTGTGTTAAATAGTTTAACTAATAGAAAGGTGATAAGGTGAAGCATTGAATAAAAAAAGCATTAACTGGTCAAAAAGGCTGCAGCAGGAAGAAGCAACAGCAGCAGCAGCAGCAGCAGCAGAAAGTAGCAGAATAAATGGAAACGTAACTTGCGTCATACGTCCGCATCGCCTGCCATCCCAGCAGCAACTGATGGAACAGCAGGAGAAAGAAAGGAAAATGAGAGAAAGAAAGAGAGAGAGAAAAGGAAAGAAAGAATGCAACACTGCCTCAAACTTCTAACCAATGAAACACTTTCGTCCTGCGCATCGCAAGATGCCAATAGGCACACACACTCAAACTCATTTCTCTCATTTTCTCCTTTCAACAAGCAGCAGCTTTTTGAAATGCTTGGTGGAAAAGTAGAAACCCGGACAAAAAAGAAGAAGAAAAAAAATAAAAAAGTAGATGCTAATAAGTTTCGCCAGATTAGACTTTCTTCGAGTTCTTTCCTTTTCCTTTTCCTTTTTTGCTTCTTGTTAGCCACCAGTGTGTGGGCTCAGCCAGCAGAGTACAGCCAGCTAAGTGTGTGCTGGTAGTGGCTTTCAAGTTAACAGTCTGTGCTAGAAGCACGGCCCGTTTTCACATCGTTTTTACTGGTGTCGTACAGTGAAGTAGTCCTTTTGCGCTGGAGCAGTGGAAAATCCAATTAAATTGACCAAGGTCTTTTGGTTTTTGGTTACTGTGGTGGTGGTGATGGTGGTGATGTGTTCGTTTTTGTTGCTGTTGCTGTGTGTGGCTGCCTTTTCACTACTTTGAAATGAGGGCCCCTTTTTATTGTTATTGCCGCTCAGTTTTTTTGCTGTCTGGGCACTTACTTACTGTCTGCATTGACGTTTTTCCTAGCTGCTGCTGCTGCTGCTGAAACTGTTGTTGTTGTTGTTGTTGTTGAGAAGAAGGACGACGCTAAAGCTTCTTTGCGTCTGCATGTTTACTCACTTTTACTCTCTTGCTCTCTAAAAGGCAAGGAAAATTATGGCCCACTAAAGTTGAAACACTAGTTTTGAGCCCTTTTGCTGCTGCTGCTGTTGCTGCTTCTGCTGTCAATGGTGGTCTTGGGGCACTTTTTGTGTATGTTTGTATGTCTCCATGTGCGTGTGTGTGTGTAATGACTTGTAAAATGGGCAGCATTGGTCAGCCACTGTGCACTCATTCACTCACTCACTCACTCCTCAACCATTGACAAAGGGGGGTTGCCAATTTATTTGCCTTTTTTCGGCCAGATGAAAGAGAGCTTTTTTAAGGCAGTTTTTTGAGCTGACTCGCTGCCTCTTTGCCGCGCGTTCAGTCAGCTATGAGGCAAAAGTTTTGAAGGTGCTCTGAAACTCTGCACACTGGAACTCTGCAGCAACCGTCTGCTTTTTTCGGTGCTGCCGCCGTGTCAACGTGCGTCGACGTTTCACTCTCGCGTCGCTGAGCTGACTGGCAAAAAGAAAAGCAAAAAAAGAAAAAATTTGACTGGCTGGTTGACCACCACCACCACCCCATCGCCGAAACCATCATTATTTTTATAACTTTTTGCCAGCAGCAGCCGCAGTTCAATCAGTCGGCTGGCTGAATCCCTGATTTGCATCGATGACGCCTGATTTGATGATGATGATGATGCACACACACACCACTTCCACTTATTTACTGACGCATTGGAATTTTGTTTGCTTTTTGCCAAGGCAACCATTTTTTTCACACTGCACTGACCAACTGAATCGATTGGCTTTTAATAAAGCCATCGATGCTGCTGCTGTTGTTGCCCTTTGATTTGACCGAGTCAACGCAAATGATCCGGTGATGATGAGAGCAAACAAGAGAGAAGGATAAAGGCTGCATAAATAAAAAGGCAAATTGTTCCAGAACCAGAGCAAGTCAAGCAAAACAATTTTTCCCTTGGGTTGTCATTGTTGTCACCCAAAGCCATTATTACGCCATTAAAACGGTGAACAAATCAAATTAATACTTTTGGCAAATGCAAATGTCCAAGAGCTTGTTCAAATGATGGCCAGTGATCAATTTAGTCGGTGTGTGTGTTTCAATAGGATAAACCGCCATTTAACTAATTTTAGCTAAAGCAAATGGCCGATTTTATGTGCCAATGCTAATTAAACATTTTCCAGTGCACTCATTAATGTTAGTGCTCAGGGCGGTGATTTTAAAAATTAAACTTTTTTTGTACATTTGCTTAACCGATAAAATGCAAACCATTAATTAATTACCAAAAACTGGGTAATTTAAAAAAGTAATTAATTTAGTTATAATGGCCGATTAACAACACTCATGTACAAGAGTCAGCAGTTAAAACTGCTTAAAATGTTTGTGTTATGTGAACTCACGTACTTGGGGTTTTTCATTAAAAACACCATTTTTCCCGCGCTTGACCACTTTTAAAAGCATCCAATTTTTGACCAACCAACATAAAGAATGAATAAACGAGAAAACAAACGATTCGCACTGAAAATCAAACACTTTAAAATAAATAATATAAAACTGGTGATGGCAAAAGCTAAAAGACAGTAAAAAAGTGATTTAACTGGACGTTTTGGGGCAGTTCAATGAGCAAAGGACAGCAGCAGCAGCAACCAACACTAGTGACGCCCACTTTGGCGCCATGACTGGCTGGGTAATGGTTTGGTTTTCCCTGCTCTGGCTCTTGGCAGCTTGGCAGTTAGGGCCAGCAAGTGAGGCAGTGAGGCATTTAATTTAAATGCCCTCTAATTCAATTATTCAACTGGAAAGCTGTCGAAAACAATCAGCATTCAACAGCAGCAGCAGCAGCATCAGCAGCAGCCGCAACGACGGCCGTGGCAGCAACGCGGTTGACCTGCTCAGGCTGCTGCTGCTGCTGTTGAGCAAAAACTGAAAAAAATGTATAAAAGAAGCAAATTTTGCGGCTTGGTTAAAAAAGTAGGAAAAAAGGAGAACATTTGCCTCACTGCTTTCTTTTCGTTTGTCTTTTTGAATCGCGACAGCGACAGCAGCAACAGTTTCGGCGGCGGCAGTTGGCAGTTGGCAGTAAAAGTTTCCATGCAAGGCAGTTTAGCTGAAAGCAACTGTCAAAAGGAGAATAAAAAGAAAGGACAATAGGAAGGGACGACGATGCAACTAAAAAATGTTGAGCCGGCGACCATTTGGTTACCCAATTTAGAGTCTTGGTAAAGCTGAATCACTGAATGGAAAAGAACACAAAGTGACCATTTACCATTTTGCGGCAACTAAACTGGATTATAAAAAGGCAGAAACAGCAGCAGCAGAAACAACAACAACAACAACAAACTTTAACTGGCCACTAATTGACCACCATTGTTAAAATTTTGAAAAACTAAAAAAAGACAGCAACTGCACCAAAACTTAAAAAAACTACAATATTTTTTAATTTGTTTTAAAATTATGCACTTGTTTTTTAGTGACAACAGTTTTTATTTTTAATGCATTTGTGTATTAGCAAAATTAGCAAAACATGTATTTTTATTTTGAGTTTTATTTTAAACTCTCAAATTTAAAAATTAGTTTTAACAATTTTCAGCAATTTTTTTAATTTCAATCAAATTCCGTTCATTATTAATTTTGACCGTTATGTCAATTTGTTTGTACTGCTACTACTATTGCTGCTGCTGCTGTGCCAAAGTGCCTCAGCATCTTTTGAAGTGCACTAATGCACTGGGCAAATATTTACTGGATAAATTTACAAACGAACGTGTTGACTGAAAGTTAAACTTTAAATGTCGATGACACTGTTGTTTGTTTTGAAACTATGACTTAAACTTAAATCAGCGCTCAAAACTTTTTTATTTTTTGTTTAAAGCAAACAAATAAAGTTTTGAAATGCTGACCAGTCATTCTGAAATTTATAAAAAAAATTATTTTATTACTTTTTTTATTTTTTTAACAAAATTTTTAGATAAAACACAACGAGAAAAAATGCAAAACAACAAAATATGTTTTTAACTAACACTAACGCAATAAATCGGTCATTGTATTTAAAAACACACAAACAAAAATTGTATAAAAACTGACCAAATTGAGCTAAACGAATATTTCTTGTTGGTTTTTTCTAATTTTTTCAAGATACTTAATTTTTAAGTTTGACCACACAGGCTACACTTAACTCACTAGTCAGTCAGTCAGTCAATCAGCAAAAAAGTGTTTTGTTTACCTAAGTAAAGCATTGGAAAAAAACTGCTGTTTTCTCATCTTTTTGCCATAAAACGCTTTACTACTGACATTTCTTATTTTGCTTAAATCGCGTGTTGTTTTCAACCTTTTGTTTCTACTGTTGCTAAAAGTTGACTGAGAAAACTACTGCTAAACTACTGTCAATAACTGAATAGCAAACAAAAACTCAGTGTGATGAGCATTAATTGAAATGTCGTGTTTGCTGGGCGGTTTGTTTATACTGTTCTTGTACATTTTTTTCTCAGTTGACTCAGCCGTTGTACTTAACGACTACCTCAAACCACTTTCTGCTCGAATTTCCTCTAATCGGCACCTTGCAAAACATGACAATTTTTTTGATAACAGTGAAAATGGCAGGCATTTTGATGGGCAATCAGCACTCCGACATTTAACAAACCAAAAATTGAGAAAAAGCAAAAAACAAAAAAATGGTTTTTTATTAGTAAATTGTTAAACTGCTATAAATTGACCAAAAATACAAAATGTGATGCATTGATTAAATGTTTTAAATAATTAATAAATAGTAAAAATTTAAAATGTTTATTTAATTTACATACCAATCGTAATTGTTGTTCATTGTGAAATTTTTTGCTGATAAATTGTTGAATAAGTAAACGTTGTAAATAAAAATTAATCACCTAAAACAGAAAAAAACAACTTGTTGGATTAATTTTGTTTTATAGTTAAAATATACTCAAAAAATGTTTATTATTTGCAATTCACAACGCACCTAACAATCAAGCAATATTAAAATAGAATTTTAAAACACAAGTTTTAAATTTTACAAAAAAGTTTTTTAATTTTACATTTTGCTGTGCCATTAAAAAAAATTCAATAAATGCAAGAACCTATAATCTAATGGTACCACTTTAATTAAATTGTCAAGTTTTGAACTAATTTGAAACAGCATCAACAGAAACAAAAACAGAAAAAGTTATCAGTCTTCAAGCTTGAATTTCAATCTTAACTTGTCAAAATTAGCCGTTTTGCTGCTTGATAAACTGAGAATGACATTTGCCAGTTGCCTGCCTAAGTCTAATTAAGTAAATTGAACATGAAAGTAACAACTTGTTACTACTTCACTGATCATTTTTTTTAAACTGAAGTCACTGAACTTTAAAGATGATCGGGAAAAGATTGTTTTATGAAACTTTTACACAAATAATTATTTTTGACATTGCGTTACAAGACCAGTTTTACAAATATTCGCAAACAAAACAAATGTTACTAAGATTTACTTAATGAAAATTGTACAAAAATAAACTAATTTTACAAGTTTGTCAATTGTTTCTGTTTTCTGTCAGTGTCACCAGTCAGTGGCTAGTAAAGTCAATAAGTAAGAAAAAAATAAATTGAAAATATTAATAACAAGTTTTCTCGTCCATTGCAGTAAGCTGAACTTTGAAACGTTTGCCCTCTGTTGCTGCAGTTGGAAGCAGCTGCAGTGGTAGTCAATGAAGTGCAAAGCAAGTACCTTTCTGACATCAGACAAAAAAAGTTACCAAAAACTCTAGCCAAGGTGTCGATAAAGTACAGTTCTTTTTCAAAGAACAAGAAGTTTTCTTTGATTCACACATCAATACGGTGCAAAAGGCACAAACACAAACCAATTTAAACAGCAGCAGCAACAACAGCAGCAGCGGCAACAGCAGCAGCGCAATAAGTGAGGCAAATATTTAATAAATCAAAGCCAATATAAAAAAATTTGCCAAACGTTTCCAGCCCAATTTCACACTCATATCGATTGCCATCATATCATTGATTTGCCGTGCGTGTAAAAAGGTGAGAGGGGAAATGTTCAAAAGGCAGCCAGGTGCAAAAAAAGAAAAAAAGTAAAAATCAGCAAATTTTTTCTATCAATATCAAAAGTAAATCAATCAAGATCACGGCAAAAGTCAAGTAGCAGAGCAATGTTGAGTAGTGGCTCGACTACTAACTCTTTGAACGACTTAAACGTGCAATTTTTCCCAATCAAAAAATTTTGCTGCTACTATTTTGTTCAAGTAGTTTCAATTAACGAGCAAAGATTGAGTGCGAAAGTCTCAAACTAAGTGGACTGAATCCTAAAGTTGACTTAGTAAGTTAAAAGTGAGAGTAAAAAATGTAGTTTCAATCAATTGCAACAGTCGTCGCAAACCGGCTGGTCACGTACAAATTTTTTATTTTTTGAGCATTTTTTCTTGCTGCCCATCTTTCCCTTTAGATTTAAACTCTACTTCATTGCCAAAACTGCTTCTGATGCAACTGTAGTTCAATTTCAAGGGCTTCCTTGCAGCGCACACTAAATTAAGCTTTTTTGCCAAACACTAATGAGATAAACTAATCAACGATGCTTGTAGCGTCGTAGTTGCAATTTTGCAAGCAAAAAATAGTAAACAAAAAAATATATTTGTCGTTTTCAGCGCTTTCGCCTGTTGTTGCAGTCCTACTGTCTTGTAGTTGTGCGCTCGGTTAGACCTAAAATCTTTCCCGGAACACAGCTGCTGATGGTGGTCTGGTGGGTCTGAGAGCTAGCTCAGCAATTTCCCCGACCTGGTGATGCGTCGCCAAGGATGAGGTGTCGCCAATGCTTCACCTTTGCTGACACGCGGTGCTACTGCGATCAATTGAGGGCTCCAAGCGGGTCCAACCAACGTCCACACGGCTTGATGACTCGTCTCTCACTCACTTCGGTTCCTCAGCAGGAACGCTTTCTGCAGGTGGTAGCTAGAAAGGGGTGAAGATGATCAAAGGTGGTGTGCAAATCACTAAAATCACGTCAAATAATCATGGGCTTTATTGGGGCTTCATTCATAGTCTGTGAACAAAGTCAGATAGCAGTACTTTTGCTTCTCTGAATCTTGAGTTTTTAGAACGAACCAGCTGATGTTATGCCTGGGACGAGCGAGTGAGGCCTACTACTGAGTGCTTCAGCAATCACGTAGCTTATATAACCTTCGTACTTCGACGAACAAGAAACGTTGCATCCTCATCTCCACATCGGCGACATCACGGGTTTTTCTGTAACTTGGACTGTTAGCGTACAACTAGAGATTTGGCAATCTGAGTGCGTGTGGTGTTTATTGCATATCCTGTGTGTGTCAGCTCTATTGCTTTTTGGCTGCACTATCTAGGCGGCTATACTGTGTCTGTGTTAGTTTGACCTGTGTACATGTGATCGCGGCGAAGTGCTGCATTCAGCATCTTTTATGGCATGACTCTTTTCAGCGAGCGTCATCAATGCCTTCTTATCACCATTGTGAAAGTCGTAAAGAACTGCTTCCCCGATCTTCAGGCTAAGCTTGCTACTTGGCGCGCTTACTAATCAATTGAGACAGCAGATACCATGCAAACTAGGATCACGCCACTTTTTGCATCCACTATCGTAGCTCATCATCAGTCCGGTGTCTCTGCACAATTGCAAGACATTGCATCAAGTCACTGACGCAAAGGTACATTTGACCACTTGGATCAATTTTGGGAAACTTGACGGGCAAGAATACTACATATTTTTAAATTTAAAAGCTTTTTGGTTTTAAAGTTTAACAAATAGTTGTTAGTTAAAACTGCAGCAGCAGCAGCAGCAACAGCAATTACTGTTAATTGCTGTTGCTGTTGCTTCATCTGCAGTTTAAGCTAAAATTAAACGGTAACCAACACTGAAAAGTCAATTGGAAAAAGAACGACAGAACTGTGAAAAAGGATGTTGACCATTGAGCGTGCAAATGGAAAACTTGGACAGAAAAAGTTGGCAAATGCAATGAAATTTAGAAAAAACAGAATTCAGAAGTGCACTTCAACTTTAATTAAACTGCAGTTGAGTGCTGCTGTTTGCACTGAAACTACAACTACAGGACACTACAATAAAACTGAAGCTGCAATTTGTCTGCGACAACTTCATCAGCAACAACCAAAAATGAAAAGGGCACAAAATTTCAAAAAGTTTGAAGTGGAGGTTTTTCCTGCATAACTAAAATAAAACTTTATTTAATTTTTTTAATTGAAACAGCACCAACAATGAAAAGATCATAGAAAAAATTACTGAGTTAAAGTAGAAACTACGCTAAAGGTCAACACTTTCCCAAAAAACAAAAATAGAAACAGCTATAGTTTTTTTGGAATCTGACATTTTGAAGAATGAGGCCCAATTAGGCAATTGATAAACCAGAAAAAAATAATTGAAAAAATGATAATTGTAGTTTTAATTAGACTTCATTGTTTTAAAAACTACATCGTTTTTTAACTGAAATCTGTCTGAAGTCTGTCTGAACTGTGAGAAACACAATTTTTGTTTTTAAATCAAAAGCGAAAACTACGACGCTGCCGGTGTTGCTGGCGTGATATGAGTGGCTGACTGACTGACTGGCTGGCTAGCTAGCTAACTTTTTCTGCAGTTTGTCAGCTAGTCAATTTAGAAAATTGACTAAGTTAATTAGAGAAAAGCAGCTTATTTTGGCGGTGGCGGCGGCAGTTGCAGCACAGAAAAAGATGAAAATGAAGATGAAGTAAAACGTCAAAGTCAATTAGACAACAGCTGTGTGTGTGTGTGTGTGTGTGCTACTTTGCTGCAGCACAAGCAGAGAAAGTTTGCACTGAGTACTTTTTATACACTGTAGTTACACACTAAAAAGAAACCGACAGTGAAGGACAGTCTAAAATTAGACAACATGACCTCAGGCTGTTGCCGAAGAATGAAAAAAGGACAAGAAGAGGCAATTTTAACCTGCTGAATAAGGAAAAACTACTGTTTAGTTGACAAAATCTAAAGCTTTTTCCCGAAAGAATAATTCCAAATTTGGTTTTTAACCGAAACATAGGGTTGGTTTATCATTAAATCCAAGTTTCCACTACGATTGCCTAATTCAATGCAATGCAAACAGCAGCTGCGTTTGTAGAAGTCATTCAGTCTACCTGCGGTTTACCCACATTTTTATTCGTTAATTAGAATTGTGTCTATATGTGTTTTAACTGTCTTTAAATGTGTGCTGCTGTGCAGTGCTTTTATTGCAAAACATTTATCTTAAATTACAAAATAACAAGTTTTCTTAAAAATAAATTAAAACTTACTTGCACAAAAATAAAACAAACAAGGGTGTGAGTGTCGCGTCGCGACACGTACTCTTTAATTTTCTAAATTTTTAAGCATTGACTGATGTCATTTGGTTGATCGGCATCGTCCGACGGCTTGGGACACAACTCGCAAGCTCGTTGTGCCCCAAGCCGTCGGTGCCAATCAACCAAATGACACCAGCCTTCAACATTTGGGGTTTATTTGTGAAATATTTGTAAAAAGTTCTGTTCAGTATCATTTAAAAAAAATCTACTATAAAATACTTTTAGTTGTCCAATTAACTCAAACTTAACACCAATAGATAAATAGTTATTAGCGTCGTTTTTAAACTAAA
>JAALOO010002385.1_pt1 | contig 10422 bp, 7 predicted proteins | sample 7257641 | NCBI WGS metagenome assembly JAALOO01 (sample SAMN14085613, study PRJNA598686) | mite metagenome | biome: ENVO:01001000; feature: ENVO:01001002; material: ENVO:01001226; isolation source: single female mite from University of Michigan culture on fish food culture... ... | reverse complement strand
GAGAGAGAGAGAGAGAGAGAGAGAGAGAGAGAGAGAGAGAGAGAGAGAGACTGGTGGTGACGGTCCAACATTAGAGTAGTGCCTTGGCTCTGAACAGTTACCGATGCTGGTGGCAGTGGTGGTGGCACCAAACGGCGCAATCGCATCGGGCGAAAAAGCTAACAGAGAGAAAGAAAGTAATCGAGTGCAACAGACTGCTGCTGCTGCTCCAGACAGCACCAGAGAGCATCACACTGATGGCCCTAATGGCGGCCCTTGCCCCCCTCCTTGTGGTCACTTTCCCATTGACTGAGTGATCTATTGAGTCAATAGCAGTTCTAGCTCTAGCACTCGGTCAACTAATGCCGCTCTCTCATCAGACGGCTGTCAGTCTTTCCATGTCTGTGTGCTGTTGTTTCACCGCTAATGGGTGAACCGCAGCAGCAGTGTTGTGCAATTGACCGAATATAGTAGATGTGAATGTTTGCCACTTGCATGGTAATTTGAGATCTACTGCTGCTGCTGATGCCCCCACCGCCATTGCAGTAAAACAACAGATAATGCTGATGCACTGCCAACAACTGTAAGGCAAGTTTAGTGCCGCTGTCTATCCTTCACCATTTTTTTCGGGTATTTTTGTGCCTTTCTTTCAGTGCTTCATCCCCTTTTTCCACTGACCACCAGTTTTGACTGGTGACCGAGACAATGTGTGATGACCAAAAATGGCATCATAAGTTGAGTATGATGAGGAGTAAGAAGATGATGACTGTGATAACTTCAACAACAGTTGTCGTTGACGCCGCCGATTAGTCGTCTGATTACTAAAAAAAGAAGAAAATCATAGTCACTGACTTGACTGATTTTCCGTCTACTCTTCCCACCACTTTCTTCCCCATCAGTAATCCGCCAGACAATCGCCGCTAATGAGGAAGAAGCCAGCTCCAGTTCAGTGTCTGTCTCAACTGTCAGTCTCTCTAGGCTACACGTTTCGTCTTTTTTTCATTTCTCCTTTCCCCTCACCGGCTCAAACCATGCTCAACCTTGGCAGGAAAGTAACTGCAGTGAATTGCAGTCTCTTCCCCTGCCTCCTCTTCTCAACCCCATTCGATCAAACAATTAAGCACCGAGACTTGAGCACCGAGAAACAAAGATGTGCTCGCGCTGTGTGATCGAGAGCCGCAGCAGATAAATTATCCGCCGCCACCGATGCTCGATCACACAGAGTAAAGAGTGATAAATTAATTGTCTCTTTAACTTGCACCGACTTGCACTTGTGTCTCTTCTTCACAACTACTGAGTTTTTCTGTTTTTTTGCCCGCGCCCTTTCAGTTGTTCATCCTTTCTTGCTCACTGCTACGCTGCTGAACGGGCGCAATTAATTTGGCCCACTGATCAGTTGATATATTAAATGAATAAGATCGTTGCTCTTCTTCTTTTTTCTCTTCTTCCTTTTTTGCTCTTCTGTCGGGCGGCTAAATTTCCGTTGCCGTTTCATAAGCCACTAAAAACTAGGGGAAGAGCATTTAGAAATCGAAAAGGAAAAAAAGTGACAAATGAACAAAAGCACCAACCAGTGGCCCAGCAAAAGGAAAAGAAGAAAACGAACAACAGAACTACATCTTTTTCTACAACAACTACCACTAAGCGGATTGTTTGGTTATCTGAAAAAAAGTGAAAAAAAGTCAAGTGCTGTCCTACGACCAGAAAGCACTAAGTTATCGGTTTTTTCTCAAGAGTAGAGACAAGCTCGACGCTAGTTCGAGCTTACAACAATGACGGCTAAAGTTCTCTAGCGGCTACCGGCCGCTACTCAAGTTTAAAAACTTACAAATCTGTTTTTACGGTCACAAAAATTGTTTCAAGTTTTAGCTAAATTGCCAATTCAATTGCCATCAAACTTCATGCATTTTTAGCATTTTGTATATGCTAATTGAAAAAAACATTTTGCAGTGCGGAAATGACTTCAACTCCATTAGCTGCACTCCAAATCATAACAAGTCACCACAATTGATATTGAGACCTCTTCCTACTATTGTGTCAATACACACACACCCAATGTTGAAGAAGAACATTGTCGCACTTAAAATTATGATGGCAAAAGAAACATTTGTGGCCAATTAATCGACCCGATTGGTTTAGAGTGCTGAATGACAGGCGTAATAACAGCACTCGGAAATGAACGCAATTAGCAGTGCAATTCAATGCTTCAATTTAAAGCTTTCTTACTATTAAGTAATGTGAACTCGAGACTGAGCTATGATGACGATGATGATGATGGCAGATTGATGAACAAAAAGAAGAAAAAGTAGTAGTAGGATTCGATCACTGGGCGCAAACGGAAAGCAATCAAGAAAAATAGAAAAAAGAGAATTGTCGCTAGTAAATGACAATTATTTTACCCCTTTATGGCTTCAACTCAAAAGCAGCAGCACTCGACACAAGGCTAAATGGCTTTACGTTAGCCAGAACAGAAATGTGCACTTTTTTCAGTTATTTGGGTGTCGCAGTTCATTTTAATTTTTGCCCATTACTATCTTGTCTACATAGTTTGTGGAAGTGCTGTGCTGTAGTTAATTTAAATTTTTTACCCTTTTTGTGCTAGTGTCGTAATAATCAGCAACGTTGAATCGGCGCGTGCCACTTTATTGTTTCTCTCTATATTTTTTACCTACCTCCTTCTTTGGCCCCCTCTTTTTGCTGTCTGTTTAGAACAGTGAGGAGGAAATGCCGGTTGCAGAATTTTCTTCCTCCTTCTCCTGCTCCTTCTTTGAGACAGCAACTCAATTAGCGGTAATGTATTTAAATATATTCATATTCAGTGCCTTTGCACAGTGGCAGTGGGCGATGCGGCAGTGTGGTGATGTGTCATTTTTGGAAAAGAACTGGAAAAGTTCTGCTTTTCTTGCAGTGCAAACCAGAGCCACCATCACCTCAGTTTTCTCTTGGGTTTTCACTCTTTGACTGAGCCACACAAAAGACGGCTTGTCCACCATCTTCTTTTGTTTGCCCTGCTGCTGTCAAACTTTCTTCACCTCGACAGAAACAGCTGAGATTCCATATGACCTACTATTCTTTTGTTTTTGATGAAGGAAACCAAACTTAAGAGACTGCTGCTGCTACCGCCGTTGCTACAAGGTTTAGCAAAAGTCTAGGCTGTCTGTGAATTGTTTGGCCAGACCTTGTTGAGATCAATTTGACTAACCATTTGTTTTCAATGTTGTTAATTGCACTGCTGATGATGATGATGATGATGCGGCGGCAACGGCAGTGGTTGCTGCCAGTGCAGGGATGTGTCTGCCAAACACACACAAACACAGTCAGTCAAAGAGTGACAATCGTTTCTTTATTACTGCGGTTAAAAACTGTAACAGCAACAGCAATTATTATTAAGATTGATCGCTTCTAGTCTCACCGATGGCAGAGTTGGAAAGGAAGGGAAAGCTTTCACACAAAGTTTTCTCCGGCAATCATCGACAATGACAGACAGACAGACAGACTGACAGTCAGCATAGTAGCAGTGTCCGAGTGGATGTTCTCTGATCACCGACTCTGTGATTTGCCATCTTTCTCCCTCCCTTCCCTTCCCTCCTTCCCCTTTACTCAACATCTTTCATTGCAGCCATCAACGGCGGCTAACAAGTTCAAGTGTACTTTTCTTTTGAGGACCACTCATTAGGCGATTAGTGTTCGACGATGAGTGTACTACACAGAGCAAGGAAAAAAGGCTGCCTGCTTAGTTCACATCTTTTTCTTCCCTTTTTTCTTTTCTTTGCTTTCTAAACAGCACGTCAAAAGGCAGCAACAACAAGAAAAGCTAAAGCTAAAGCTGCAATGTCTAAAAGAAAACAAAGTGGCGATGATGTCCAGTAGCGAGGAGATAAAAACCACCGCACAGGGAACTGCTACTGCTACTACTGCTGCTGTTCCACCGACTTGGTGATAATTAATCGAGCTCCTCAATGTCAACACAACAAACAACAACAGCACAGTGACCAGAAGTTTAGTGCACAGACAATGCCATCGTTAACAAACACAAACACAGACAGACAGACGCTTTCAACAGCTTCTTTTTTGTTTGACTAATGGCCGATGCTGGTGTTGGTGCTGGAACAAAGCATCAGCACCAGCACACACACTTCAGCAAAGCTGTCGCCCGGCATGGGGCGTCTTAGTTCAGTTCAGCCTTTGTTCAGTGTCTCTACTGAGCACACAGAAGTGTTAGCACACTCTCTGGCAGGCGCCACCAGGATTAATTGGCTCCTCATTAGTGTGAATGGACAAAAACAGACTGTCTGAATGATCAGAGAAAGAAAGAAGAATTTTCTCTGTAAAAATGTGCTAAATTGAAGTGATGTTCCACAGAGCTAAAGAGTCGCCACAGTGTCAACTGGAGAGCGAAATTAGTCAGTTTTAGAACTGTACTTTTTGGTCACAACTTTGTCCCCATTTCACAGCTGTTCTGGCTGTTTTTCCTGATCTAGAAGGCTAAAGACACCATTTGAAGGACACCACCTCCTCTTCCACCTCCTCTTTAACACTGCCTCGTTGACCAGTTGTGGTAATTATACCGTGCAGTGCTGTGCTTATGCAAAGCGGGCACAACTAACCTCTAATTAGTTGCTGAAAAAGGCCGCACAGCAGTCACACACACTCACACTCCTGCTGACCGATGATCGATTTGGGACTGTTTTTTTGTTGCCACTGCTGCCGTTTGTATTACTGGTGCTCTTCTTTTTGAGTTCATTAAATTGTCAAGCACACTCTCAAACGACTGAGTTTGTCGATCACGAGAAAGGATGACACTGTTCTCTGGAACGGGAAAAGAAGTTCATCTATCGCTTTGTTGACTTGACCTCGATTATTTTGCTTCTTTTTCTTTCATTTTGATGCTCTCACTGTTTTTACCCCTGTTTCGGGCGCCCTTATCTATAAACAATTTATTACTGTAACCACACACAGCCAACACCACAACCACAACTTTCATTCACTGCCCATTTTGCAGGCGATGATTGTAATGCAAATGACAAACAACATCAGAAGCTGAAGTTTCTGCTGTTGCACTGAAAAAGAAGCTTTAGTTCAGCGCTATCAAATATTAATGGGCAAATAATTTAAATTTCAATCGCACACACTTCGCTGCTTCTTCGTTTCTGGCTCTTCTTTTCGGGTCATGTCACCAGTAGCTTCAATTTTTTTTCATCATTTTCTTACTTCTACCACAGTGAACTGAAAATGGAAGGAGAGTTGCCAATGATTTTAATTCATTTCTTCACTGCTTCATTTCGCGCTTTGCAACCTCCTGCATGTGTCTTTGCTTATCATTTATTTACATTTGTCTGCTTGCTGGCCCTGTTTTTGCTGCTTCAGAAAAATCTCAAAACACCAAAACTAAAGCAAAATCAGCAGCAGCCGATTCGGCATCTCAATTGTAAATTTTTGTTTCTCGCACCGCTTGGCTAATTTGCTGACCACTAACACCATCGAACAAAAACAGATCTCTTCTCATTTTTATTTCACTTCTTCTTCAGAACACACTTTAGTCCCATTTGATCCCAGGCGGCCTGCATGAACAACAGGGCAATGAAGGAATGAGGCGGCTACTGCATTTGCTCCACTGCCCTTCAGTGGTCAAACCACAAAACAACCAACCAACAGTGTTCTGCAGGTCAATTCCAAGTTGCTCCACCAAAAAGAAGGAACAAAGGTGCACAAAGAAAGAGAAAGGGAAAAGGAAGGGGTTAAGGGTGCAAATTGAATTAGGTCGTGCAATTAGCACGGTTTTGGGCGGCATCGGCACCAGCACCAGCAAATGCAATTGAACAGCAGCAGCAGCAGTTTTTGGTCCACTGCGTGAACAGTGGGTAGCCCCAACTCAATCTGCTGTCGGTGTGTTTCTAGATGTTTGTCAGGCAACACCGAAAAAGCGAGGAGCACAAATCAGAGAGCAAATTCAGTAGAACACCAGCAGCAGCATCACCGGCCAATTACCGAAATGCAGTGTGCAGTGTGCTGTCAATGGGCACCGAAACTTGATTAGCCCGCGTTTCTGCTGCTGCTACTGAAGAGAAGAGAAAGAGAGAGGAGGCTGGTACTAATAAATGTTTGATGAGGCCCAAGATTCATTCGATAACAATCGATCATAATGAAGGCAATCGAAGTAATTGACTGACGGTAGCGGTGGTAGCACCATCATCATCATCATCAACAGCAGCAGCAGCAACAGCAAAGACCCAATTGCCTCCTCACTCTCCAGCTCTCAATAATTGATAGACAGACAGACAGACTAACTGTGCAAAGACACTGGCGGCAGTTGCCTTTTATTTTAATTCAATCGCTGGTGATGATCCTCACCTCCTCTCTAAAACAAAACTACGTTTGCTGACTTTGAAGATAAGAAGGGTGAGGATGAGGAGGAGGTTGCATTACCAATTAAACTTGCAGAAAAAATCCAAGTCTCAACAAACTCATTAGATTTTCCCCTCGTGACAAAGTGAGATTTTTTATAAAAAAAAACAAAAAACAAAAAACAAAAAACAAAACTTGAGGCCTTCAGAACCTCCTCATCCTTCTCCAGTGTCCTTGACGTTTTCTTCGATTATTTCTGCCCATTTCCTCTGCTGTTTCAAAGCTTCTCCTCGACTCTGCGCCCCTCCGGTCCACACTCATCCGATGACTTCTCATCTGCACCGGTGCATTGGCCCACTCCACAAAACGGCGGTTGACGGGGAAGCTCCGCGAGGGAACGGCAAAGTGCTCGTGAACCGTCTCCATGCTGGCGTCATTGCGCAGCGGCCGCACGTAGACGGGCAGCGTCTTGAACTTCTCCTGACTGACGGCGTACAGCTGATCATTCTCCGGCAGACTGCCGACGTCGTCCACCTCCTTGGGCGCGGCCCCTAGGTTGATCCACTTTTTGTCGTGCCAGTGCTCCTCCTCCTGGTGGGCAAACTGTCGGTAGCGAGACTTCTCGTCGTTCATCGTCCGGTCCTCCATTGGAAGTGCCTTCCTACCGTTTTCCGCTGGAGAAGCGGACAGAGGAGGACTTTTATTATCATCAGGACTTTTAGCTAGCTCACTCAGCTCGCCCGGCTTGCCCCAGCGAATCTGAATGGCGTACTGGTGGGGAAAGTGGTCGCTGTCGAGGTTGTGCGACTGCACCTCTTCGGTGTACTTGTCTCGATGTTTGTTGTTGTTGTTGTTGTTGTGATTGTTTGGTCGGTTATTGTTGTGATGGTCTGGTCGATCGTTGTTATTCGGTGGGTTTCCAGGTTGATTAGCAGGCGGCTTAGGGTTGTTCAGGTGATCGTTGATGTGGTTGATGATGTTGTTGTGGTGATTGTTGTTGTTATCATTTTGTTTTCCATTGCCGTTTTGCATTGGTGGGGCATTGTTTGCTTCATTGTTTTTGTTGATTGGATGCTTTGAGATCTGATTATGATTGGAATTGCTGTGTGGACGGTGATTTGGGAAGTTATTGTGATTGTTTAAGTTGTGCTGTCGACTGTTATTCGGCGGTGAGTGATTCATTGGCGGTCGAAAGTGCTGGTTCTGGTTTTGATTATTTAAATTCGATTGGCCGTTGAAGTTTTTGTTGTGGTTGCCGTTGTTGTGGTGGTTGTGGTCGTTCATGTTTGGTGGCAGATGATTTTGCTGCTGATTCCTGCCATTGTTGTTGCCATTTGGAGGATGATTAAACTCCTGATTTGCTAGATTTTGTCTCGGTGGCCCTTGAAAGGGCTTCTGCTGAGGCTGGTTTGGTCGATTTTGAGGCCGATGGGCATTTTCATTTGGTAGATTCTGCCTGTTCTGGTGGCCATTCATGTGTCCATTTGAATGACCGTTTTGCGTCATCATCACCGGCGGACCTTGGTGGCCATTTTTGACAGGCGCCCGTTGATCAAGTTGATTCGGATGCCTGTTCCGCTGATTGTTGTTGTTGTTGTTGTTGAAATTGTCACGAGCTGGTCTACTGTTGATCTGATTCGGGTGACGGTGCTGCTGCTGCTGTTGCTGATGATGATGGTGTTGATTATTGTTATTATTGTGATTCTTAAGATTATTGTTCTTATTGCCCCCATTAATCTGCTTAAACAGGTGCCCCTGCTGTTGGTGATGCTGTGCCCGGTGAAAGGAGTTCGTTTGCGCCGATTCAGAGGTGAGCAGGTCGCTGAAAAGCCACAGTGTGGCCTTTTTTCCGCTGCTGCCGCTGCCTTTAGGAACTGCCGCTGGAAAACGGTCGAAATTTGTTCTATTTTGTCTCAAAAATAAAGTTGGAATAGAAGCAGAAACAGTTGAAGTCACCATCTCCTTTTCAGTGGCGGCTGGTGCCACTTCGTAAATGGGCAAGTAAAATCGAACCGGACGACCATTGGTCGTCTTGGCACTCTTCTTGCCACCGGCACTGCTGATGATATCATCTCGATGCACAAGCTTCAGCTTAAATTGAGGAGATTTTTTCAAAGTATTTGTGGTGGTGGTGGTTGTAGAAGTTGCAGAGGAACTGTTGCTAAAATTGAATTGAGCTGCCAGTGCCTGGCCGTTGCTGGCACCAGCCAAAGCAGCGACAGCAGAAGCAAATCCGGTGAGCACCAGCAGGAAAAATCGAAAAAGCATAGCGCTGTGATCAACATCAATCGAGTGAAAGTGAAATTGAATCACCGCTCCCCTTGTTGCTGTTGTCTATTCCTGATCGTCGGTGATCGTCAGTCGTCGTCGTTGATGATCGTCAGGTGAACTGTGAAAGTAATGGTGCTAGTAGTGGTGCCTGATTCATCTGCTGCCGCCGCCGTCGACGAACTATCTCGAATGTCAATAGATCTACTCTACTCGACTACTCGACTTCTAACTAAACTACAAGTGTGTGTGTGTGAGTGCTTGAAAGGTGCTCCTGCTCAGCCATTGTCTCATTGCACTAACAGAACACGTGAAATGAGGAGAAGAAAAAAGAAAACCAAAGAACAAAGTGGCAGTAAACTCCTCCGTTGTAAACTCGTTTGTAACGGTGCAGCACTGTGTGTTACATCAACAACAACACCGAAGAAACATGAAAGAAGACGTAAGCTGCTTTTGCCGATCTTCCCTCGCACTGGAAGAGCGAGAGCACAACTGAGATGATCAATCGCCGTTTGAAATAGAGCATATCCCGAATCGACTCTGTCATTGTCTTTCTCTCTCACTCATTTAGCAGAAGTTAGCAGTTGTAGTGCAGTAGTAGTGGATCGCCCTCAAAGACACTAGCTGCTCCAAAGACGATTTAGTCATTTGTCGACTGTTTTCTTTCTCCCTCAATCACTGTTGTTTTAACTACTTCAAAACACACTTCTCTCTCTCTTTCTTTGCTGCCGGCTACGCTTCTACGCAAATATTTGGCAAAATTGACAAACGATTTGCAGTTGGCTTTCTCATCAAGTCAGAAAAAGAGTTACAATGTCTTCCCGCAAAAAATCGAAACTTTTTGACAGAGGCAGCAGCAACAGCAGTAGAAAATCTGACCGGCTGACCTGGCCAACGTGCACAAACTTACAAACTCACACCGATTTCGCCCTTATGTTTTTCCTGTTGCCCGCGTGTTGTAAGGCGCCAATCAGCAACAGCAGCAACTGCAACTCAGTTCCCTCCCCAAAGTTGCCGCCGCCGCAGCTTCAGCTTGTCATCTCCCAACAAACACAGCTATAATCGCTGTCTTCATTTGCCAATCGGAAAAGAAGGCAGAGGGAGAGGGCGAAAAGGAAAGAGTTCGCAAGATTTTCCGCTCTACACTCTTTGTAGCCTCCTCACTGCTGCTGGAGCTGTATGATCGGTGGTAATCAGCATCACAGTAAAGAAGCGCTGGAAGCTTTGCAGGACAGCAAATTAGCACTGCAATTAGTACCTATGAGTGAGGGAGCTTTGCAAAATAAACGGTGTTGGCGATATTCGCTGCACCCACTCTGTTCTTTTCGAAGGTGCTCATCACTTCTTCACTCCTTCATTTCATTAGCTTTCGCCCAGTGCACGGCTTCTATTTTCGGGAGTAGTAGTAACTCTTGTGCCCCTTAAAATATACCGACTGCATCAATACACTGCGAGTTTTGCTCTCCCTTTGCTCGGAAAAGAAACTGCAGCAAAAAAGTATGTTCAGCAGAGGTGCACTCAGCAGTTCATTCCGCACCATTCTAGTCGAGTTTACTCCAGTCGCCTTCATTGTTTTGCCTCCTAATAGTAGTAATAGTAATGATGATAAAAATAATAATAAAGATTGCACTAAGTGTAAGTGAGTGGAGAGAGTCAGTTGTGTTAGGCAAGTGTCGCAAATTCATAACTGCCCAAAAGTGTCTTGTTAGTGTTTTTAGTACGCTCATGTAAAAATGCACCCATTCACGCACACACCTTCTCTCAAAGAAGATCAGTTCACTTTCTCTCTCTCTCTCTCTCTCTCTCTCTCTCTCTCTCTCTCTCTCTCTC
>JAALOO010002384.1_pt1 | contig 10425 bp, 3 predicted proteins | sample 7257641 | NCBI WGS metagenome assembly JAALOO01 (sample SAMN14085613, study PRJNA598686) | mite metagenome | biome: ENVO:01001000; feature: ENVO:01001002; material: ENVO:01001226; isolation source: single female mite from University of Michigan culture on fish food culture... ... | reverse complement strand
GAGAGAGAGAGAGAGAGAGAGAGAGAGAGAGAGAGAGAGAGAGAGAGAGGAAGAAGGCAAAGAGATGGATGCGGCACAGGTGAGGGTACAGTGTAATGGCTTCATTAATGGCACCGTGCCATGGCGGTGATCCTATTTCAAGAGGGAGATGTGCAGATGGCATTGAGGCACCGCAGCACCGACAGGCACTCCGAAACTGCCAACTCGCCATAATTGCCTCTTTGCATCGCACCTCAATGTTAACGGGCCATTTGGAGCGAATTGCCTGTCGCTGATGTGTCTACCATGGATTCTCAGCTGCTGCCCAAACTCGCTCCGACTGCTCTGTCCACTGCAGCTTCCACTATTACCGCTCAGCTCAGCTCACTGGCGGAGAGTGTGCAATTAGCAGGCAAAAGAATGTACGGTGCAGTCTCAGTGTCACACAGCATCGATGCTGATGCCTGTAAAGGCTTTAATTAATAGGTACTCTAGCTTGCACTGCCTTCCCACTAACGACCACTCACCTTGCTAATTGTCATCTGCCTGTTGTGGCTGCTTGGTGAATGCATAGAGGGGCTCTCAGTGGATGTAGACCAACGAGGCCAACAGAGAGTGAACGCTGCTGGCAACGTTGAAATGCGGCTGTGGTGGCTGCGAGGGCACGATCGCACGGGTAATGGCAATAAATAACGATTCCTCATTGCTGGTCATTCAATTTGCAAGTTGTAGCCATCTTTTTGTCTCATCATTACCTTTATGACCACCACTGCACAGTAATTACCTGTAATTGTAAGCCAACGCCAGGCAGTCGGATATACTGTGTGTGCATTTGCTGGTGCCTTCGACCATTTGCCGCTTCAAACCCGATCAAGTGAGTATCCTGGCAAGGTAACCAGCTCTCTGGTGATCTATTGAAGTTTTGCTGGTGTGCTTTCTTCTCCTGTTTGGAATATCAATTAGATGCCAGTGCCGATGTGCGTTAGAGAGGTGCACTCGGCCATGGCGGTTGGTTGCCAAAACAGAGAACATTAATGCAGTTAGCGCGAAAAATCACATTTCGGTTGACTCTTTTTCAGACAATGTCTGTCTGCCTGTCTGTCTGTGTGTGTTCTTGTTCTGCCTGTCTTCAACTACGGCAAACAATTTGCTCATTTAACACATGCACCAGCAAGGCGACGAAAATATTACCATTTTCAATTGCCAAACAGCAACACCTGTTCACCTGACCAAACTGAAGCAAAGTTGAGTTTTTTATGCTTGCCTTTGCCTCAAATGGGTGCATCCTACCTTACGTAGCAGTATTTACTTCCTTTGAAGCAGCTAATGAAATCTTGTTCAACTTGCCACGGCTCACTTTATGGTACGCACATTACGCGAGCGTCTTTCCACATCTAATTGCATGATGATTTATGGTGCTCACTGTTTTTTGGAGGCTTTGTGTCTGCCGTCTGCAACGCCGGCTGATCTATTTGTCTATTTTGGGGTGCTTTCAAACAAATAACAATAGATTTTTGGCGGTGTAAACGTTAGAAAAGGGGTTTGCTGGCAGCATCAGCTGTCTGTCTGGTACTAGGCATGTCCACTCATCCACAGTTGCCTTGCTGCACCCTGCATGTCGTCTTTGTGCATTAGACATCGATCTCAATGGGCATTCTTTTGGTTCTCTACCGAGCAAAGCAATGAAACCACAATGCACGTGTGTTTGTCATGCAACACTCTCCATCACTGTTGAACCTGCTTGATTGACTATAAATACCGACACATACAGTGCTGTATTGTTGCTGCGGCAGTCGTTGTTGTGGATGCTGTTAATCCTAGTCAGGCTATCGTTTAAGATGTTGTGCAGCACATTTCCTTACCAGTTTAGCCAGTAATGTTGTTTGGCTAATTTATGTCGATAGATGAAACCTTGTGTCCGGTAAGACACCAAAGGAGCATACTGCACAAAAATAGAGGTTAGAGGTGGTGCCAGCCGACAGTGCTTGTGGCTCGACTCCAACGGTGCCTCGACTTGCGTGAGCCGACGGAAATTAAGTGAGTGCAATGAGGTTGTGTTCGGGACTGCCAAGGAAAAAAAGAAATAAAGAGAGACCATGATGTAATGAGCGGCAACCTTGGCAAGAGATAAGGTTAATTGACTTGTCATGCACTGCCTTGATTGACTGGCCACCAGTGCTCGAGTTGCCAGTAAGCAACAGCAACAGCAGCAGCGGTGTGCAGCGTCCCAAGCGCCTGTTTCTCTTTCTTCGTGTTCCGACGTACACTTTTTTGCATATGACATCAAAGTAGCGTACTTGGCTGGCGACGTTCGAGCACTGTGGAGCGAACAGTGTGACCAGCACTGTTGAGCATCGATTTCATTCGCGACTGATCATTCACTGGCTGCTGCACTTGATGGTGGTAATGACAATTGGCTGCACACTTGCACATTGTTTTAGTGAAAGGTGACAGCAAATGACTGTGCATGGCAAGGCACTGCTGACAAGCAGACGGGCGCCGTCACCTGATGAGAGTCATCAAGTCGATTGACAGTCTGAAGATGAAGAGGAGGACGATACTGAACAGCCACTGAGAGGCAATTTGTGGCAGGCAGCCTGTGTGCGCCATCGCAACTAACGAGTTGGCCTGGTGGGTCGTGGTGGCAGGAGCAACAGTACAATGCCCACAAGTGGCCATTTGTTTGCATATTACCGCAGGCTGAAATCACATCACCTCAGCTATACTCACCTTTCCTGGGTTCGCTCAGTTTTTTATTGCCCGTTCACTCGGGCAGCCATTAGGGCCCGATCATTAGGGTAATGTCTAATGTCCAGGCGGTAATGGCATTGCAATGATGGGACCTCAACGACGCCATCGCCTAATGGCGTCCTCGTCGTCGGTGGCAGCCAGCACTACAATGCATACTTTTCCTCTGCCTGGAGCTCACGACCAGACTGGAAATGTGCGACTTTTCAATTAGACAACAAGTGAGATTGCCTGCTTTAAATTACTGAGAAAAAGAAAGATCACCTGGCAACACATCGAACGGTTTTAAAGTTAACGAGAAGGATAAGACTGCCATTTGGGAAAAGTGTCATTATGCCTGCATAAAAGGGTAATTTCTTTAGGTAGAATACACTCTTCTTATTTACCCATAGTGTTTTAGCACATTTATTAGTTAGTGCATTCATTCAATTTGATTGTTTTCTTTTTGATGAAAAATGAAGCATCTAAATGGTACCCCGAATGATGACTAACATCATTTTCTAAGAATCATTTTAAGTTCAAAACAAAAAATTTCAACATAAAGCAGCGTGCTTTCAATGACACTTTTTAATCAAGACAACCAAGAAACTATTGTTTTGGAAGGTGTCTTTTCAAGTTTGCACATTGTTCTTAGCGCCAGTATAACTTGTTATTTTGTTTTGAGTTCACGTTTTTAACATTATTTTTAACTGAATAGTACAATAAAAAAAGAATTTATTTAAAGTACAATTGCTATTATTCGTTTTTCAAGACATTGTAATTATTATTATTACTATCGTTTTTCAGAGACTGCTACTCAGCGTAAAAAAATGACGCTCAGGAGGCAACCAAGTGTTTTCAGGTTCAGCTTGGCATGGTCTATTCTACCGAGCTATTTTATGAGATAGAAGCATGACATATAAGTCAGTGGCACCTAATGAGGAGTGGGTTGGGTGGTAGGCTGATGCCAATGCATGTAATTGCGGTCAGGATGACAGTGAGATTATCTGACTGACGGTGACACAATGAGGACAGGCATGAAATATACTGATTTACGCTGTCTTTTCTCTCACACAGTGCTGACGTTAATTTCTCTATTTGTTAGTTTTCACTTCAAAAATGGTTTTGTAAACTAATTTTTTTTCGAAATGAAACAAAACTGACTGTTTCCAGTATGTTGAAGTATTCCGTTATTTGAAAGTGTGGGGCAATGTTCTTGCCTGAATAGTCAATGGATTTGTTTATTTATGTCAACGGAAGCGTTGTTTGCCTGATAAACAACTGTGTTTCAATTAAACAAGCAGTTGCTTCATAGAAAACCTTTTTCGGGCAGCTTGATTTGTTTCAAAGAGAACTGACTGGAAGCTCTATTTACTGAAAAGACTGAAACGCAGGGGGTTAACGTCGGTTCCAACAGTTCTGGTCAGTGCACATCACATCACGCTACAGAAATTGGTGCAAATTATTTTTAGGTTTCATTGAGAGTGCATAAAACCACTGGCACAGCGTAGCAAAAAAAACACTTTTCTTTGATCCAAAGTGAACTCGACTCGCACTCTGCAGGCGTTCTTCACTGACTACTCAGCGCCAGTGTAGTAGCCTTCCTTTGAACGTTTCTGATCTTCTCCACCGCCACTGTTCATTGTGTATACTGACCGCCCAAGTGCCTCTTTTTGTTGCTCAAAAACTTGAAACCGATCAGTTGCTAAATATAGCTTTCTAATTAATTGCCCTGGTATTGTATGCAAACGTAAACAGCATCAGTCAAGCGGGGACGTGTGACCAGACCGAGATGTCAATTGGGTGCCAGTCCCTTTCTCCCTTCCATAGGTTCCAGCAGTGCTGTTCAGTAGTTTACTTTAGCGCTAGTGTCGAGTGGTGTCCGCTTCAGGCAAAACACGTTTCAAATTTGTTGGTGCTAATCGTGTTAATGTCTACAGCCAGTGAAATTGGCAGATAGTTTGGCACAAATGACATGGACTTGTGGAACTCTGTTGCCGCTGGCGCAATGAGCACACAGCAGTGCCAAACAGCCGAGTACAGAACCTAATGATCACACTGCCACAAAGCAACCTTAAACTTTTGCAGCAACCTCCTAATGAGCTTCAACAAAATTCCGAGTATGCTGCTGGTGGAGCAGTCTCTCCGTCCGGCTGCAATGACACTACCACACACGTGCACAGGCGGACACATGTCTTGTGGTAATGTATGCAGGTTGTTAGGATAGATTTGCAATTTAATAAGAGTTGAAAACTGCAATTGCTAAAGCCTCAAATGTGCCCATAGCAATGGTAATAGGGCTGTGATGAGGTCGTCAGCACGGGCCTGGTGCAAGAATTTAGATGAGACAATCACTCTTTTGGGGGGCACACACTCACACAGGCACAGTGCTAGGCTTATAAAGATGTCAGCTTTAATTGCCAAAAGGAAACGAGTGAATGTGCCATTTTGAGCAGTGGAACGAATGCCCCACAAAAAGTCGGTCTTTTCCACTAAACTTACTACTACAATGCACATTTTCAGAACTGCTTTAAATACTAATGCGAGGTTCACTGAAACTACTTTTTTATCTAATATTCACACTTTAGATGGGTGCATTATTTTGGTTGAGCAGTATATCATTGTAAAATTCTGGTTTATTTACTATTTCCAAACAATTCTTGAGTCGTTCAGGACATTGTCACCAGAACTGACTATAAATAGACGGCTGTTTGACAGCAACAGTAAGAAAAAGGTCTCAGTTGATATATTTGCACTGTCGCACATGTCCACTGGAAATGTTTTAACTGGCTATTTTTTCAATTTCCAGTGCAAATCAATTTGCCGTTACTAGGTTTATTTGTACCGTTTCTCTGAATGGCGTCGTTACTTACCGTCAAGTGTTCATTTTACGACTGCTAATGCCATCATTTATAGATTATGCTGCTTGTCTGTATTGCTGAGCTTCTGCTCCCTAAACAGCTACTGCTACTCATTTCAAAGGCTGTTTTACTTAAACTTGCTGAACTAATTTACGATTATGGCTGTGTTTGAGGCGAATTTGTGGCAAACAAAGAAATTATGAGTGGAACAATTTTTAGCAGTTCTCAATAGAATTACATCAATTAACTGCTCTAATGCACCAAACACTGGGACATTTATGTCACTTCAACAGCGTAAGATTGCCCTCTGTTTTGTTGATCAATAAGTTGGCAAGCGGGTAATTGGCTGCTAGACAGTGTAGATGTCTTTTTTTGTAATACGGCAAAGAAGATGACAGTGTACAATCGTGCAATTTGGCCAATTTAAAAATAAATCTTGAAAAAACTTTAAAATTATTTAGCATAGCCTCAGCACATTCGGTCGTTTTACCGATGTTGCTCACTATGGTAGTGCTGGTAATTTATGGCACGGACGGATGCTTAGAGTGCAATGGCCAAATAAGGCTGACGAGAGGATGAGCAGAGTGGAGGAAAAGTGCGGACAAGTGGCGGCAGAGGAAGAAGATGAGTGAGGCAACTCGGGACACTGCGCCTGTTACTGCTTCTTCTGTTTGCACTTGGCACTCGGCGACACTTCGCTTTAGTTGGTAATTCTGTGCTAGTGATTCTGCTAGAAATTAAACGGTTTGTTTGAGCAACTGACTGTAGGCTAGAATCGAATGGCCATTTGACACACTCTGAAAACTATTAATAGTAACCACAAACTGCAGACTGATCGAGAATTGGGCTTTTAGCTTCTGGAACTCATTTTACACTAAACTTTAGTATACCAAGCTGGTTTCTAAAATAAAAATAAAACGCTTTTTTCCTGTTTTCTAATTCTTTCCTTCTCATTCAAACTATGTAAACGCCATTGTTGTGTTGTCGTGTGTATTCCGAACACATCCTGCTGCTGCTTGCTTTCATAAGACACGCTCCTTGTGCCCTTTCCGTCAACTAATTGCCCTCTAATTGGCTGTAATATGAATCCCCACAAAGGTCGCCACCGTCGTCTGAAAGAACTGCTGTTAAACTTTGCTGCACAGTCAGAAAACTGTAGTTTGTCTCGATTAATCATGCCTTAATGAAACCGTGGTGACACGACAACCGTCTTCTCTTATGTTCATGTGTGTCTCCTTTGCACTCAGTGGCCGCGGTATTTGCTGCTGTAAAGAGCAGCAGCAAAAAACGGAACTTGTTTCAGCTGTTGTCACTTGCAAATGTGGGCAAAGTGTGACAGTGTGAGGTGGCATCGGCAGTGTGCTCACACTACAGCTAATTGCCGCTATAAGGATACACTTTATTATCGACCTGTTAACTTTCTGCCACCGTCATTAGTTTGAAGTGTCTGATTTATTAACGGAAGCACACTTAAACTTAAATTCAAACTCAAACTCACTCACACACATACTAACCCTTTCCCTCTTCTTTTTCCTCTTTAGGTAAGTGACAATCAATGTCTGCTTGGCCCGGTGCATCTTTGCCCTTTTCCTGCTGTTTTTCCCCCTGCCTGTCTGTCTGACTCTCCTCATCTTCATCTGTAATTGATTTATTTTTGGAACGTACATGCAAGTAGTGTTTATGAAACGCAGATACTGGCAACCACAGTGTGCAACTTTCTCTATTGCGGCTGGCCACATGTTGCACGCCTTTGCTCTATTTTCTAATTGCCTCTTTAGAATGCGTCTGTCCATCGACTCCTTTCCCCTTTTTGATTGTGCCGTTTGATAATTAATTAAGCAATTAATCTTCATCTGTATAAGGCAATTTATATTCTTTCAAACGGCTTTCTACTGAACCAACTTTACAGGTTTTGTGGCAATTTCAGCTTGTTTACAGCTTGGTTCTCACTTATTAGATTGAAAAATTGGTTAGGCGCCAGGTGCAAGAATGAAAAAAGTTTCAAAATTTGAAAGGGTTTTGTTAGGAACCGTTTCAAATTGCAATCGTGAGCAGTCACTGAATTTAAACACATTTTTCTTTTTTTTTCATCTTATTATCATTTTAATGCACACTCAAACCGCACACGTATCAAACATATGTCAGTAGTGCATTTAATATTTTTTATGGAACTGCTTTTTTATATAAGTCTTAATTGTTATTATGTTTAATTATGTTTTATCAATTTCAATTAGCTCCAGCTCATGCACGGTTTTTGTGATCAACGGTTTAGTCAGCAACAAAAAAGAGGTAATGCTATGTTATAAGACCCTGTTGAAGTACTTGTTCAAGCAACATCTTCGTAGGTCAGCTCAAAAATACTTTAAAAGCACCCAAAATGGCCATAAATCATCGTTTATGATCCTCTGATGATGATCTGTCTGTATCATAACTAATCTTAGAGCATCTAGTCATCATTTATGATTATATGATGACCCAGATTAATTGCAATAATTCACTCGTTTTGCTAATATAATTTACTTTTGCCACTAAATTAAGAAAATTGTTGCTTTTAATTGCAATAAATGAAGGGCAGTCAAGATCATTCATCTGGTCATTCATGGTTTTTTACTAATACTTATCAGTTCAGTTGCATAAATTAGCAGTTGCCAAGCAAACCACAGTAAAAACACCATTCATGTGTGCCCTTTTCTAGTATTATCAATAAAAATTTTAAATTTTTTTTTAGTTTTTTTAGTTGTTTGTGTTTGGAAAATGCTGACGCTTTTTCACACTTAAATCACAGGTACCATTACATTACCATTGTTAGTTCATCAAGAAACCAAGAAAATGACCGATTTAAGTTTATGGTTGTGATAACGATAAGAAAAGAATAGAGTGGAATTACCAAGAATAATTAGTGTTGTTGTTTTTATGGCGCTGTTAATTGTGTGCTCACGTTGCACCAATGCAAATAGATTGAGAAAAGGAAACAGCGCTGTTCAGACTGCTAACAAACACCGTGATTCATTGTCTGGTCGTTAAATTCCGGAAGAATGTTATCTCTTTTTCTAGATTACCTTTCAGTCTAAATAATTCTATTCTCAATTGCTATTTTATTATGCTTCAGAATAGAAAATGACAAAAACAAGGGCAATTATTTACAATAAAATTTCTGATTTCAAACATTTGACAAATGTTAAAACTCAAGTTTTGTATTGAAGTTGAATTTTTTGTTTAGATACCGAATCAAAGAATTTGTTTTTAAACTTGTCTAAAAATTGTTAAAATGGCAGTGTGTCAATGGTTCTGCTTTGGATGCTGATCATTAGTTGTTGTTGAGCATCGCAGCACAGTCGTGTCAATAATCGATAGACAAATATAGCGTCTTGAGTCGAGTTTTCCGTTAAGCGTTAATTGCTCAGCAAGTCGTCATCCTCGAGTGAACGACTTCTGCCCACTCTCTTTCTCACTTCACTTGGCCCGCACTGGCCCACACTTGGTCATCCTAATTGACCGTTCTATTTTAGTGTAGTCCAAAAGGACGTCTACTGCGTCTTCTTATTTGTGCCTTGCCTGATGTTCTGTTCCTTCTGTTGCCTGTTGATCAACAGTGTTGCATCGTTTTCCAAGCAACGTTCTATACAGCGCCTTCCATTCTTGTCCGGATTAGTCATCAATTGGCGCACTACTTTTCCGCAGCTTTCAAGTGTAGACTAAATGTCTTATTCAAATTGCACAAAAGCGTAGATTTAAATCGCACACAAAGCGTCTGGTCATAATAATAAATGAGATTAATGTCATAATGGAACACTTTTATTGCTGCACGATTACCGCGGTGATGCTCAGCACAACTGCCGCCGACGCCGGTCTGCTACATGTCTGTTGCCAGCGTGCCAGCTCACACTTCCACGGCTCCCATTCGGTGCCACCGATGACGTCTAATCCACGATTTGCGCCGACAAATAAAGTCCTCAACCGTTCTTTCCTTCTGCGTATTGCCAGTTTCCTGATGATTTACTTGTTTCTCATATTTCTAGTTTGCCTTTCCTTTATGCTACAACTAATAACTGAGGCCTGATCACTAATCTGCCGTCAGTTGATGTGCAGTACCTTGACTCGCCATTTCGGCCAACAACCCTTGCGGCAACACTAAGTTGTGGGTGCACGCGCGACAGGTGCTTTCTTCTAGCAAATCTCCTGCCACATCTGGTTGTGATGTTGTGATCACTGGCAAGTTTTACAGACAGCGTATGAATCCACTATTGCTCCGTAGTCAGTTGTTGGCAATGTTTGTTCAATTACAAAGTATTAGTAATTTGGCAAATTAAATTTAAGTTTGCTGCTTCTTAGACACTTGTTATCTACCGTCACTAAAGTAATCCTTTTTACCTGTGCTTAAAACTTAATTACTACTCGTTTTTCCGATACTGTATCAGTATCACAGTTTTAGCCATTTTCTATGAAGAAAAGTTTTTCTTTTTTGTGCAAATACTTTTTAGCGTTGCAAATGATCTAACTTCCCTAATCTAACTTCCCTAAAAAATGATGTTTCTCTCTCTGCACACACTTTTTTGCTTCTATAAATTACATCGTTTAAGATTTCAAGAAACTGTTTTCGCACAATAAACAAGCTAAATGGCATCTTTCAAATGGTACCAAATTTGAAGTGATTCGAACACCGAGTGCATTTTTAAGATCATAAATTCGAACTTTCTGAATAAGTTCTATACGATTTGTTTTGACTCTAAAAAATACATCGTGAAAGTTATTGAGCTGCGGTTTTTGCCTAAATACTTAGCTTACGGATACCTACTTACTGGCGTTAAGGCAACCGTCACTCGAACTTTTTAGTTTTTCACGTCTCTAATAGTTTCCA
>JAALOO010002383.1_pt1 | contig 10426 bp, 13 predicted proteins | sample 7257641 | NCBI WGS metagenome assembly JAALOO01 (sample SAMN14085613, study PRJNA598686) | mite metagenome | biome: ENVO:01001000; feature: ENVO:01001002; material: ENVO:01001226; isolation source: single female mite from University of Michigan culture on fish food culture... ... | reverse complement strand
CACGCAAAAAAAGGCTCGCTGTAGTCCTGGCTTGCCAGACTTACCCCCCTGTTTGATTAACCCTAGCTAGGCGTTTCAGTTTCTCTCTTGGATTGGTAAACTTTGTCTTTTTATCTATTGAGGTCTTTTTGTTATCGTCATGATCATCTAAAAGGGCACGCCAGGTGACCCACCGGCCGTAGGTCAACAGGCGAAAGATGACGCTAGAGCTGCAATGCTGAATAAACTGTATTAGGAAAATAAGCTTTTCTGCGGTGGTCACCACTTCAAAGTTACGACAGAAACGAGTGATCGTTTTCCAGCGGTTCAGGGTGAAGATGGAAACGTCAAAAACAATGCACCCTAGCACCAAAGTAATTGACCGTTTTTTGCCTAGAGCTTTTGCCTGTGATTGGTAAAGAACGGTCTCTCGGTCAAGTAACTCAACAATTCGGCGCCCATACATTAGTGTGTAGAAGAAAGTGGAGCCAATTTGAGCCATGTAGAGAATGTCAGTGAGGTAGATGGCAATGTGGACTAGAGGCTTTCCGGAGGAGAGCCAGGCAAGCTCGGTCAGACGTTCTTTGACTCGTTTAGCGTAAAGGTAGAAGAAGGCACCAAAGGTAATGTGCTGCAATGTTAGGCGAAATAGGTGGCAAACATCTAAAAAAAATGAAAAAAACAATTTAGTTTTTTATCAAGTTTAATTTAGCAGTTTTAAAAATACAGCTGCATGATGACTTAGGATAGAGAATCAAGTAAAGGTGGCCGTAAAAGAACAAAAAGTATTTTAAAAATAGTGTTCTAATGGGTTTTCTTTTAGGAGTGCAATTGCAATTATGAAACATTGTTTTAATAAAACTTTTAGCATAACTTGGCAATTCAATATTTATAAATTAAAATTTTTTTTTATAAAAAAAATGTTTTTTGTTTGCACGCACTTATCTTTTATACACTTGTAGTGCACAAACCCTAGCCATTACACACTTTCACTAAAATGATTTTAAGTTTTATTTTAAGAATTATATTTATGCATTGTATAATTAAATTTTTTGTTTAATTAAATTTTGTATTTTTTCATATTAAAAACTTTAAACGCCGTTATTTTAAAACTTACATTTTTAAAAATTTTTAAAATTAAAATAAAAATTTGTTAAAAAATTAGTTTTACAAAGAGATAAGCTAGTCATGAAAATAACAATACTATAATTTATTTTGCTAAAAATGTTAAATAAAATTTTCATATGTTTTTTTGCAAACAGCGAAAATTTGGCAGGCCACCACTGTAGAGATTTCACCATGGGTAGACCACCTGGAAACATCTTTTAATTTTTACATTTGATGAATCATCCTCATCATTGTCACTAACAAGTGTAACAAAGATGTCAAATTAGTTTCTACAACTTTTAACAAAGATAAAATGTTGCACTATGAAACTGTGATAGATTTTGATGGCAATCAATTAACTAAGTAGTTTTTGCCTCTGTGTGTATAAGAAAAACTTTGATAAAATGTTTTTTACATTTCGGTACACAAAAAACAGTTTTACTATATAAACTGCAGACAACTTTACTAAAAAGTCATCAACAAATTAGCAAACAAAAAAAATTTTGGATTAACAAAACAAAAACTTGCAAAATGAAGCAAACTATTTTTTTGGCTCTTGCCTGTTTTGGTAACTAATTTGCTTACAATTAATAACAAAAAACCAAAATAATTTTTCTATTTTATCAATCACTAGTCCTAGCCGCCGTGGAATGCGGCGCCGACCAGCAGCACCACCAGGACCTCTCAAAGGCCGTTTTCAACCTCACCGACACCATCGACAAGCTGACACGTCAGTTTGAAATTGCCGCCACTTCCGGCGGCCACAAAGCCAAGCTGGAGACGATCCTCGCCGAGACCCGAAAACTGCCCACCAACATCAGCACCCTCCAGTACGACCTGAAGGAGGCGGTAGCCCGGATCAGCAACTACGAGGAGCACGCCTTCCACCAGCGCCTTCAGTTGGAGTTTTATCTGGTGGGCGTCAACGGCAAGGCCCGTCAGCTGAAGGCCGTCTAGCTGGAGATTCTCGGCATCACCTCGGGCGTCTCTCAAGCTTCGAATTACCAGTTCTCCGATTCGCTGACACTGACGATGAACTGCGTCTCCGAGCACTTCGTCGACGCCATCATCAAGCTGGCCGAGGTAGACGGGTTCCTCGAGGCGGCCCGAAAGAAGCACAAAAACGACACTACCCACACTGGCGGCGCCGTCGTCCTCGACCAGGCTTCCAAGACCAAGGTCCAGAAGATGCTCAAAGATTTTAGCGCCTCGATGGTCTCGGTGAGGGCGGAAGTGACGGCGAAGTACTACTCGGAGGTGGAGGCGATGCGCCTGAAGGGCGAGGAGCTCAGTCTGCGGGTCCGCTTTGAGATTGAGAGCGCCATCGACTCGGCCAACTTTGCCGTTCACTACGCCACCGAGGTTGGCCAGATGATTGAGAAGTACGGCACCGTCAGCCCCAAACTGATGAACTTTTTGATGAAGTTTTGAGCATTGTGCTTCTACAAAGGTCAAAAGACTAAAAAATGTCTTCTGTGATCTTTTTTTAGCTAAAAACCTTCTAAACTATGTTAATCACTTTTAAATAAATTTTTTTATGCGCATTAACAAATAAGGCATTCACCACTTCAGCTAAGATTGCCCCAAGGGTACCGACCCACCGTCCTAAACATATTGCTGATTCTACACTAAATGAATCATCTTTATGATCATCATCTAATTGGTACATCATCATCAGATCATTAAATAATAAATTGCCACTTTTGTGATCAATCACTTTGAAATGTTGATAAAGCTGCCGCTTTTTAAAAGTGTTACAGTCAATGGTGCTAATCACGCCAATTAATTAAGTGGTTTATATTTGTTTTATGTGCCTAAACAAATATTGGATAGAGGAGTTACAGGCATTTTTGGTACTTAAAAAGCAGTCTTACTATATAAAACCTGCAAACAGCTTCAACAAAAAGATAGCCTAAAAGTCACTAAGCAAACAATTTTAATTTAACACAATCAAAAACGTGAAAATGAAGGAAACCGTTGCCGTTCTTTTGGCTTTTGCCTGTTTTGGTAATTAACTAATAACTTTTTTATTTTAATTAAAAAACTAACTCAATTTTTAAAATTTTCAGTTTTAACCGTCGAATGCGGCCCCGACCCTCGCCTCCAAAAGCTGGCCGAGGCCGTCTTCCACACCACCGACACCATCGACAAGCTGACACGGCAGTTCGAAATAGCCGCCACCTCCGGTGACAAGTCCACCCTGGAGACAATCCTCACCGAGTCAAAGAAGCTGCCCGCCAACATCAGCACCGTCCAGTACGACCTGAAGGAGGAGATCTCCCGCATTGACAACTTTCACGAGCACGCCTTCCGTGAACGGCTTCAATCGGAGTTTGAGCTGCTGGCCGTCAACGCCAAGGCCCGTCAGCTGAAGGCCGTCCAGCTGGAGATTCTCGGCATCACCTCGGGCGTTTCTCAAGCTTCGAATTACCAATTTTCTGACTCGCTGAGCCTCACCCTCAACTACGTCGGCGAGCACTTCCTCAACTCCTTCTTCAAGCTGGCCGAGGTGGATCAGATCCTCGAGGACGCCCGAAAGAGGCATCTCAATGACACGACGCACATCGGCGGCACCGTCCTTGATGCAGCCAACAAAACCAAAGTCCTCAAATCGCTGAAAGACTTCAGCACCTCGATGGTCATCGTCAAAGCGGAAGTGGAGGGGAAGTACTACTCGGAGGTGGAGGCGATGCGCCTGAAGGGCGAGGAGCTCAGTTTGAGAGTTCGTTTTGAGATTGAGAGCGCCATCGACTCGGTCAACTTTGCCATTCACTACGCGGCCGAGATCAGTCAGATGATTGAGAAGTTCAGCACAAGTGTCAGCCCAAAGTTGATGAAGTTTTTGACAAATTTTTAAATGTAAAGTTTTTTACATTTTTTTGTTTAAAACCGTAGTTTGTAGCTTGCACCATGTTTTTCTCCTGATAGAGTGTTGCAAAATTTACAGTTACAATTAAAATTTGTTTTATTCTGATTACCAGGAATAAACTTAGCATTTTTAATTTACTAAATTTGCTAATGAGTAAACAAAATTTAAAACATAAGAGAAGGTGTACCGAAAATGGCCGCTTACCAGTGGAAAAACGCTGTCATTGACAGATGGGCACAAAAACGGTACTGTTTGACAATTTGCAGTTGTAGTTTTTTCCCAACAAAAAAGGAAGTCGGTGTTGCTGTAACTTTTAAAAAAATGTTTCTTTTGATTTAAGTTGCATTACTTTTTTACATTTTATGGCTGCAAAAAATAATAAAAAAAATTGACAGTGTTTTACAGTTATGATTTTAAAATTGCTGATCCAGCTGATAATCCGCTTTTTCTCCTACACGCCCTCCTCTTCAGTGCAGGCCAGTCGATACGTTTTTGCTAGTGTAAACCAGAAAAACCTCCGAAAAGCTCTGTTGCCCTTGCGAGCACCCTATTACCTGTGCCTGGGCACGTTGGCCATTCGCCTGGTGCTCAGCTCGCTGCTCCAGCAGCGGTACGACCGGTGGGACCCGGTGACCGCCTACTTCCGGCGCCTCTTTGGCCACCCGCTGGCCGGCCTCTGCCTGGCCGGTTTCCTTGGTTTCACCTTTGCCGTCGATTACCTGGTGGCGGTGCGGCCAACGGCCCCGGTGGCCGCCATGCTGCAGGATCTGCTGATAAAAAATCGAAGTAAGAGAATGATGATGGGATGAAAAACTCAAAAATCATTAATACCTGCTAAACTAGGTTTTTTTATTTTTTAATTATAAAACCTTAAACTTTTTAAATTTTTTAGTTGGCGCACAAAAGCTATTCAAAAACAACCATAACAAAAGATCAAACGACAAAAATGTGTATTTTTTACAGTCTTGGTTTAACCGAAAAGCAGGATATTTTATCAGAAGCTTTAAACTTGTTCGTCAATTTCCGTTTTCAGTGCAGCCATCATTATCAATTTCAAAACCACTTAAACACTATCAATCGTACTCGCTGACAACTCGTTCCAAACTAGCCAAAATGGACCGTCTAACTGAACAATGCCTCCAAGTACTCTACTCACTGGTGATTTCGTCAGCCGTTTTTCTGGACCTATACGGATTGTTTTTGGTGCTTCCAGAAAGTCAACTGAAAACTGACTGTATGACCAACTCTTTCACCATTACCACAAACACCAGCAATGTCTACTACCTCTTCTATTTCTATGTCACCATTCTGCTGAACATGCCCCTTGTGCTCGCTTTCATGCGCCACACCTACATCACCGCATTCTTCATCTTCAAAGCGGTTTTCCTCGCCACCTACAGTTGGAATGTTCATCTACAGGAGGCGACCAGAAACTTGGTCATCAATTTAAACGTCAGCAGCTTTCAGTTAGGTAGCAGTAACTGTCGAAGTGTCTTCTCCAAACGTAACTCCCTAAACAACGTTCGCTTCCGGCGCCGCCGTCACCTGCTCAGTGGATGGCCCCGCTACCTGGCCGAGCACTCGCTGGTCCTAGTTGACCTGCTTCACCTGAACGGCGATCTCGTCTCCTGGTTCCTCTTTTGGCTCTTCTTCGCCCTCATCGGCTCAAACGTCTTTGTCACCACGCTGCTTCTCTTCAATCACTTCCGCCCGCTAGTTCGCCTGTACCTTTAAGTGCTCCTTTTGTGGGAGTTTGTCTCCCTCTACCTGATCTCCCGCCTATCAGCACTTCTTCAGCCACTCTGCGCCGCCGACCGGCAGCTTTTTGTGGCGCAGTTTAGCTTGAACAGTAGGGGAAACACACATTCTGGTTGCCTGACATTGAAGCTGAAACTAATGGCCTACTATGAACTGGTCCATTCAGAAAAGACGTTCTCTTACACTGTGGGATCCTATGCAAATCTGGTCAACACTTGGTTTTGGGAGGTATAAGTTTAAACAAAAAAAAATTTTTTGTAATTTAAAATTTTTTTTCATTTGTTGTTTATTGCTTAGCTCGCTGTCATCTACTCTTCCTTTCTAATGTACTCGCTGAAAATTTTTCTCAAATAGCTCAGCACCATCAACAAATTAAAAAATGCAATTTGACAAAGCTTGCGTTGCAGTCATCACGTAACCCCTCTACAAAAGGTAACTTTAGTGCACTTTACATTGCCACTTGAAAGGCAAAAGTTTTGCATTGCTTTTATAAAGTAAAACAGAAAAATGTGCACTTTTAAGTACAACTGATAACCTTTTCCTGTCCTTTTAGAAACTAGTATAAAAGCAAGTAGTAGTAATCAAGTTTTTCACTCTCAAACAAAAAAATACTTAATCAACTTTCCGACAAAATTAAAAAATGAAACAACAAATTACGATTTTTGTTTTTGCCTTGAGCATTGGTAAACTAAAACACGTTTGTTACATTTTTGAAAAACTAAAACATTTTTTATTTTCAGTTTTAGCTTCCTCAGCTCCTGTCAAAAGCCTGCTAGAGCTCTCTCACCAGGTCCAGGACGTCGACTCAGGTGTGGAATCCCTTACTCGTGACTTCGAAATCGCCGGCTCATCTTCCGGCGGAAATAAGGAAAAACTGGAAGCCATCCTAACCGAGGCAAAAGACCTCTCAACCAACATCTCCACCGTACAGTACGACCTAAAGGAGGCGTTGGCAGCTTTGACCTCTAATCACCACCACGCCTTCCGGGAGCGCCTCCTCCTTGAGTTCACCCTCATCGAGGTGAACGCCAAGGCTCGTCAGCTGAGAACTGTACAGCATGAAATCCTCGGAATCACCAATGGAGTTTCAAACCTTCCAAACTACCGTTTCTCAGAACGGATCACTTTGAATGCAAATTACCTCCGAGGTCGTTTTGATGAGGGATTTTCCAAGCTGGCCGACGTTGATAAGCTACTTGAGGAGGTGATGAACAAAGCGAAAAATACTACAACTCCAGGCAGTCACCACTCAATGGACTCCAAGACTAAGGAGAAGATTGTGAAGCTGTTGAAGGAGTTTATCAACGAGACAAGTGCCGTCAAGAAGGAGCTAGAACTTCAGTACTACGGAGTTGTGGAGGAGATGCGACTGAAGGGTGAAGAGCTGGGTCTACATTTGCGTTTCACCTTTGAGGCGGGCATTGATTATGTGAACTTTGCGCTGGCTTTTGCTGGTCAAAACTTGGAGTTCATCCAGAAGTTTGCCAGTCATGATTTGCTGATGATGTTTAGTTTTATGAACTGAATTGATTTTAAAAAAACACAAACAATTATTTTTGAATTGTTTGCTGAAAATTTTTTGAACTTTTTATTGAAATGATTCACCGAAAAAAAAATTTCATCGAAAATACAAAACAGATAGGTGTTACAGCTGAATTTTTTACCTCCTCCTCTTCTTCTCAGATTTTCAAAATTTTTTGCTCTTGCTCTGGTTCCTTCTGTTTCAACTGCTTTAAGTCCATTTCCTGTTGTACCTCCCGTTGTACGCTATCCAGCATCTGCAGCCGTCGCAGCATGGCGCAGTAGTTCATCAGAAAGGCAAAGACGACCAGGAGGACAAAGCAGAGGACGGCGTCCAGGGCGAGGAGAGCGTTGACCAGATCGTAGCCCCAGATGAGGGGATTTTTCATCTTTTTTTTACCGTGATTTTAGAAAGTGTGAAGAGAGTTGACTTTAGCCTAAAACTAATACTTGAAAGTCAACGTTTTTATTTAGAAAACAAGTTATTACTATCACTGAAATCTGCAATGTTTAATGTTTTTAGAACTTTTTGTAAAAATGAGCAACACTGAATTCCACTGCAGCTGAAAATAGGAGTTCAGACCATGTTTGCGGCCGAGGATGAAGTTGCCATCACCTTTGACTTTTCTTTGCTATTGCTGTTTGAAGTTTTTAACTCTTTTATCTTCTTTTGAGTTGAACTGTTGTTTTTTACTTTTTGTTGCTGTTTTAGTTCCTGCTCTCGTTTCAGCTGCTCCATCTCCTTCTGGGCGGCTTCAAACTGTTCAATGCGTCGCATGACTGTGCAGTTTCCAATTAGCGTGGCAAGGAAGATCAGCCCCACAAAGATGAAAATGACATCGAGGGCGAGCAGTACCTGGACGACGTCCAGTCCCCAAATGGTGGGCTTCTTCATTGGTGGTAGTAGTCAAAAAAAAAACGATTTTGCTGTTTTTGGGAGTTGTGGAAGATGTTTTTCAGTGCAGGACTGCTCAGATCAATTTAGAAATTGAATAGTCACAAAAATAGGCAAAGAGTGGCGCGATGTTAGCGTTTTTTAACTAAAAAACTAAAGTTAGAACAATGTAAAATTTTTTTACTGAAAAAAATTCTAAACTTAAACAGAAAAACTTTGTTTACAACTTTGTTTGCTTGCTTTTGTTTTGTACTGTTTTGTCCTCAAGGAATTTCTGTCTTCAGCAACGTTTTTGGCTGCTCATTTTGTTGTTGTTGTTGTTGAAAGTTATCCTTACTGTTGTTGTCCTTTGAAGGAGCTTGAAGTTCCTTAGCTGCAGCTGCGGCCATTGCCTCCTGCCGTATCTGCCTTCTGATGATGGGCATCTCCCGATAGCTGCCCATTACATAGACAACGTAGTTGAAGAGAACGTAGACCACCTCAACTAGCAGAGAAAGAAGTCCCAAAAGGAGAAAGGAAATGAAGGCGTTTCTAGTGTACCGCTTCTCTCCAATGGAGTCATCATCGGTGAACACCAGAATTGAGCTGTCTGAGGTTGTTGAAAGTTGTAAGCTTTTGTCGTCATCCATTTTTAGGCAAAATTAATTGAAAATTAACTTATTTTTTTTGTTTTTTATTAGCGGTACAAAACGGTATTTTTTTGTTCTGTTTTTAAAACTGTTTAATTAGTTTAAGTTCTAAACACAAACAAACAATAAGTTACCGTAAATTGTTGTCTTCTATAGTTCAATTAAAAACCGGTAATTTGAAATTTTCAGTTTAATTTTGAATAATTTTTCTGTTTACAATTGACTAACCGAAAGCACAACATACAGCAATTTGTTATAAAATGCAAATTGCAAGTTTTTATTACCACTGAAAAGAAGCAAAACAAACGATAAATTACAAAGCTGACAAATTAAGGAAAATTTCGTAAACTGCTTTCTTGAGAAAAAACAAACAGAACTCACCAAACAACTTTGGTACAGTCTAGCCAGTTTGTGCCAGTGTAAAATGTAAAACTTTATGTAAAATTTTTTTTAAAATATTATTTCACTTTTTCAGCTTAAAAATGCCTTTTACTTTGTTGTCTCCTTTTAAAACACTACCAAGCCGGATGTACGCCTTTGTTCACTGGCAAATGACTTCACTGGTGTTTGCCCTTGATCCAATAGCCAGTGAAAAATTATCAAAATTAAAACATTTTAGCAAATCAACTAAATGGGACAACACTTTTCTTTTTCCGTTGCTATTTTTTACCGGAAGTGCCCTCTATGGGAACGTGTACTTTGTACTGGAGCAGCATCTCAAAACTGAAAACCATTTAAATCTTTCAACTTTTCTTTCTTTCTTCAAAAACTGTCCTCAGTCGTTGACCCACCAGGCTTTTCCTCGGCTCCTGTGGGCTCAGGCAGACGTTGCCTGGGAACTTGGATCGCTAATTGCCGTTTTGGTGATGGCCACTTTCCTTAGAGCCGCTCCACTAAGTGTCCAATTTGATCAGTATGAACTGGTTGAGCAGGAAAATGCAAAACATTGTACAGGGAAATTTAAAAACTGCAATTTAAAAAACCTCAGTGATGATCAGCAAACTACAAAAATGCTAAAAGTTGGCGGTAAAGGTGCGTTTCAAATGTTTTCAAAAATAAAAATACTAACTTTTTTGCTATCTAGAACTTTCCATTTCCGTTTCCTCAGCCATTTTGACCTTTCACAACAAAGCTCGCCGACTGTTTGCCGTTTTTGTGCTTCTTTTCTACACCACAAGCATGGTCTTTATAAACGTACACGTTTTCTTGGTGCACGCCCCCGTCTATCAGGAAAAAATCATCAAAAACCTTATTTTCTGGATAACCATATTTCCGCTACATTTCCTTTTTCTAGTATACGGTATTTTGAATTTGCTAAAAGTTAATTTTTTTAATTTTTTTTAAAACATTTTAAGGCCTAATCTCCGTTGTTCTCTTTGTTCTCCTTGCTTGCCAGTGCCTCGTTGAGCAACAAAAATTTTTATTTCAACAACTAAGCAAACTTGTGAGCTCTTTAAAAAGGAAAAGCATAAAGATAAAAGGCAACCGCAAATCACATCATTGTTTTTACTATCATACTCTTTGGCGGCAGTACCTAGCTCTCAACCACTCCCTTTTAGCACTGTGCGTCCACATAGAACGGACTGCCTCCTTCTGGGCCGCCCCTGTCACTGTATAAGGCCAAAATGTCAATAAAGCTCAAGCCTAGCGAGTTTCCCCGCATGGTTG
>JAALOO010002381.1_pt1 | contig 10430 bp, 9 predicted proteins | sample 7257641 | NCBI WGS metagenome assembly JAALOO01 (sample SAMN14085613, study PRJNA598686) | mite metagenome | biome: ENVO:01001000; feature: ENVO:01001002; material: ENVO:01001226; isolation source: single female mite from University of Michigan culture on fish food culture... ... | reverse complement strand
TCTCTCTCTCTCTCTCTCTCTCTCTCTCTCTCTCTCTCTCTCTCTCTCTCTCCCTGCTTCGACTGTGGATTCCCTGCTTGGACTCCCGAGCGGCGACTGCTTACTCATCACTGCCCATCTTTGGCCACTCGGTGGCCCAGTGGCGCCGTACAGTGACGCCAGGCGCCAAACTCTGCCCTTTACTCGGCACAACTACCGCTGCACTACCGCAGCAGACGTCGCCAACCAGTCCGATCCGTTCACTGACAACCGAAGAGCGTGGATACCACTGCTGCCGCTGCTGCCACTCCACCACTGGTCAGCAGGGTCCAGCAGCTTGGCCACGGTCACGGCGACAGCAGCAGCAGTCAGCGATGAGTCATCCAAAGCAGGTTAAGTGATTGCGTAAATGGCTTGCCGAGAACAGACGATTCTTCAGTGAACACAGGTGAACTCCACAGTGCAGAGGAGTTGGGCCTGAAATAACTGAAGGCTAAAAAGAGAATTTTCGGTTTATCGAATTAGAGTACTAGCTGTCAGAGTTTAAAAACTTCACTTGAATCAAGTGACTTGATCATCCTTTTCACGTCAAGGAAATGTCGAGATGACGACGACGACGATGAAGCTGCTGCTGTAGCTGCTGTGACATCGTTAGCGACAAGTTTAGCGACAGCACTTTTCTTGTAAGAAGGGAAAGAGATGCTGCGCTTTTTGGAGTGAAAAGAAGGAAGGAAACGTACGGCTGCCAAGTAGGCGGCAGTGCCATATTTACGAGTTATTATGGGCACTTTTTTCGGTTTCTCGCCTTCGATTCGAGCAGTCCGCTGAAGACACCAAAATGCCGAAAAAACATTTTCGTGCACTTAGCAGCTCTGCTGTGCCAAAATAGCAGAGCCTATTTGCACCCTGCGCAGAGGGAATGCAGGGAGAAAAGCACAGTGGCAGACTCACTCGTGTCAATGATTTTCAATCGACTGAAACAAACAAAACACATCCTTTGATTTGAAGCTCTACCTGGACGCCGCCGCATCGGCATCACCTCGCCGCCCATTGACATCCTCGTCACAGCAGGACTTGTTTTGGGGAAGAATTGCAGGGTGACATTTTTTAATGTTATGCTTCCCTCTCCTCTCGACAGCAGCAAAATTATCTAGAGAAACCGCCGCCGCCGCCGACTCCAGAACAACCACGGAGAGATTTTGATGCACAAAGCACAACGCCCAACTGCAACCTTGTCACAATGATGGGTGAAAACCCAGTAAACGGCAACAGCTCTTTTAACAACAACCCACTTGCTCAGATGGGATTTGCCAATGATGGCCACAGGACGCTTTACATCGGCAACCTCGATCCTTCCATCAATGAAACCTTTATTAACACCTTATTCTCGGTGTACGGTCGAATAAGTGGCCTTAAGATGATCAGTGACAACCTGAACGACCCATACTGCTTTGTGGAGTTTGAGGAGAGCAGCGCCGCTAACAACGCCTTGACCACAATGAACAAACGGATAATACTGGGACGCGAAATCAAAGTAAACTGGGCAACTAGCCCCACTTGCAGCGGTCCGAAACAAGACACCTCGAAACACTTTCATATTTTTGTGGGTGACCTTAGTACCGAGCTAGAATCGGCGCAGCTTCGAGACGCATTTGCTCCATTTGGGGAAATTTCCGACTGCCGGGTTGTGCGTGATCCGCACACACAGAAATCAAAAGGCTACGGATTCGTGTCCTTTCTCAAGAAGACCGACGCCGAAATTGCCATACAGCACATGAACGGCCAGTGGTTGGGCTCCCGGCCTATTCGTACAAACTGGGCCTCACGGAAACCGCCTGGCGCCCAGGTGAAGAGTGAGCCTGCTCAAATCGGCCCTAACCCCACTACCAACAACAGGCAACTTAATTTCGAAGAAGTCTATAATCAATCGAGTCTTTCAAACTGCACCGTCTACTGCGGAGGCATCACCAATGGTCTCAGCGAGGAGATGATTTCAAAGGCTTTCAATCAGTTTGGCCCGATTCAGGAGATTCGTGTCTTTAAAGAAAAGGGCTATGCCTTCATCAAGTTCATAAGCAAGGAGGCGGCAACCAATGCAATCGTCATGATGCACAACCAGGAGATACAGGGCCAAACGATCAAGTGCTCATGGGGCAAGGAGTCAACTGAAGGCAGTGTACTGAGCTCAGCTGCACAACTAGGGCAAGGCATCGCCCCACCGCTCATTTATCCCTACGGTCAGCAGATGTCCTACAATCCCTGGTACGGATCACCGCCCAACTACTCTGGCCAGCCTTATGCCGTCCCGCCAACGGGCGTGCAATATTCCTATGGCAACCAGTACTATGGCTCGCAGCAGGCCCAGTCGAACCCAGGCCAGTACAGCCATGGACTTGGAATACCAGGTGGGAGTTGGCAAAACTCAGGTGGAGCACCTCCTCCTCCTCCTCCGCACCTGTCCGCCGCAGTGCACCACAGCTCGGCGATGGGGCCTTATGCGCCAATGCAAGGCTACCAATAGCCCCGGATGTCTTCCACTTGCCTACATCATCACTTGCTTCTTGACAACTGCTTAACTTGCCCGTATCTGACAACTGCATTTCTAAAGCATCATGTTTTTTGCCAATCATCACAAATCATCCCCACTGGCACAGTTCAGTGAAAAGCATAAATTCTCTCTTAACCGTTGCACTACATCGAAGTTGCCTACAAAATATATATTCATCCACAGGTGATTTGATGCAGATGTAATGGCGCAAAGTACCGTTTAATCATGTGATCGCGACCGTGTGCCCCCACAGAGAAAATCAGTATCCGCTCAGCTGAGGCGCACCTCACACGCACACTGTCAGCCCAAACACTCTGTACCATAGTCCCAAGCATCGATAAGACAAGTAATAAAGACACCAAGTGATCAATACACCACTTTATACCAAACAGACGCAATCAACTGTTGTTTACACCTTCTCTTGGCACACTCACCTGTGCCCGGTGCATCGTGTGGTGTTGTGCACTGCTGATGCTCATCACCTCTACCGTTAATCGAAGTGTCACTGACTGACTGATTGCCCATAACATCGTCTGTTTCCAAGGTTGTCTACAGTTATCAGCGGCAATCTAGCGGTGATGCTAATCACCGTCGAAGAGGTGCAACAAAAAGTGCCGGTCCTGCCGATGGCTCCATCTGTTCAGTATGAGGCAGTAGGCCGGCTGACTGACTCCAATCGAGTGACTGTCTTCTATCAGTGCACTAGTGCACTTTGCTTTGTACTTAGTCACATGAAACAGCTGCTCTTGTCAGTGCGCCCGGTAAGGCTACGTATTCCTCAGTCACTCCAGCCGCTCCGTCTTTCAGGTGCAGCCTTCGCTCACTTGCCCTTGCAATTACCCAAACAACAGCAGTAGCAACGACTCAAAATCAGCTGAACCAGGATGGACCAAGTGGAGAACCTGTGTTCGGTCTTCTACCCAAGCAAGTGCTGTCACGACATTCTCATTGACCATGTAATCGAGAATGAGTGCTTCAAGACCATCTTCGCAAAGACGCTAGGTTATGGCATCATCTTCGGCTCGACGCTGGTCAAGCTGCCGCAAATTCTCATTCTCCTCTCGGCTCGAAGCGGCGCGGGCGTCAGTCTCTTCAGTGTCCTTCTCGAGCTAATTGCCCTCACCTTTACCTCGTCCTACTCGCTGGCGAATAACTTTCCAATCAGTGCCTGGGGAGAGGCGCTCTTTCTCATGCTCATGACCACGCTGGTCGCCTTTCTCATCATCTTCTACGACGTGTCAGGCCAACGAGCGGGCCTCTTCTTGCTCACCTACACCAGCTTCGCCTATGTGCTTATGAGCGGTCTGGTGCCGATGAACATTCTCTGGGGCTTGCAAGTGCTCAATGTGCCTTTGGTGATCTCCAGCAAGTTGGTGCAGGCGTGGGTCAACTACAAGAACGGCCATACGGGCAACCTTTCCGGTATCACGGTCACGCTGGTCTTCCTCGGCTGCGTGGCCCGAATCTTCACGTCTATTCGCGAGACCGGCGACAATATCATCATTCTCAGCTACATACTGGCTACCATAGCTAACTTCCTCCTAGTATCGCAAATTGTTGTTTACCGCAAGAAGACTGAACAGTTCAAGAAGAAGGAGCTGGCCAAGAAGACCAAGTAGATATGTCTACAAATGTGATTGGTAGCTTTGTTGTTTTATTTAAACAATTACATCTGTAAAATAGATGCTCAATAAAAATACACAACTCTTCCCAGGTTATTGTCGCTCTTGATCAATGTACATTGCAGTTGGGGTGGTAACCTGGGGGCTGAAAGGTGCCAATATATCAAGTGCTTATGAGCCGCTGTAAAGGGAAAAGATGGTGATTAGATGGAGATTCCCAGAAAGCAATGAGAAGCGTCAACTTACACAATGATGTTATTGATGGGAATGTGGATCAGCTTCACGAAAAAGCCGATAAAGCCCATGATGGCAAAACCGATGGCAGTGGCTACTGCAATCTTCTGGAACTCTGTGAAAAGTCGGATGAAAACAAATTCAAGTTAAAACCACAACGGGTAATGTTTATGTGGTCGCCAGTGCCGGCCGGTGCTTACCCTTGCGGTCGGGCTTGGTGCATCGCTTCACCAGGCGGATGGAGTCCTTGGTGAACTTGCGTCCGGGCTCAACGAAGGCGAGAATTTGATCCATTTCGGGTGGTGGTGGTCAGGAGGGTGACTTGGGTGAAGCAGTTAGATGCGGCTACGAGGCAGAGCGACTTCAAGTGACTTGACTAAACACGTCGCCGTAGAAAAGAAGAGAGAGAGAGACTACTCGGCGGCACACGTCACCAAACATCAACTTTGCTGGCGAGCAGCGAGAGGGAAGCAAAGCAGGCAATCTCACTGGAAAAGTTGCCGACAACCATCTGTCCAACTGGTAGCGCCAACAAATGGCAGAGATTGTGTTTATCGTTTGCGTTATCGGATTAAGCGTTGTCTTCAGATAAAGTGAGTGATTTTAAAGTTTGTAAACTTTTGCCATGGTAACCCATTTCAAACTTCAAACTCCGCTCGACTATAATCTTTCTTTGAAATTACTGCCGAAAACCCAACGAGTGAACCTGGTGGCACCATGAAGACGCATCTTCTCAAGCCAACCACTGATAATCTGGTTGTTTATTTGCCAGATGATTTGTTCGAGCATCGATTGGAAGTCTCCCCTCCTCTAATCTCTCTACCACTTCGACTAATGTCCAGTGGCACTCTGTTTTTCCGGCCGGCAGCTGATCCCCACTGTCGATTACCGCCAGTGTCGTACGTTTTTCATTTGGACGCCGACTGTAGAGACTGTGAGGTGAATAAGCGACCGTAATCGCTGGTACATCGACGAGGTGCAATCGACGAGTTGTTTTCATAGGCTGCGATAAAGGCGATATCGCCCATGGGCTGATGGTTCTAAACGTGTCTCTTGCCAGTAGCACCTTGTTGCACGCAATGACCACCACCGTGCCATCTTCAGCTCGTGTTCAGCAGAGGCATTCCAGGCATCAGCAGTCAGACTCTGCTAGTGTTATCATCATCAGCAGCAGCAACCGTAGTGATAGTTGAGACAGACGGAGCTGCACAGATTTTCCACCATCCACGGTCTGAGTAGAGCAAGCAGTGGAAGAGACACTGATCAGATCTTCGATCACGTCATCCCTCGGCTCACTCTGCTTCTTCTCTTTCCACCACTCACTTTCTCTCTCTCTCTCTCGCACTCTGCTCAAGGACAGCCTCATCTCTGCACCTTCTTCTATCACCTTCTATCGCCACCATCGACGGATAATAAAAACAGTCTACAGACTGTCTGAAGGGCCATTTGGAGTTTCCCCCTGAACGAAGACACACTGACATCGCCAACCATACGTCGAATTGCAGCAACCATGTCCGGCGAATTAGGTATGCGCCTTTCTTTCTTTCATTCATTCTTTGAAGCTAAACTCGCCTTTTTCTGGTTTTGCAGCAATTCTCAGTGTCTCCGACAAGACTGGTCTGATTGAGTTTGCAAAGCAGCTCAGCCAGGCTGGCCTGAAGCTGGTGGGCAGCGGCGGCACTGCAAAGGCCATTCGCGATGCGGGCATGTCAGTGACCGACGTCTCCGCCATCACCGGCCACCCTGAGATGCTGGGCGGACGGGTGAAGACTCTGCACCCTGCAGTGCACGGCGGCATCCTCTCCCGGAAGATCGCCTCCGACGTGGCGGACATGGCCAAGCAGAACTACCAGTTCGTGAGCGTCGTCGTCTGCAACCTGTACCCCTTCGTGCAGACCATCTCCAAGGCGGGCGTCACCATCGAGGACGCCGTGGAGAACATCGACATTGGCGGCATCACACTGCTGCGCGCCGCCGCCAAGAACTACGCCCGAGTGGCCATCGTCTGCGACCCCGCCGACTACGGTCGAGTGGGCGGCGAGCTGCTGGCCACCGGCGCCGTCAGCGAGGCCACTCGCCAGAGTCTGGCGGTGAAGGCTTTCAACCAGACCGCCGCCTACGACGCCGCCATCTCCAACTACTTTCGCGGACAGTTCAGCGCTGGCGTGTCGCAGCTGTCGCTGCGCTACGGCATGAACCCCCACCAGAAGCCGGCGCAGATCTACACCACCAGCGGTCCGCTGCCGGTCACCGTCCTCAACGGCTCGCCGGGCTTCATCAACCTCTGCGACGCCTTCAACGGCTTCCAGCTGGTGAAGGAGCTGAAGAGGGCGCTGGGCATGCCGGCGGCCACCTCCTTCAAGCACGTCAGTCCGGCGGGGGCGGCCGTCGCTGTGCCGCTCACCAAGGAGGAGGCTCGTCTGTGCATGGTCGACGACCTGGAGCTGTCGCCCATTGCCACCGCCTACGCCCGTGCCCGAGGCGCCGATCGAATGTCCTCATTCGGCGACTTTGTCGCTCTTTCCGACAAGTGCGACGTGGCCACGGCGAAGATCATCTCTCGAGAGGTCTCCGACGGTGTCGTTGCCCCTGACTACGATGAAAAGGCGCTGGAGATTCTGTCGAAGAAGAAGAATGGCGGCTATTGTGTGCTCAAGGTTAGTTCAGCAGTTGCTGTTGTCAACACTTTATTTTAACTATGTATTTCTTTTTCTTCAGTTTGACCCCAACTACGAGCCAGGAATGCAGGAAATTCGCACCCTCTACGGCATCACCATGGAGCAGAAGCGCAACGACGCCGTCATTGATGAGAATCTCTTCCGCGAGGAGAATGTCATTGTCAAGTCGGGATCGGTAAGTAGTGGTGGTAGCAGGGGCACTCTTTTTAAATTTCACTTTGCCGACTAACCGCTTTTAACCACTTTTCACATGCAGATCTCGAAAGAGGCGATTCGCGACCTGATCGTGGCGACGATCGCCCTCAAGTTCACTCAGTCCAACTCGGTGTGCTACGCGAAGAACGGCCAGGTGATTGGCATCGGCGCCGGTCAGCAGTCGCGCATTCACTGCACCCGACTGGCCGGCGAGAAAACCGACAACTGGTGGCTGCGACAGCACCCGCGCATCGCCAACGCCGCCTTCAAGAAGACGGTGAAGCGCGCCGAGGTGTCCAATTTGGTGGACGCGTACGTCAACGGACTGGTCGGCAAGGAGATGGACGTCGCCACCTTCAATGCTGCCTTTGACACGCCCCCAGCACAACTGACGCCGGTAAGTGTGCACTGGTGCAACGCTTGTGTTGTACTAAACCAAACTAATCCCTTTCGTTTTCTCTTATTCGCAGACTGAACGCAGTGAATGGATCGGCAAGTTGAAGCAGGTGGCCGTCAGTTCTGACGCCTTCTTCCCCTTCCGCGACAACATCGACCGGGCCTTCCAGTCTGGCGTCGAGTACATTGCCAGTCCTGGTGGCTCTACCAACGACCAGTCGGTGATTGATGCCTGCAAGGAGCACAACATTTCCCTTATTCACACCGGTCTTCGCCTTTTCCACCACTAAGTATTTTTGAGTCACTGCATACTCCAAAGAGCATCGTGCTATACAACGCCAATCTATTCTGTACAGCTTTGTTTATGTCTCAATTTTAATAAAAAAAACTTAAAATCAAATTGTTTGTGTGTGAATCTATCAGTTTTATTTCTAGATAATAAAATACTGGTTAAAGAAAAGTGCCAAGCATGAAGATATTCCCGCCCTGGCACTTTTTCACTTTAGCTGATTTTTTAGTTACGTACTCTACGACGGGAGGTTTTCTCTAGCATCGCTCGCGATTTCGTAAACAAAAAAACTCATCAAAATTTTTTTGTGGCCAAGTGTTAAATTTCAAAGCTTAAAAACCCGGAAAATGGTTAGTTTACCTACTGAATACGGGGCTGGGATCTCGCACCCCTCCATTCGCCCGAAACCCGACACAATGAGACTTGTCGAGACCGTCCTCTCTTCGTTTCAAGTGGCGAAAACATTTCGTGAAAACACCGACCGAATCAATTCTATTGACTTTTCCAAGAATGGCGAAACAATGATCAGCTCTTCCGATGATGATTCAATAGTCATCTACGATTGTGAAAAGGGCACCCACAAGCGTACACTGAACAGCAAAAAGTATGGGGCCGATCTGATTCACTACACACATGCTCCAAATACTGCAGTTCACTCAAGTAACAAAGTGGACGACACCATTCGATATCTTTCCTTGCACGACAACAAATACATCCGCTACTTCCATGGCCACACCAAAAAAGTCGTCACCCTTTGTATGTCACCAATTGACGACTCTTTTCTTTCTGGATCTCTGGATAAAACGATCAGACTCTGGGATCTTCGATCACCGAACTGTCAAGGATTGATGCATCTGGTTGGCCGACCGGTGGCCAACTTTGATCCGGAAGGACTCATCTTTGCAGTTGGCATCAACAGCGAATCAGTTAAACTTTACGATCTTCGTTCTTATGATAAAGGACCGTTCAACACCTTTAAATTGCAACAAGACAGAGAATGCGACTGGACCGGTCTCAAATTCTCTCCTGATGGCAAGATTATCATGATCTACACAAATGGATCGGTCATACACACTATCGACGCATTTACTGGAACGCCACTACATACTCTGCAAGGACATGTCAACAACAAAGGTCTTTCTCTGGAGGCATCTTTTTCGCCTGATTCTCAGTTCATCTTTAGTGGTTCCACAAACGGAAATATCTGCTGCTGGAATGCTTTGACCGGCGCCAGAACGGTTATCTTCAAGTCAGATCATGCTGCTCCCGTTCAGTGCGTGCAATTCAACCCAAAATACATGATGATGGCATCTGCCTGCAACACAATGTCCTTCTGGATTCCAGCTCTTTATGATGAGACACAGCCGTAACGATTCATTCTGTCAACACATGCACTTCATATGAGTAGCGTTAAGAAATTTCATGTTCATAATAAGTTGCCCTACTAAAATAAATGTAACATAAATATCAGTATTTTATTCAATAAGAGACCAGTTTGGCGATGGATTGCTGAGACAGTTAAAGTCATCAATCTGTGTCCAGTTGTTCACAGCTCTATCAATGGCCGCCTTTGCGAAATCTGCCTCCAGCTTATCGTAAGACCAGGTATAGCGTCCAAAACGAAGTTTGGAGCAGTTCTCCACAATGGAACGACTTCGAACGTGCTGGTAAATATCACAGTCGGTTGTATCGTGAATGCGCAATTGATGGCCGGCGATTTGCATCTGACACCGCTGGCAGTTGCTGATGAAGACGGACCCTGAAACAGGCCCTGAGAATATTCGACACTGTCGCAGATTAATCAGTCGAAGTGCACTTGGAGCACCTTGCAGGGAGATGACACAGTCGGTGAGTGAGTCAAGGACGACCTCCTTCTGGTCAAGCTCATCACTACTCAGCATTCTCTCTTCACCAGATAGGCCGGACAAACCGATGTTGTTTCGCAAAAGCACTTTCGAGTCAGGCTGATCTTCAGTGTTGAAAGTTGCAGTTGGCTTAACTTCGGCTGCTTTGTTTGCCTTAGCAGCAGCTGTGGCTTTGAGGCTGAATGAAAATTTGAAAGGTTTGCTACTAACTGCTTCTCGTTCTCGTGATATTCGCAAGTCAATCTCCTTGATCAGGTCATTACAGACTCTTATTTCATAAGCAATCATTGCAGAGAGGTGTTTGTGAACGTGCTTTTTAACTTCTTCGGCTTTTAAAAACATAGCATCAATTTTGCTTCTTTTATCTGACTCATGTTGTAATTGAGAGGCATTATCCAGTTCATCAAAAATGGCTTGTTTCTGTTCTTTTACAAAAGCAACGGTGTCAGTGCTCTCCATTTTAGCTGGTGTGGTCAGGAATAAAAATAAAAACAAAATGACGAGTGATTTTCTACCGGCAAAATTGTCTGATGACACAGCTTAGCTACAGCTACAAAAGATGATAGCCAGACAGTTGGCCGAACAGACAGGCGGGCGAAACTGGTAACCTGCTCTGCCTAACAA
>JAALOO010001507.1_pt4 | contig 10431 bp, 8 predicted proteins | sample 7257641 | NCBI WGS metagenome assembly JAALOO01 (sample SAMN14085613, study PRJNA598686) | mite metagenome | biome: ENVO:01001000; feature: ENVO:01001002; material: ENVO:01001226; isolation source: single female mite from University of Michigan culture on fish food culture... ... | reverse complement strand
CACAGTAGCAATCGATAGCTCACAAGAAATCGGCTGATTGAGAGACAGTAGTCAGCAAAGTAACAAAGAGTGCCCTGGAACGGCTACAGCTGAAATCTCTTTCTCTTTCTCTTTCTCTCTCTCTCTCTCCAAAATTATCTCCATCGACGTCGGGCAATCCATCTACGTCAGCCTAGCGACTACTACCAGTTAGCTTAGCAACTCCCGAGAAAGAGCGCTCCAATTGAGCCCTATCAGCTCCTCGAAGTAGCTCGAAGGTTGATCGATTTGACAGATTCAATCGGCAAAGAAGAAGGACATCATCATTATCCAATTTAAAGAGGAGGGGAAGAGTCATAAATCCATCTCAGCAGACAACTTCGACATCTGCTGTGAAAGGGGGCAGGAAGGAAGAGTAAGTTACTTTTTCAGCGGCTCTGTAGCACAAAGTCCTTCAGGTGGCAGCTAAACGTGGCTGAACGACAACAACAACATCCAACGCGAACATAGGCATTCCACAGAATCCTTCTGTACGCCGTTTTAGCGCCCCTGTTTGTGTTTGTGCAAAAGATATCGACCGAGCCGTGGTCATGGAAACGGAAAGAGTGAGCGGGAGAGAGGGGGTTGTCCATCACCACCACCACCAAAACAACAAACAAATCTCCGAGTCTCTCACCCTGATAACGAAACAAGAGAGGCGGCGGTTGCAACATTGTCCAACACACTCATATTCGCACACCATCGAGCCGGTGGTTAAATGAGCAATGAGTGTTCAGTAGTTCTTTACCGAATTGCAGCCCCCCTCCCTCCCTCTCCTTCTCAATGGCGATTGCAATCTGACTGCAGGTGCGATTGAGTAATGGGATAGAGATAGGTAAGTAGAAGCTGTTCAGAGCAGAGCAGAGCAGAGTACAGTCATCGCCAGAAAAGGCAACAGAAACGATGGCAGCCGTACAAGTGGCCATCAGCAGAGATACAACGCACCAAGTTAGCAGCAGCAGCAGCCACTCTGACTCACCCTAACGAGAGAGAGGATTTTCAGTGCGTTTTAGTACGTTTCGGTGGACGGTGCAGACTGCGTTCTTTCTGGCTTTACTTTCACGCTTTCATCGCATTCAATCTTTCTTTCTCCTCCTCCTCTATCTCAGCAGGCTCACCTACACCTCGATCGATAGCGGCCGTGCATAGTGACAGTCAGTCAATCAGTCAGAGTAGCATGTTCCTTCTTTCCACTGATAGTCTCGGTGTTCTCACCATTACCACCACCACCACCAGCAAAATGTCAGACAATGGACAGTGCACTAGGTGTGCAGGGGAAGAAAGAAAGGAAGACAGACTGAGGAGAAGAAAACAGGCAACCGGCTAACCTTGTAGACGAGCGCTCGCGCGTTCCTGTACAGTGCTTTCAATACACACAATTCAATTCAAGTCAACCTCAGCAGCCTAACGTCGCCTGAACACGACAAAATCGTTTCGCTTTCGCTTTTAGCGGCAACAAACATAACACACACACACAAACACACGATACACTTTTTTCTTCTCGTCCATTTACTGCTGTTACCACCTACGCGACTGGTGGCGACTGCTACGGCTTCGAAAAAGAAAAGTAGCAAAGATAGATCAAGGTGGTAATATCTCAAGGAGTCGTTTGCCATTTGTGACGAGGTTAGAAGAGAGGGGGAGGAACTCACATACATGTGCGCCGTGTGTGATAAATGGTCAGACGAGAGATGGAAAGATGGAGAGAGTGATAGGGAAAGTAAGCGAGGCACTGAAGTGATGCTACGATTTAAACTGCACCGACAGTCTCACTTGAATGGCTGCAATGACGTCAAGTGACGGCAACAACAACTGACAGCCGGTTTAGGTAGTGGAACATACACACACAACTCTTTTGAAGGTAAAGGTTACAAAGGTAAATAAAAGATTCAACCTACCGTTATGGATGCCCGATGTCTGGCTCGGGTGAGAACACCGGTGGTGGCGGTGGTGGTGGGAGTGGTGGCGGCACTCTTCTCCATGGCCGGCTTTGCCTGGTGAGGTGTGGCCACTTTTGAGACCATTGTCACAGCTTGTATCAAAGTTGACGGAGGCGGCGGTGATGATGGTGATCAGTTGAGGAAACCACAAAGAAATAAGAGATGCATGTCAATGCCTCTGACTCAAAGATTCTCTGAAAGCTACTTGAAAGCTTCAACGGTCGAAACTTAGACGATAGACTGTGGAGTTGGTGGATTCAAGAAAACTCTCCAGAGGTGAGCACGTGGTCCACAATGTCATGCAGCCGCACCACAGCAAGTGACTATAACACAGTGCACAGTGGTAAACAGCTGATCTCTGGGGTGATGATGATTTCGAATTTCGAAATGCCGCAACTTTGGAAGACTCGTGCAGGCGAAGGTGACAGGATCTTCAAGAACTTCTAAGACTTCTGGGGTACTGGTTTTGGAGGTTGTCGTTGTCGTGACAAAGATCAGCACCAGGCACAGTAGTAGTGAGATTGAGCAGCTGCAGCTGCCACAATCACCAACCCAATCTGCGCCTTTGTGCAGAAAACACGCACCACTACTGTCTCCGCTGCTGCACCGACAAAACGCATGTGAGTTCGGATGGCTGGTAGTGTTATCAGTGCCACTACTACCACCTCGTCCGCGGGCACAGCCGATGATGACACAATGGAAATGGCTTGCCTGCCGACACAGTGAGACTCGGAGATGAGATGAGGGTGAAAGACCACCGTTTGGTGGGGATCAATTGAAAAGGTGATGGAGACCTTGCCGAAGAGGACCGAGGAGGACAGAGCGGATTTGCTTTGGTGAGAGGACAACAGCTGCACACACACACACACACACTCATCGCACCGCGCTCAGATGAAGAAAGGGAAAGCGTTGATCTAGTAGGCTCCCTTTCCGAAACACTTCCCGCAACTTTATCGATCTAAGGCGGGGAACTTTCCTGCCTTATCTTAACGCACCGCACCGGCTCCACTTTTACCCTCCTCTAGTGCGCCCTTGCGCCCTTCTGCCATACTAAAACTTGGTCACTGAACTACAGTGTTTGACTACGCTCCGGTGGGCGACAACCGGATCCGGTTCGACTGTCCCCGCCTAGGTTCGGGAGCGGTCTTTTATCGATGCAAAAATTCAAATATTTTAAACTTGCCAGCAGTGACGCCTAGGCGTGGTAGATGGCGCTGCTGGCGGTTCGAAAAACATCCGTTGAAAAATTCAAAACAAAAAACAGTAAATCTAAAGACATTGCGTTTTTATGTCATCAAGTTTTTATAAGATCATCATCTGAAGCAAAGCAAAATAATGCCCGAGGCGAGCGAAGACGAGGGCTACAATGAGTTGCTCATACAGTGGCTCACTGACCTGAGGATGGGCGCCAAGCGGAACAATTCAAAGGCAGAGTTTACCTATCTGAAGGTACGTGAAAAGGATCCAAACTGTTTTATACCTTACTTTTGACTGATAAAGATGTTCTTTTTCCACTAGGCACTCAAGTCAGTGAAGGAGTACAAGGCGCCACTTCGCTCGGGCGCCGACTGCCGCAAACTGAAGGGCTTCGGCGAGAAGATCTGCGCAATGATCGACAAAAAGCTCAAGGAGCACCTTGGCGACGCTTACGTTCCACCGCAGCCTGAACCGGCGGCGGCGCCAAAACGTGCCAACAAGAACAAAAACACAGCTCAACCAGATCAGCCTGAACAGCAGCAGATTTCCTCACTATTTAGCAATGTTCGAAAACGAGTTCCAAACGCCGCCGTCGGCGCCGCCTCGCCCGGCATCGCCAGTCCAATGCACAAGATCAGCCGACGAGCCGCGGCGGCGGCTGTTCCGCAGCGAAATCGAAAGTACATCCCCGCCCAGGGCTCCAGCGGCTTTGCCATCCTCGTGGCCCTTCTTCGCTTCGAGCTGGAGCGCGGCCAGCAGCTGGTGAACAAGTACGACCTGCAGGAGATGGCGCAGCGGTACTGTACGACGAACCTAGGTGCCACAGCAGGCGGCGGCGGCGGCAGTTCAATGCACCGCTTCGCCGGCTGGGCCTCGGTGAAGACGCTGCTGGCGAGGTCGCTGGTGGAGCGCACCGACGCCCGCAATTCCTATTTCTACCTGACGGGGAGGGGGCGGCGGCTTGCGCGGAACCTCGCCAAGTGCTGCTCCATGCTCAGAGGTAGGTGTTATCGAACTTTTTAATGAAAATCGAACTAATCAAAATTCTAATTCAGATTTTGCTGAAAAATACCTGCTCCACGAGCCACAGGATGATCTGAGCAGCGATTCTGGTGGTGAGGATGGAGTGGTCGACCTTTCCGACGATGAGGCAGGAAGCAGTGCTCCCAAAACGACGACGACAACAACAGCAAAGACGACCTCTTTCAGTGGTCAGCCCGCCTATCGGCCTTTCATCTTTCAACCCGGAGATTACGAAGTGATCCTGTGCATTGACACTCGCGAGCGAATCGCCACCAACTTCTGCTCTGACAAGAACGCCGCTTTTGCCGCCGCCCTGCAGAAGCAGGACGTTCGCGTGGAGATCCGCACACTGCCGCTGGGAGACTTTGTGTGGATTGCTCGGGAGAAAGCGAAGAATGGATCATCTTCAACGACGACCTCAATTGACGGCGGCCACTCTCGCACATTCACTTCGATGACCCTGGAGATCAACTCGTCATCATCGGCACCTTCCACCACCTCAAACCAGTGCTCAGACATTCGCCGTGAACTAGTCCTCGACTGGATCATCGAGCGGAAGCGCATCGACGATCTTGCCGCCAGCATCAAGGACCGCCGCTGGGACGAGCAGAAGTTCCGCTTGCTGGAGAGCGGCATCCGTCGGCCCACCTACCTCATCGAGTACATGGGCAAGAGCTCGCGGCGGGCGGAGCACGGCGGCCTGCAGCCTGAAGCGCTGGAGCAGGCGATGACCAACTGCGAGGTGGACGGCTTCGACGTGCGCCGCACGGACTGCTTCGAGGACACCGTCCGCTACCTCACCTACATGAGTCGGTGGATTGAGCGCCGCTTCGCCACTCTGGCCATCATGTCCAGCGCGAACAAGGAGGCGCTGGCGAGGACGGTGCCCGCCGACCACCACTACCTGCCCTTCAACGAGTGGGCCATCAACAGCGGCAAGGTGGCGGTGTACACTGCCGGCGAGATGTTCATCAAGCAGCTGCTGCAGGTGAAGGGCGTCTCGGTGGCGAAGGCAAGGGCCATCGTTCGCCGCTATCCGACGCTGCGGGCGCTGATGGAGGCGTATGACCGCCAGGCGGATCGCTACTCAAAGCACAACCTACTCACTGATCTGGTGCCCGAGTCGGGTCCTGCTGTAGGTGGTGGTGGTTGTGCTGATGATGGGGGTGGTGAGAAGAGGCGTCGCTTTGGCCAGGTGATCAGTCGCAAGGTCTACGAGTACTACGGCACAGACCAGTGAGAGCAGACAAGACTTCCTTTTGTGATACTTTTTAACCCGTTATTTTCACCACTTTTGAACTGATAAAATACATTCGCTCTTGATTTTTTAAGAATCCACTTCGAACTCGGTTTTTGTTGTCGTGAAAAAGTTTCTCTGGTCCCGAAGTTTCAGAAACATTTCTTCCGCTGCATGCGCCGTCTAGTGGCGGTGTTTGGCCGCATGGGGTCGCAAGGATCGAACCACGCTGGATTAGGCTCTCTTTGTTTTCGAAACTTATCCTTCATCACAGATTTTAAAAGCTAAGAATGTTCGAACACTTTAACATCAAGTCGATGCTGGGCTTCGAAAAGAAGACAAAGAGTCCAAAGGATCCGAACGTGAAGATGCTGCTTGGTAGGCCTTTGTTTCGTGAAATTTCGATTTCCTTATCATCTCTTTTTCCTCTCTAGCTTGGAAGCAGGGCGACCAGAGCAGTGGCAAGTGGGCTGAACGAGCGGTGAAGGAGCTGGTGAAGCGTCTGAGCAAGAGCACCGACGGTGGTCTGCTGACCAAGCTGGTGACAGCCCTTGCTAGCGGCGACGAGCAGAGCGCCTGTGTCCCGCTGGCGACGAACGTCGACGGGCGGATTCAGCTCTCCTACCGAAAGGTGCTGCCACATGTCGTCTTTGCCCGCCTATGGCGGTGGCCCGATCTGCTGAGCCACCGTGAACTTGATTCGGTGGGCTCCGCTCTCTGTTCGTCTCCCTACGAGAAGAAGACGAAAGCGGTGTGCATCAATCCCTACCACTACCGTCGTAAAGATGTGGACAAGAAGGACAAGAAGGTGATTGGCGAGGAAGGGTTCGGAATGCTCGGTAAGTGCTTCCTTGATCTGAAGGCATTTCATCATCTACACTTTCTGCTTTTTTTGCAGCCATGCCGCCCAACGTAACCGTTTGTTCGATGGAAGAGGCTCCCCCGATGGAGTACTTTTTCTATCCAGTCGCAGCTGAAGGTTATTCCGATCCACCAGTGGTAAGCTTTTCTGCTGTCACTTATGTTTTTGCTTTATTTTACAATTTTTGTGAAAGATGGCCGACAGCCCTCCTGATCCTTCTTCTTCAAGCGATGCCAGCAACGGCTCTCCTCCTGAAGCTAACTCAAAAGGAACGGCCTCCTCACCTGCTGGTGGTGATAATGGAATTGCTGGTGGTAGCAGTGAAGACTCTCCAGAGATAAACTTCGTGGCCGATAAAGATGAAGAAGCGGAAGCGCCTACCATCGATGAGCCCTCCTTCTGGTGCAAGATCTCCTACTTTGAGCTGAGCAACCGCGTCGGCCCGATCTTCTCGGTGACGAGCAACCCGGTGACGGTAGACGGCTTCACCAACCCGCAGAACGATCCGGAGCGCATCTCCCTGGGCAGCCTCAGCAACATCCACCGCAACTCGACGATCACCCAGACGCGGCTGAGCATCGCCGAGGGCATTCGCCTGCACTACCATCCTCAGGGCGGGCAGCTCTTCGTGGAGGTGCTTTTCGAGCACGCCATCTTCGTCCAGTCGGAGCTGCTTAATCTGGTAGGCGGGCAGCCTTCGACCACTGTGACCAAGATCACCGCCGCCGCCGGCCTGGTGAAGATCTTCGACGAGGAGCAGTTCGGCGAGGTGCTGGTGGGGCACGCCGCCGCCGACTACCGCACGGTGTACCGCCTCACCAGCATGTGCACCCTCCGCCTGTCCTTCATCAAGGGCTGGGGCGGGGCGCCCTACTACCGCACCGACGCCGTCATGACGCCCTGCTGGCTGGAGATACAGATGCGCCGGGCGATGATGCGCCTCGACGAGGTGCTCGTCCGAATGGTCGGCCCTGATGACGACACCGACAGTCAGTGAACAGGACAGTGTTTTTACCTAATCCCCTTTTATCTCACTTGTAATCATTTTTAGCTCAATTTTTTATCCGTTCTCTGTGCTTCCTTGATTTACATACAGTTTTCTAGAAATCGGCAATAATAGTAGTTAGTAATGGAAAGTAGTCAGCACCTTTACAACCTCTCCACCCCCTTCACCTCCGCCCCTGACCGCTATCACCTTTATCACAATGGCGAACAACCTCAAGACCCCGCTTTCTCTCTAAAACCGACACGGATTCTGGCGGTAGGCGAGGTAGAAGCCACGGGCATTGTTGACGCCATTCGAGACAAATCGCAGCTGGAAGGGACCGGGGGTAGAGTCGATGGCCATCAGGTGATTGGCGGTGGCGCCAGCTCCTGCGGTGTTGCGCTTGTTGGCTCGAGTTCGCGAGGGGCCCAAACGAGGGTCGGAGAAGAAGTACTGGTGAGGATCAGGCTGACCTTGCTGAGCTGCTGCGGTGTAGTCAGCCCGTCGGTGTGGTCGTCGCAGCGGCGAGCTGTCCTGCTGGACAATCTGCTCACCGCCATTGCTGGGCACGCTCTCGTCGAGCATCTCGTGCAGTTCGCCGTTTCGGGTTCCATTTCCAGCTCCTCCGTCGACTGTTGTCAGATCGTCACCGCCGCCGCCGACCGATGCAGTGGAAGTAGTCGATGAGCCCAGCGTCACGTGCTCTGCCTGGTCTGCTGCCTCCTCTGAGGGCGTTGTTGAGGGCCCACCGCTGCGACCATTTCCACCGCCCACCGTCTGCAGTTTGCTGCACACCCTCATGCCGCCAATGACCAGAAAGTCGTCCGTGCAGTCGCTCGAGTGGACGATAGTCATGGGGAGGCTGGCGATGCGACTCTGCCCACCACTTCCGCCACGGCCTCTAAGGCCGACGGCATCGCTGTTCAGTGCGCCGCCCACTGAGAAGGGCAGCACCGCCCCGCTGGCGGCGTCGGCCATGAACTCGTAAGAGACCGAGCAGAAGCCCGTCTCCTTGCGAATGCAAATCAGGTAGTCGATGTTGTTCGGGTAGCCATCATTTCCGTTACCATTTCCTCCCTCTCTGTCTGCGCTCTCCCCATCGTCGGTGACCGTCTTTGCTGGCTGGTAGTTGAAGCTCTTGATCTGCCCCTGAGTCGAGTCGTAGTACTGCAGACAGTGTGGTGGAGCTAGAGAGTTAAAGGTTTAGAAGATGTTTTAAACAGTATTTTCCTTACCCATGAGCGGGCTGCCGCACTCAATCTGTTGCAGGTGAATGTCAAACTTGCGCGCATAGGCACCTCTGAGCACTAGCTGCAGATTGACCAGTCCCGATTCGTCGATGGCAATGTAAACTGCAAAAGGAAAAGATGAGATTATACAAAAACACAAAATAAAAACTCCACCTCGAACTTACAGTGTTGACCACTGTTGTAGCCGCAAATGCGCGGGACAATGTTGTTCTCATTCTGGCCGGAAACGGAGAAGACATCCTGGCTGCAGTTGCCCTCCACCGGCTTGGCAATGTCAAACTCGAGGAAGCTCAGCTTCAGCTGGCAGATGTTGTGGCCGCCGTTCTGATGACGAAAACTGCCGCCGCCGCCTTGAGGCTTGTGCACCTTCAGCCGACAGAGCGCCGACTCGTCCATCGCCCTCGGATAGGCGGGGTTGCGAAAGTAGGCGTGGCGCTCAGAAACTGCGCCTCCGCAAGTGGCCTCAAAGAGGCAGCAAACGCTACCTGCACCGCCCCCGGCACAGCGGCCCATTGGAATGCCGCCCCGTTCGCTGCACTCGGTGGCCTCGTAGCAGAGGCCGGTGCGAGAATCGGGAGCGGTGCAGGTGGGCGCTCCACTGATGCCGTTACCTGCTGCTCTGTTTACACCTTCCGAAGCGTAGGTCTCTGAATCGGGTGAACTATCTGCGGAGTTCTTGAACGCCTGTCGAAGGACACGATGAAAGGTGGTGGTCGATGGTGAAATGGGTGTAGGAAAGGATGCCTGGTGCTGGTGGTGGTCGAGCTGCTGCTGATCATTTCCGCCCTCTACTGAAGAGCTGCCGAAACGTTTTTCAAACGATCGGTAAGTGGGCGGTGTGTCATACTGGTGACTATGTCCATTTGGATCATACAACGGAGAGGAGGGTCGTTCGAGGAGGAAGGTCGTCGTGGGTGACTGTTTCGATGTAAACTCAAAGTTGCTTCGGAGGTTGTCTAGTGCACAAAAAAAGAGAGCGTTTAGGGATGAATCGAACATGAAAAATAGCAAAACCCTCTTACCTTCAGCGAACCTCGTCCTGGTGAGTCGAGTGGCCAGCGCCAGCCGCCCATCAGGCATGCAGTGGCAGGTGAAGAGGAGAAAGAGCCACTTGTAGCTGCGCAGAGCAGAGATGAGCAGCCAGGCAGTGGGCAGCATTGTGTGCTTGGAGGAATAGTGTTCGAAATGCAGAAAATGCTGAAGTCTTGCTGTTGGCAGTAAAAGTTAATGAATGAAGAAATGAGCAGTCGAGAACACCGTCGCTGCTTTTATAGTATCACAATAGACTGAGGGTGTCGTCGTCTTTGTCAGAAAAGTGGTTCCCGGCTGTCGGAACTGATTTGCCTGATTCGATTGGCGATGTGCCAGTGTTCTTGGGGGAGATCAATCAATCAGAGCACTGGTCAGCCGTGACTAAGGCCCACCACCACCAGCACTAGAGTGGGCTGCTCAAGTTCATTAACACGGGAAATGTCAACTGTCGGAACTGTTGGAAACTGATGCTCAAAACTGCTGGGAAAGATCGGACACAGACGCTCAAGCAAACAAAATAAAACAATCGGAAGCAGAACAGAGCACGTACACTTGACAGAGGTGGTTTTCCGCTACCGCTGCCGAGGGTTGCGCCAAATGTAAATAGAAGCCGATGGAGCGTGACCGGTGAGGACACACACACTTGAGATCGAAATCTGCTCAGACAGTTTTTTGAACCGGCGAACAGCGAAGGGGAAGAAGCGTCTCTGTTGACACTTTCCCGAACAGACGCTGAATGTGTGTGTGAATGTGTGTGCAATTTGTCACAACGGCCTGGGTGGTAAGACACTGCCGAGAGGAAGACACTAAGGTGGTCATTAATCTTTGAACGACAGGTGAGAGTGGTGAGGGTGAGGTCAATGGTTCGCAGAGGAAGGGAGAGAGAG
>JAALOO010002379.1_pt1 | contig 10440 bp, 9 predicted proteins | sample 7257641 | NCBI WGS metagenome assembly JAALOO01 (sample SAMN14085613, study PRJNA598686) | mite metagenome | biome: ENVO:01001000; feature: ENVO:01001002; material: ENVO:01001226; isolation source: single female mite from University of Michigan culture on fish food culture... ... | reverse complement strand
AATGATATCACCAAATGTTTTGTTTACAGATAAAGTGTTAGCCTAACACAGTGATTGCATAAACGTTCCTCAGCAGTGACAGCCTCAGTGCCGCGAGATCTGACGTAACTTGACCACTGTCAACTTCCGTCGACGAGGGACTTGCGAGCAAAGCGAGCAAAACCCGAGGAGACGGAAGTTGACAATGGTCAAGTCACATCAGAGATTGACGGCAAAAAATATCCAATGTCCTAGCTGTACAAGTTACGTCAGAGATCGATAAGTAAAATAGTTTTAAGATTGTAGCCTTGCGCAGCTAACGACCGCGAGGTCTGACGGTAAAATATAATCAGTAAAATCAGTTTAAATTAACAAACAGACCACAGTTACACAGCCGCCCTCCACTACTTTTTCTTGCCAAACTATTTTTAATCAAAAATGCGTTCCCTTCACCGATAAAGCTGACAGTTGAATAATTGCAACATTTTATCTCATTTGAACACTCTTTTTTACTTCTAGCCTCACCTCTGATATCCTCCAATCACCCCTATTACTTTAAATTGCTTTTTTTCTGCAACATAAAGTGAACGATGTAAGTACACAAATACCTTGAGTTTTCTTATAGCTAAAGCGGCTACTAACTACTACATTTTATCCTTTTATCTGATCAATTCTAAACTTTTAGATTTCATCAAAAAAAAGCAAAATGCTTTCAAAAAAACGAAACAATGCCAATAAGAAGGGCGGAAAAACTGCTTCAAAAAGAAAGAGATCAGGCGCCAGGACTGCATCTACGGTGCCGCCATCAGGTTAGTGTTCAGATGCTTTTTTGATTTGCGTGACACAGTGCCTCAGAAAGCTGATGATTTGATGATTTTTTAAACAAATACACACAGCTGATGCCCAGGCGGAACCAAGAACAGAGATTCCTCTAAACAACCTCCTCCCGGAGATGATCAACCTGATTGCCGATCGTTTGCCCATAACGGACCGGCTGCACCTACAGCAAGCCTTCTCCAGTGACCTCCAGCCGGCGGTGGCGGCGGCTTCGGCCAACATCCGCGCCAGCCTGGCCGACAATTTGGCCATGCAGCGAGCTCTGCTGATTCAAATTGACATGGACGCCGCCCAGGTGTCCAAGTACCGGGTCTGCCAGCTGGTGGATCTGAAGAAGTACAGTTTCGCCCAGCGACAGCACCCACTGACACCCGAGCTGAGAGAGACGCTGAAGAGTGCGCCGCACCTGCTAATGGGACTGGGCGAGTACCGGCCTCACCTTCAGTACAACTACCGCCTGGAGCGGAAACTGCCCAGCAATCTGCTGCCGGCGTTAGAGGGGCTGCCCTTAGAGAAGGAAGCCATACTGCACCTCAGTTTGTCCGAGTGGAAGAGTCTGCAGAGCAGCAACGACGGCCCCGGTCACTTCCGGCACACCTTTCCTCGGCTGCAATCGCTGAAAGTCGTCCTCCGGGACTGCTCCTCTGCCGGGCTAACCAGGCTGATTAACGCCGTTACCGGAAATGGCCTTAGCGAGCAGCTCACCTCACTGCAACTGCTCATTTTCAACGACAGCACCTCTGAGTACCAGTGGAAGGTAGATCACCTGTTGCGTCTTTTTTCCCACCTCAACAGCTGCCGTTTTGCCCGTCTGCGCCACTTTACGTTGGTTTTCGAGGACTTGAAAAACAATTTTCAGCCGCCCTTCCACCTGCCGGGGGAGCTGAAATTGCTGGCCAAGGTGGAGGAGTGCTACCTTCGACTGCCATCTCAGGTGCTTCAACGCCAGCTGCCACTGCTAAGGGCGAATGTGCGTCTGCAGCGATTTGGCTTCATTGTGAACGACTTCCAGCGGTGGGCCCACTATGAAGAGCCGCTCCTGACGGCGGCCATCACCTCTCAGCTGGCCGTCAAGTGCGCCCACCTGCAGTACTCCTTCCGAGGTTTCAGCGATGTGCGTCGTGGACATCAGCAGTTCTACTCGCGCCAAATTCGCCACACACTTCTGCATCGCCTGAAGGAGTTCACCTCGCTGCGCGTGCTGCACCTCGGTCCTCTCAACGTGGAGGGGTACCTTTGGCTGGTGGGCGGGCCGCTGGGCCGTTTGACCAGTCTGACCAGTCTCCGCCTCAGCGTGCACTTTACGCCCATCAGCCTTCTTACCGTCCGCCGTCTGGAACAGCTGCAGTTGGCCACGCCCTTTCAGTCGGTCAGCCACCTGAAGCTGACGGTGGTGACGACGGAGTTGCCCGCCGCCAGGAACAACAACAATATCGGAGGAAACACTGTGGAGTTCAGCCACCAGATTATTAGCCAGCTGAACGTCGTCCACCTTTTCGCCAACTGTCGCCTGGTGGAAGTGAAACTGCCTCAGGACTACTTCTGCGCAGTTTGCAATGAGCGGAACGTGGACGGCGAAAACGGCCGCTGTTTTCAGCAGGTTTGGCTGCCTTTCCACACTCTGGCCCATTTAGAGCAGCTCCAGGTGAACGTCATTCGGCAGGATTTGCCTCAACGCGACTGAACTTTCAGTTCAGGTAAGTTTATGCTGTTTTTGACTGTTTATGCTTATGTTTATGCTCTGTTTCTCACACTTTTTTTGGCCTGTTTGCAGAAGATGAAACCACGTGTCGCGCCTGTGTGCCTCGCCTTTGTAAAGCATTTTCCACCCATGTACAACAATTCTAACTTGTAAACTTTTTTGTTGGAATTCGTTTGGCGCATCATTTTCCACTTTATCACTTTGCTTTTGTTACACTTATTCGTGTCATGATCATGCTAAATACTTACATCAGTACTACTTTTTTCATTTGGCACTGATCACGGGCACATTTCCTGTCAGCACTTGCCCGTGACACAAACACTAATTCACACTGACACATACACTAACTCTTTATCACTGATTCACACTATGACACACAGTGACACACAGACACAGACACACAGACACACACTTTTCTTTCCCCATATAAGCGCTGCTCACTTCAGCACTTCTCATGTAGCTTCACGCAGTCGCATTCTTACCACGTTGTGCTGCTTTTCAGCTCGTCCAGCAGTGATCTCACAAATCCTGCTTTCTCCAACTCTCCAACCAATAAACGACCTCAGAGCCCAGCAAACCTCTGTGTCGACCCGTTTCTCAATCAACCTTCCAACCCTAATTCCCTTGAACCCATTCAACCCCCGCCATCGAGTCTCAGCGACGGACAATCTTTCAGTCCATTACCCAGTTTCTTCGTTTACAGCGAAACATCAAACAACACAATTTTTATTCTGTGAATAATTTTAAAAAATCCAATTTTAAAAACCACAAAACCCACTTCATTGTTTTAATTTGGATATTTGAAAAAGGCAACAAGGAAAAAGTAGTTCTTCCCTCTTTTAGTCAGACTGGCACAGCCGACGCCAAACTCCTTGGTATCGGCCCACTCCTTTTCGCTGTAGTAGCGATCACCAGCAGCCGCCCCGGTGTACCACGGTCGTCCTTTCCAGGTGGCCCACTTCTCGAAGATGTCAAAGTCCTTGATGGCAATGGTTGATCCACTTCGCTCCCACTCGACTCGGCTGTTCGAGGTGAACTGACCATAGGGCTTGTATTGGCGAATGTACCCATCGCCGATGCTGATGTCTGCCGCCCACTTTGTGGCCTCAGCAGCGGCCGCCTCGTTGTGGGCCATTTTCGGCAGTCCCTGACAAATGCGTCGCTTTTGAAAGCCCTCCACAACGGCTTTCTGAATCTCCGGTGGACAGCCCTTCTGTGGAACGGTCACTGTGGCGCTGACAGACATTTTCTGAAACAAAAAAGCGGTGTAAGTTTAAATAAAAAGATTAAAAAGCAAACTTCTCCTCCTCTTTCTTCTCACCAAACTTTTATCAGTACAGTAGCCGGGCAGTTCCCCTTTTCCAGGGTGCTTAAAGTAGGCCACCAGCCAGAAAAGGTTTGTTTTGCTTGGCGCGTAGGGATAAGTGGCACAACCGATGCCAAACTCCCGCGTCCTTGCCCACTCTTCAGCGGTGAAAAAACGGTCTTTGGCGCTTCCGCCGGGCACGTACCACGGAACGCCCTTCCACTCGTCCCACTTGCTGAAAATGTCCAGGTCGCGCAGGTCAATGACCCGCTTCGATTGAGGCGCATCTTTGCCGATGGTGTACTGACCGGCGATGGGCATGTTTGGCTGGTACCACAGTCCATTGGTGCTCTGGTTGTTGGCCCACCGAGTGGCCATAGTGGCCATTTCCGGTGTGTGGATAAGGCGGGGCAGACCGGCGCAGACTCGCTGCTGGACAAAGCCCTCAATTGCCTGCTCGAGGACGTCTGCCGGACAGGCAGTGACGGGGACGCTGATGTTAGAGTGAATTTCTCGTAGTTTCTAAACAAAATTTAGTTTTTTAAAATTAAAATTTAATAACTTTTAAACAAAGGGTTACCTCTCTTTCATGGGCACAGTAGGGCGGCAGGCGTTTCGGGTCGGCCACTCCATCGCCGTCCTCATCTTCGTGTTCATCCTCGGGCGTGTGGCTGTCACTGGGCGTGATCGGCTGCTCAAAGAGCGCCATCAGCAGCGTTCCCCGGTTGTAGACGCCATTGCGGGCAAAACGGCCGGCGCAGCCAATGCCAATCTCCTTCACCTTCGCCCACTCTTTAGCGCTAAAGTAGCGATCCAGGTTGCGCATAAAAGGTCGCCCTCGATTGTTGTCGTCCCAGTAGGCGAGCAGATTGAAATACCGCTCGTTGATGTTGCTGGCGTAGTTGCTCCAGTAGCTGGTCCAGTAGTGGCCCACATTTGCTCGAGTAGGCTTCCAGCCTTTGACGTTGGGCAGCATTCGCAACGCCTCGGCGGTCGCTTCAGCGGAAAGTTTGACAGAGAGGGTGAGAGGAGCCATGCGACCACAGGCCCGCCGGCGGTTGATGCCCTCGAGGAGTTTGCCGTCGATGACGCTCGGACAGCCGTCGTGGGGAATGTGGGTGATGACGTGAGCAAAACGGTTGATCTGATAAGGTAAAAATGAAAAAATTTGATAGCATTTAAACAAAAAGTTTCCCTTGTTTACCTGTTCTTTGTCACTGCAGTACTCAGGCAGTGGCGCTTCAATTTCATTTGTTGATGGCCCGCCTAAGCCGCTTTTGCTGTACTTGCCGTTGCCAATTTTTTTGGCGTTTCTGCCTCTGCCTCCGTTGTTGTTGTTTCCGGTGCTGCTTTCATCACCATTGTTATCTCCACTATCACCTCCCGCCCCATCTCCAAAGGACACGTGGTGGTTAAAGTTGAACAGACTGTTGATCTGAATGACGCCCTCTCGGGTGGGGTCATTGGTCAGCTTGCCCAGCGGCACCTCAATTCGCTGGCCATGACGAAAGTTCTGGTTTACGTGGACGGTGCTGCCATTTGTAGTGTACACCGAGATGACTTCTTTTCCCTCCACAACGACAGGGCTAAAAAATGGTGCACAACAGGTAAGCAGTAATAAAAAGGTAAACAGTGAACACAAGCAATCTTTCATAGTGTTAAATTAGAATCAAGTTTTCTAATCTGCAAAACAAAAATTAAAACAAAGTGTTTTTTGCTTTAACTGTTCATTTTTTTAAATGAACAAAAAATGTTTGTGTTTCTAAGATATCAAATTAAAAATATGTTTAAATGTGAAGTTTTGTTTATAATTTTACTCAATGCCAGTTTACCCTTTTTATCTAACTGATAATTTAGTTAGATAAAAACATTAATCATTGTAGTTTGCTTGCACTTAACCACCACTTACCGTTGACAGCTGGCTGACATTGAGAAAAATAAACGTTTTTGTTTTTAACTGCAAATTAATTCATTATCCATTGTTTATATTAACTATCAACAGTATACAATTTTACCATTCCTGTCTGCTGATCGTTATCAAAATGAAAGAGTAATATGTTGATTTTGTTAACATGTACAACAACATTCTCTGTACATGTAGTGCAGCGAAAAAGGTGTTGTCAAGGCTAACTACTACCACTGCTGCCATCGCACTAGCATCAGCTTTTTGTTTTGTAAATATCATTTTTGTTCATCTTAAAAATAAGAAAATTAAAAACAAGTTTATACAAAACATATTATTAGTTTTTTTTGTAATTAATTCATAGCAAAAATAAAAATGAATGTGTAGGAAATTAAATTGACAGTATCGTTTAAAAATTCATTTTTATTTTGTATATTAAAAAACTTATATAAGGTCGCGTACTTGAACTTCAATCATGCAACAACGCAGCTAGTGCAAGAGTAAAATTTTTGCAAATTCTTGAATGTTATACATCATTTTAAAGTTTAAGCCTTTTTCTTTAAGGATATGTAGGCAGTTTTGTAAAAAGTATAACATTTCTAGAAAAAAGTTAACTTTAAAAATTTTTGTCAAAATCAGAAATACTTTGCGACATTGTACTCTGGCCAAAAAACAGTTAAACATTTTTAAATTTTAAGAACGTCAGTATGTTTTTAAAAAATTTTTTTCCTAAATTTACCAAAAACTTTAATTTTTAAAAGCAAAATTGGAACAGTTTGGAATTTTTTAAGTTAAATCCAGGTTTGGAACGCTAGCCAACGTGAGCCAGCTTTTCAGTTGTTTTTTGTTTTTGTCACTGTTTACTTGAATAGCCCCCTGTTTTTAGCAAGTACAGGCGAAACTCACACTACATAATGGTTCGCAAGTACATAATGGCAAAAAGTTATATAAAAAAATTTTTGTAGTTTGTGTTATTTTGTTTTTGTTTCTACTTTAAAGATCGAGTTAAGAAGATTTTTAACTAAAATCTTAAAAATTTTTCAAAAATCTTTAATTTTTTAAAGAAAAAATAGGCAACACTTTCGCATGTACATAATCAGTGTGTTGCACAAAAGCATTATGTAGTGTGAGTTTTGCCTGTAATTGTTTTTGGAAACAATAAGTTTTGTTTTACAAAATCACAGTTTAATCACATAAAAAACATTTGTTTTCAACATTTATGAAAAATTTAAAAGCGGGCAAATGGACACTAGAAAAATTGATACAGTTATTCATAACCAAAACAGTGACAGTGAAGACAAAGACACGAGTGATGATTCAGATGAGTCAAATGACACAAAGAAAAAGACCCCATTTAGCCAAATTTAGTCGAATTTTTACTCGTGTTGCAATTTGTGTTCATTAAATTTTTGTGGAATCTAATGACAAACTTTGCTTTTGTATCCTAATTTTTAAACGTTTAATTTGTAGTGGCTGGGGCCTAGTGGCTGCACTACAACTTATACATTTTTTGATACATCTAAATGGGAAGACAGTCTGATAATTCACTCGTGTTTTTGACGTAACTGTCACTGTTTTGATTATGAATAGTTACACCAATTTTGCTAATGCCCATTTGCTCGTCTTTAAATTTTCCATTAATGTTAAAAACAAATGAATTTTTATTTGATTAATTGTGATTTTGATAGGCAAAACTTATTGCTTTAAAAAACAATCGTTTGCTAAAAAACAGGGGGTTATTCAGGCAAACAGTGACAAGAACAAAAAACAGCTGGAAAGCTGGCTCACGCTGGCTAGCGTTTCTAAATTGGATTTAACTTTAAAAATTTTAAACAGTTTCAATTTCATCATCATTATCATCATCATTTATTGTACTTGTATAGCCATTAAAGCTTTTGGCAGAAATTAATTAAAAACAACGCAAGTAAAAATCACAAATCTGAGTCCATTGAGTCTGACCGTGTTTTTGGCTAATGGTCAGCACAGCTACGTAAAAGGTTGTGGTGACTACTACAACAAGGACCTCAAACTGAAGTTGAAATACGTCAAGGCGGTCAACTCGCTAAAGCAAAGTCTCATCTCAGTGGCAAAACTGACTGATTGTGGCTACAAAGTTGTCTTTGACCGAGCAAAAGCAGACATCATGACTGGTGGGAAAGTGCTGGCTCGAGTTCCCCGCATTGGTAATTTGTATGCTATTGCGTCCACTGCTGGAGAGCCACCGCCAGAGTCGGTGCAGTTTCTGTTAGAAGATGCTCACAAAGATGCTTTTCCAGACGGTGGCACCGGAGGAGAAACGCCACATCATCGTCGACACCTTTGTTCGCATCCTCAAAAACATCGTTTACGACTACATAAAGCTGAACCACGGGCAAAAGGTTTTTTTTGGTACAAGTAATTTCATTAAAATACTAGACCTGGTTGAGAGCACTGAAAATAAGGACGCCGCCAAGACGCACCGCCAGTTTGAGACGAAGCTGGTGAATAATCTGTTCTTCAACTTTGGCCTCCCATTTGTCAAACCGTTGAAAGATTTTTACGAGGACGAAGTGCTCCTGCTGGGTCGTTACCTTGATGTGCCCTTTCAGTTTCTCAATCTTCATCCTTTTCCCGTTCCTGGCCTGGCGGTGCGCATCATCTGCGCTGAGCAACCATACTAGAAAGGACTTCTCTTTCACCGCCTCCTTGCTCAAGGTGGTTCTCAATTACACGATTTTGCAAAAAGAGGTAAAAAGAGTGCTTTAGTATGTTCAATAACTTACTTTTTATATCTGCTGCAGAAACACTCGGTGCTGTCCACAGTTCTGAATGCCCGGTTCAATGCCAAAGATCTCGCCTTTCTGGAAACCTTTTCCGCCACCTACAAGCTCACCCCAACGCTGCTGCCAATCAAAAGTGTCCAGGGCAACTCCCACGTCGGCTACGTCGTTGGCCTCTCTGAAAGTTCCGAGAATCAGCCACCAGAACCGACCATCACGGCCAAGTTTGAGGCACTGGCCCGGTTGACTAAGCTGATCGCCACTGTCTGCCCCAATGTAAGCCGCGTTTGCTACATCTTCGGCAGTTCGTTGGAGAACCCGGTGGAGGACATCACCCCCACCACACTGACGCCCAAGGTGGTCGAGCTGCTGCAAGAGGCGGACGACATTGCCACTGAGGAGCTGAAAAAGGCCACCGGCTACGAGTCGGTGCTCTCTGCGATGTCCCTCATTCTCATTCCATTTCACTTTGACCGCGAGCCGGCCCTACTCTCTCGTCACCCGTCCTGCCGACACTCGGTGGTCATCAGCACCTTCATCGCCACTGATGATGACTACTTTACCGCCGGTGGGCCTGCCATTCCCGACCAGCCGATTCCTTTCGAGGTACGCAAAAAAGTGGTGGCTGACTGAAAACGATTTTAGAACTTTTTTTCTTTTCACTTACAGTTTCTCAAGGAGACGGCTGAAAAGATTTGCCAGCTTCCGGGCATCTCTCGAGTTTTGCTTGACCTTACCTCTACACCGCCGGCTACCACTGAATGGGAATAAGGGGATAAAGCGTTTGAAATACTTCTTTGTTGTCTTTGGAAGATTCTGTTTTACTGACTTTGTACGACTTCTTTTATTGCATCAGGTTAAAGCAAGTTTCCCAGTAAAAGTCCAGTCTGCCCACTAACTTTTGACATTTGTCTAATTTTAAAAATAAAGTGTTTTGGCGAGTTTATTAAAGCAAAACTTCAGTGTACTTTGGACACTAATTAAAAGTAAAAATAAAAATTACAAATGGCAATGGGATCATCACTGCAAAGGTACATACAAATTTAGCAGTGGATGATAACTATCTAATTATAATCGTTCGACATTCAACAGATAACAAAACTCAATTGCACGTAACGAGCTCATAGTCGTCACGGTCAAGACGGTTGCCCGGTGCTGACAAACAATTTTATTGCTGCAGAGTCGACTATAAAAGCCTGAGCAGCACAGTAACTGCGCCAAATACAAAAAATCAACAAACTTCAAACCACAAACTACCGCAATCGCCTAAACCTGAGGGAAATAGACAAGAAAACTCCCCACCATGAACAAGCTTCTTCTAAACATTCTTCTGTTCAGTCTCCTTCTCCTTAGTGTCACCTCGGGCAATGAAGAGGCTGTTGACACTACTGATGCCCCCGACACCACTGACACTACCACTTTTGAAAGCCTTATCATGGAGAGCACAACCGTTCCTCTAAACCTCACACTGATCACCTCAACTCCGATCAACTCAACCAACTGCACCCAATCCGATCTTGTGAAGCAATCTCCAGACACTGTGCAGTCTGAGGAAGCAGATAAAAAGGAAAACACCATCCTTTTCGGCCTCTACGTGCTCCTCTTCTTCAGTGGCTTTCTGATGGCCATCGCTCTCGTTGCCTCGGTCATCAAGAAGTTCCGCCGATATCGGCAGTCTCGCCCCAGTGGAGATCTTGTCGTGTGCTACGTTAACCACGCGTTCGAGGATGAGAGCAACCAGATCGAGTATTTGCCTACCCACACGCCGCCGATGACGCCGCAGCCGCCGCCGCCGCCGCCCCAGCCGCCCCAGCAGCCTCAGCAGCCTCAGCAACCTCAGCATCCCTTTTCGAAGGTGATGAAATTGGCCCGAAACTCCATCTAAGAAGACAAAGTAAGAGAAGAAAGAAATTGTTATCAAAATTCACAATCCTTCAACAGCAGCCTTTAGCAC
>JAALOO010002377.1_pt1 | contig 10442 bp, 9 predicted proteins | sample 7257641 | NCBI WGS metagenome assembly JAALOO01 (sample SAMN14085613, study PRJNA598686) | mite metagenome | biome: ENVO:01001000; feature: ENVO:01001002; material: ENVO:01001226; isolation source: single female mite from University of Michigan culture on fish food culture... ... | reverse complement strand
AGCAGTTGGTAGCTCGTCGGGCTCATAACCCGAAGGTCATCAGTTCGAGTCTGGTTCCCGCTACTAAAAGGGCTAAGCACGATGCTTAGCCCAAAGACATTAAAAATACATTGCGGGGTGGAGCAGTTGGTAGCTCGTCGGGCTCATAACCCGAAGGTCATCAGTTCGAGTCTGGTCCCCGCTACTAAGTGAAGCTTCAAGGAAACTTGAGGCTTTTTTTATTCATTCTTGCACAGCCTGTAAATATTAACGCCCGAAGGAAAACCACTTGGTTAACGGATGTTTTTTGTTTTTGAGCCAAGCAGAAACCATTTCCATTCCAATCGCGGAAAAGGTTATCCCATTCCCCCCGAAACCGAGGACAAAGTAACTATTCTTAAACGCTGGATGCTCTCCGATATAGGGAAGTCCATCTTTTGTTTCACCAAATGTTCCTGCCCACGTAATGTCTGGATGAAAACCTAAATGAGGGAAGTGTTTGAGGAATTGTTTATGAAGTTTCTGCTCTTTTCGAGCTAACAGCTGATCTCTTTTTTGTGGATCGCGAAACGGTTCGTCTTCACCGCCAATGAGAAACCTCCCATCATCTGTTGTTCGCATATAAATGTAGGGGTCTGCTGTATTCCAAATTAACAGGTCATTGTATGCTTTATAATCCGAAGGATTAACTTCCGAAACGCAGGCGTAGGTACTAATGAGGTTGACGAATTTCTCATTAATCATAGCTGCGCTTTCATAGCCAGTGCAATATATTATTTTTTTTGCATGGATCGTAGCGCCGGTATTTACCGAAACTTCGTTAGCATTAGGTCTGGTTTTGACAAGAACTAGTTCTGTATCATCGTATATCCGCAGGCCTTTTTTGGAATTGTAATGATGAATCTCGTGGGCGAACATATAAGCATCCATACTTGCGCCTTGGCTTGATAGGATTCCCCCATATGTTTTATCTACTTTGAACTGACGTTCAATGTCTTCGGGCTCTACCCAAGTTACTTCAAAACTGGCTTCCTTGCGCGCTTCGTATTCTTTGTTTAGATTGTTAACATCCTTTTTCATGGATGCGAAATGTAAAGACTTTTTCTTCTTGAAACCAGCCTTTGATTTGACTTGTTTACTAATTTCCTGCAGTGTGTCGATAGATCGACTGCAGGCGAGATAACATTCCGTAGCCGCTTGCTTACCAATGAGTGTAGATAATTCGAAAAGGGGGACGTCTATTTCGTATTGTAACATTGCAGTGGTTGCGCTGGTGCTGCCAAAGCCTATTTTTCGTTTGTCTATTAGTACAGTGTCAAATCCATCTTCCATGCACTGATGGGCAATTAGACTACCGGTGATGCCGCTTCCAACAATAAGAATTTCACAGTTTATATTTTCTTGCAGCGAGGGATAACTATTAATAAGTCCGTCTTTAATGAGCCAAAATGGGAGGTTCGATTTTAAGTCCATATTGTTAAGTTTACATTTACCGGTTAAACCCATCACGCCTTGCCCTAAATTAGGATAGGTAATATGGGCTGTCTTAATTATCTAAATATTTGCTTTTCTTACGTCATAGTTTCCCCACTTTTATATTAATACCGCTTTGTCCATTGGGGAGCACATGGTTTGTTCTTTTTTGTATGCGATCTTTCGGGTAATACCGTCATATAAATATATTTAATTTATTCGATCTGTTTTCATGTTGTACATGCTAATTTTTCCATCGCAAAATTATCAATCCTAACGGTTGGATTCTGTGGGAAACTTGTTTGTCCAGAAGAACTTCTGTGTTGTTGTTAAGGGACATTGTTCTCTATAGGTAAAGTATTTTGCTGAAAATCCGATGTTAAATTTGGAGACGTCATTCGTACCGTGGTTTCTCGCAAATCCATTTTATCATTCATCTCGCATAATCAACAATTTATCGTAACTTTGTGGGCTTGAATAAAAAGTAAGTTGCCGTGAGGTAACAAGTATTAATACCGAAAACAGTTATGGCAAATATAGTTGCAATTGTTGGTCGCCCTAACGTTGGGAAATCAACCTTATTTAATCGTCTTACCGAAAGCAGAAAAGCGATAGTCGACGATTTTAGTGGCGTGACACGGGATCGTCATTACGAGACTGCAGAGTGGATAGGGAAGAAGTTTACGGTGATTGATACCGGCGGCTTTGTTCATGGTTCTGATGATGTTTTCGAAGAAGCTATCCGTGATCAAGTGCATATTGCTATTGACGAAGCATCGGTTATTGTTTTTATGGTTGATGTCACCACTGGAATTACCGATCTAGATGATGAAATTGCAAATTTATTACGCAGAACCTCCAAGCCAGTGTATGTGGTTGCCAATAAGGTGGACCATGCAAAGTTGCATCATGATTCAGCCGAATTCTACGCTTTGGGATTAGGTGAGATTTATAATGTTTCCTCTGCGACAGGATCCGGAACTGGGGAGTTGTTAGATGCTGTGGTGTCTAATTTTCCAGTCGAGGAAGAAGAAGAAGAAAATACACTTCCGAAGATTACCATTGTGGGGCGTCCCAATGTTGGCAAGTCTTCGCTTACCAATGCGTTGTTGGGAATAGATAGAAATATTGTTACCGATATCGCTGGCACGACTCGCGATTCTATACGTATTCATTATAACCAATTTGGTCATGAGTTCTTAATGATCGATACAGCAGGTATGCGCAAAAAAGGGAAGGTACATGAAGATATCGAATTTTATTCCGTTATGCGTACGATTAAGGCGCTAGAGGATTCCGATGTCGTCATCCTAATGCTCGATGCTAATGATGGAATCGAAGCTCAGGATATCAATATCTTTCATTTGGCAGAGAAAAATAAAAAAGGAATTGTTGTCGTTGTAAACAAGTGGGATACTGTAGAAAAGGACCATAAAACCGCTAAAGAATTTGAACTACGAATCAGAGAAAAAATAGCGCCGTTTAATGATGTACCAATCATCTTTACCTCCGTTACTGAAAAACAACGTATCTTTAAAGTCGTTGAGACAGCTTTAGAAGTGTATGCCAATAAAGTAAAAAGAATTTCAACATCGAAATTGAATGACGTGATGCTATCAATTATCGAAAGCTATCCACCTCCGGCAACTAAAGGGAAGTATATTAAGGTGAAATATGTAACACAGTTACCTGGTCGTACACCGATGTTTGCGTTTTTCTGTAATCTGCCTCAATATATCAAAGATCCCTATAAGCGTTTTATTGAAAATAAAATTCGGGAACATTTCGATTTCAAGGGAGTACCTATTCAAATATATTTTAGACAAAAATAAGTCGCGTATCTTTTATTTTTTATGGAAAACAATCTTGTTCTTTATAATACTTTAACTCGAAAAAAAGAAAAATTTAAACCGCTTAACGAACCGTTTGTCGGCATGTACGTTTGTGGACCTACAGTATATAGCGACGTGCATTTAGGAAATTGCCGGACGTTCGTATCTTTTGATATGATATTCCGATACTTGCTGCATTTAGGCTATAAGGTACGTTATGTACGGAATATTACTGATGCAGGACATTTGGAAGGAGACCGCGATGAAGGGGATGATAAGTTTTCAAAGAAAGCGAAATTAGAGCAACTCGAACCAATGGAGATTGTTCAGAAATACACGCTAGGCTTTCACGAGGTATTGCGTCTTTTTAATACATTACCACCAAGCATCGAACCCACCGCTACGGGCCATATCTCCGAACAAATAGAAATGGTTCAACAGATTATCGATAATGGGTATGCGTATGAAAAAAACGGTACAGTTTATTTTGATGTCGATAAGTATACAAAGGAGTACGATTATACCATACTTACGAACCGTAAGCTTGAGGACCTGTTGAATAACACCAGGGAATTAGGGGGGCAAGATGAGAAAAGGGGTCGATTAGATTTTGCATTATGGATAAAAGCAAAACCAGAGCATATAATGCGCTGGCCAGCACCATGGAGCACAGGATTCCCAGGCTGGCATATTGAGTGTTCAGCCATGAGCAATAAATATTTGGGTGCGCAGTTTGATATCCACGGAGGTGGAATGGATTTGGCTGCCACGCACCATACTAATGAGATAGCGCAATCGAAAGCTTGTAATCATGTGCATCCTGCAAAGTATTGGATGCATACCAATATGCTGACCGTAAATGGTGCTCGAATGTCGAAATCCGCCGGTAATGGATTTTTGCCACATCAATTATTTACGGGTGACCATAAACTACTTCAGCAAGGTTTTTCGCCTATGGCCGTTCGCTTCTTTATGATGCAGGCACATTATCGCAGTACACTTGATTTTTCAAATGATGCACTCATTGCCGCTGATAAAGGTTATAAACGGCTAAGGACTGCTATCGATTTGCTCGATAAGATTAGCCCCAGCAGTAGTAAATCGGGAGGTGAGTTTGATCTGCCTGCACTTAAAACACGTTGTTATGCAGCAATGGATGATGATTTTAATACACCTGTACTAATTGCGGAGCTTTTCGAAGCAGTGCGTTTTATTAATGCCGCTTACGATGGCAAGGCTGCTATTGATAAAGAAACTATCTCTTCACTACGGGAATTTATGCATGTTTTCGTTTCGGATATTTTGGGTTTAGATGAATCTTTGGAGGGAACTTCAACGGATAACATTGACGAATTGATGCAGATTATTATCAATATCCGAAATGAGGCTAAGAAAAATAAAGATTTTACTACATCGGATCGTATTCGTGAAAATCTTAATGCTATTGGTATTCAATTAAAAGATAGCAAAGATGACACACTTTGGAATAAGATTTGATTGTAAGACGCAAATTAAATTAAATGAATTTTACAAAAATCCAGTTGTCGCTTGTCCTGTGTTGTACTGTGCTATTTTTACAGGTCTCTGCACAACTACCCAATAAGGTAGGAAGTCTTATAACTGCGGACCGCAATGCTGCTAATCTTGCGAAAAACTCAAGCCCACATGAGGCTTTGATGTCTATTGTTGATAAGAACTCTACGTTATATGTTCCTTCGTCTGTAAACGCATTAGATTATTTGAATAATCGTCCCAATATTCCTGATGTGATGAGTTGGTCTCCTAATTTTGCTTTGGTTTCCAAGAGTTTGGAATGGGGAGTCACATCCGGTCGGATGGAATATCAAAAAATTGGTGTGATAAAAAGATATGGTCAGTATCTGACAGTCTGGAATAGAGACAAGAAAGGAAATTGGAAAATTCATCTGCGCGCTGAAGTAGAAAATCATGGTAAAGGGCCGAAGTCCGATTTAATTTTCTACGAACCTGACGATTCTTGGTACTTAAAACATCGTTCTAAAGTGCGCTTGCAACAACGCGAGGAGGTAGTAACACAAAGTGATGAGTTATTTTCCACTATACTTAAGGCAAACAATGAAACGGCGTTTAATGAGTTTCTATCAGATGATGTGCGGTATTACTATCCGTGGGAAGATGAAATTGAAGGGAAGAAAAACGTGCTCGCTTTTCTGAAGAAAAAGCGGATTGAAATAACAACAGATCCCTCGGGAGTCGGTCGTGCATATAGTGGAGAATACGCTTATACTTCTGGTACAGCGACGGTTCGCTCCAAGGAAAAGGTTGTAAAATTCAATTATATCCGTATATGGCAGTTGAAAGATGATTATCAATGGCGCGTAATGATTGAAATGATGTTCGAACGATAAATCTAATTATTAAAAAAAATAATCGGTGCCTCTGTAAATTTCATTAACAGAGGCATTTTTTGTGCGAATGAATTCGCTGATTTCTTTTTTAGCTTGTTGTCGTCCTTAGCATGGATTGTAATCACCTGTGGATGGTCTCCTGATCCGCAACATTCAAAATTTGAAAATAGCGAATCATAGACCGGGATTAGATTAACCAGGAAGTTCGCTATATAAGCGAGGTGTATTCCTGATGCAGATGGAAGAAATTGAAATACTAGATGGTATAAAAAAACACATCTCTTGGGTTTGCTACCAAGAGATGTGTTTTTTATTTATTGTTAGTCTTTATGGCTAGTTCTTTGCTAGCGAATCGTCTTTGGTGATCCAAAGTTTGAGTTCATCACATTTGTAAAAGTCTTCATTAATGTCGATGAACGTATTTTCTTTTCGCTGCTCAAACCACTCACTCAATTTTCGATTAATTTTATCTTGTTTCGCTGCTTCTTGGATTTTAGCAAAATCTTGTTCCATGCTCGCTTTATGCGGGGAAACGCGAGATTTAAGATACATGAATTTGTATTGTTCAATTCCAGTTTGGTCCTTAGAAATAAATGATTTTGAATATTCTCCGACTTTTAGCGGGTCTATTGCTGTAAATGATTCACGGTCGAGTTGTTCCATTGGAATCAATCCGGAGCCATCTTCGCGATTACGGATCATTCCCCCAGAATACTTCGTTTCTTCACTTTCAGAATACAAGGACGCTGCTGCGTGAAAACTCAGCTTTCCAGATGATACCTTCTCGTAGATGCTGTCTAGTTTAACCTTAGCACGGTCTAAACTTGCGCTTGTTGGTTTGGACTGAACTAATACGTGGCGGACATTTACCTCTTCACCTCGACGTTGTAAAACCTGCAGAAAATGGAATCCGTATTTGGTTTCAAACACAGGAGAAATTTCGCCTTCTTTTAGTTTAAAAGCCATCGCGGAGAATTCTTTAACGTAATTTTCACGCGTTGAGAATCCAAGTTCTCCACCAGCTACTGCAGAGCCTTTGTCTTCGGAGTACAAACGAGCCACGGTACCAAAATCTGATCCGTCTAATACTTGTTTTCTAAAACCTTCTGCCTTTATTTTATACTGCTCTTTTTCTTCTTTGGTTAGAACGGGCTTAATGACGATCTCACCGATCTCAACTTCGGTATTAAAGTACGGTAAACTGTCTTGGTTAAGTCCTTCGAAATAACGTTTTACTTCTTGCGGTGTAACATTTATCTCTCCTTGAATGGTCATTTGCATGCGTTGTGCTTTCAACTGTTCTGCGATATTGGGACGCATTTCTTCTTTATACTGCAGTAAAGAACGGTTTAAAAATTCTTCCAAACGCTCCTTACCTCCCGCTTGACGAACCATGACTTGCATCCTGCGATTCAGATCATCGTCAACTTCAGCCTCCGAGACTTCAATTGAATCGATTATTGCCTGCTGAGATAATAGCTTTTGGGTGACGAGTTGTTGTAACATATAACATTTTATGTCTTCATTAGCCGGTTGTCCTTGTACTAAATATTGTGCATATTGCTGTTCAACATCAGACTGTAGAATGATGCTTGACCCTACCGTAGCCACGACACGATCAACCAATTTTCCCTGACCGTTTGCTGTCTGCACGAAGCATATTGTAGCGATCATTACCCCAATTAAACATATGTATTTTCTCATCATTTATTTTCTACTATTCTCGTCGCAAAATTACTAGAAATAATGGGATTTCCCCTTGTTAATTTTGTAATCATGTACGGGAGTCAAATGTACTAAATCTTTGCGCGCTAAAATATTAAAAACATATGTATATAACGCTTCTTTAACCAAATTTAACGTGTTTAAATGTGGAAAGATAGGCAATAAGATAACTGTTTTTTCGCTGGTATCATAATTGGACTGATTTATATTGCTTAAATTCGAGGAGATTCTGAGAGAATAATTTACACATCAAGAAAAATAATATGAAAGCAGTTGTAACATTACTTATGGGGTGCTTATTTTTTAGTGCTTCGGCGCAAGAAATTCCCATGTTTGTAGGTACTTATACAAACAAAGGAAGTCAAGGGATATATTTTTACCAGTTTGATCTTAACAAGGGAGAAGCAACATTATATTCGAATACTTCAAGTGACGACCCTTCATTTCTCGCGCGTTCGGCAGATGGAAAGACACTTTATGCAGTCAATGAAAGGGGGGACAGTAGTGCGGCACTCTCCGCTTTTAGCTTTAATGACGACGCCCTTTCATTTGTGAATGCTTTACCTTCTGGTGGAAGCTACCCTTGTCACGTTACAGTAGCGAAACATTCTCCGATTGCGCTGGTTTCAAATTATGGCGGGGGCTCGCTCGCTGTTTTTAGTGTGGAGGCAAACGGTGCACTAGGGGAAAGAATTCAATTAATTGAGCAAGTTGGTTCAGGCGCTGATACCGTACGACAAGCATCCTCTCATGTGCACTCCGCATTTTTCACTCCCGACGAAAAATTTGTATATGTACAAAATTTGGGAACAGACAAGATTACGATTTATCGACTCGAAAAAAATGGTGATACTTACACACTTCTGGAGGATAACATCATTAACACTCCAGCGGGAGGTGGTCCTCGTCACATTACCTTCGATGCTAAAACGAAGAATCTTTACGTTCTTCTAGAAATGAGCGGAATGGTTGCTCATTACAAAAAGGATAAAAAAGATTGGATATTTGTCGACACCTTATCGATTAATGCAGATGATTTTAATGGTAAAAATGGAGCAGCGGAAATAAAATTGTCACCCGACGGCAAATTTCTCTATGCAAGTAACCGAGGAAGTGCAAATTCTATCGCGCAGTTTGCTATTGGAAAAGAAGGAAAGTTGACCAAGGAACAGGTCTATTCAACTGGGGGAGAAGGGCCTCGTAATTTTAATATTACGCCTGACGGCCACTACTTACTTGTTGCTAATCAAAATTCAGATAATATTGTGGTGTTTCAAAGGGATGTTGATACAGGGATGTTGACTGATTCAAAGAAGAATATAGAAATAGCGACACCTGTTTGTATCATTTTTTGATAAAATTTTTAATAGTGGGACACACGTATAGGGTGATGACTACTTTGTTTCTTCTTCCGTCGTTGCTATATTCGATTCGTTATCTGCATCCGGGGGTAAATTATCCGGATTGCTTTCTAGCTCGTGTGTTTCTTCATTATACATTCCATTTAATTCATCGACGATTGTTCCTTTCCATAGAGGAGTATCCGTAAAATAAGCAGCTCGTCCAATCATGTGTGCGGCAACGGGTGCTGTGATGATAAGAAAAAATATGATGGCAATAGCTTTGGTTGTTACCGAGACATCTGGAAACATAATAGCTGCACAAATTAGTAATAATCCTACACCTAAGGTGGAAGCTTTAACCGTTACAGACAGACGTAAGTAAAAGTCTGGCATACGAAGAATTCCTATGGACGCAAATAATATGGATAAGGCTCCTACGGTACTTAAAATCGCTAAAATAATTTCAATCATCTTTTTGTTTTTCTATGTAATAAGAGAATGCAACGGTTCCTAAAAAGGCAATTAGTGCGAGAATGATTGCCACATCTAGCAATACTTTTTGATGAGTTCGGATGCTATAAACAGTAATGATTCCAATACCGATCGTAATAATGAGGTCGAGTGCGATCACCCTGTCAACAACTGCTGGCCCTCTAAATAGACGAATAAACACCAACATTACCGATATGGCAAGGATGGGCAAAATTACGTAATCAAAATATGCTTCTAGGGTAATCATCGTAGTATGGATAAAAGTCTTCTCTCTAGTCCCGTTTTAGTTTGTCTGACGAAGGTCTCGGGATCGGTGAGATACATAACATGAATATAAATTGTTTTCTTGTCTTCACTAACATCTAATATAAGTGTCCCTGGCGTCAAAGAGAGCATTGTTGTTAATAAATTGATCTCAAAATCGCTCTTCGCACTCAGAGGATATTTGACAATCCCTGGCTTGAAGAAGTAGCGAGGTGTAATAACGTCGAATGCTACCTGTAAATTTGCTTTTAAAAGCTCAAACAAAAAGTAAAAAAGAAAACTTATAACTTTGGGTACGCGGTAAAAATAACGTTGATCAGTTTCTGTTCGACTCATGATCCACAGGACAAAGAATCCCAATAGAAAGCCAAATAGAAAATTGGTATAATACATCGAACCTGTAAGGGCTACCCAAATTCCAGATAGCAGTAGATTCATTAAAAAATACTTTATCATGTGTTATTTTGTTTTGTTTCCCAATACCGCTTCAATGTACGCCGATGTATCTATCAATTCAGATGAGATCCGGTCAGCCACTTGCACAATCGTCTCCGCATTAAGTCCAATGTACAGCGTTGTTATTCCTAATATTCCTATCGGTAGTACCATCAATATTTTTCTATACAAAGGAAGTGGCTCGAAACGATCCTCGATTTCTTGATCATTATTCGGTTGCTTCCAAAATACTTCAGACCACATTCTAGCTATCACATATAATGTAACAAAGCTACCCGCTATTAATCCGAATACGTAAAAATATTGCTTTTGTGTGAAGGCTTCTTGAAAAAGATAAATTTTAGGCCAAAAACCGGACAATGGTGGAATGCCAACAAGTGAAAATAAAACGATAGCGATGAGTAAAGATATCTTTGGATAATCTCGATACAATCCACCAAGTTTATTCATGTCCATTGTGCCGCGCAGCTGCCGAATTAGTCCTGCAATGA
>JAALOO010002376.1_pt1 | contig 10442 bp, 6 predicted proteins | sample 7257641 | NCBI WGS metagenome assembly JAALOO01 (sample SAMN14085613, study PRJNA598686) | mite metagenome | biome: ENVO:01001000; feature: ENVO:01001002; material: ENVO:01001226; isolation source: single female mite from University of Michigan culture on fish food culture... ... | reverse complement strand
GAGAGAGAGAGAGAGAGAGAGAGAGAGAGAGAGAGAGAGAGAGAGAGTGAGTGAGTATGAACTCGTTTTACTTGCACTGTGATGTTCACAATCACAAATGGTCATCATGTCGCGTGCAACCGCAGAGTCACTCACTGCACTACCTCTTTTTAATGGCAGCTAATTGCCTTCTCATCTACATCCACTGCACAGAGAGTAAATACTTACAATGACCAGCTACCGGCCGCTTCAAAGTGCGTAACATCTTAATTCAATTCGCCACATTCAACTTCCAACGCTCAAAATGTGTTGCTCACTTTGAGTGCTCGCCTCTTGAGCTGAATCTGAAGATGTGGAAACGTCTTGTTGAGACCAAGTACTACTTGTAAGGTGTTTTTCTCTTCTTTTACTTTTTTATAACTGGATTACCGTTTCTGGCAAACAGTCTCCTTTACACGTATGTTTTGGTAGCATCAAAGTCACCAGATATAAACTTGCAAAAAATGCAATACTTTTCTATTTTTGAGTGTTTTCTATCTTATCTAATCAAAACTCTACTTAGTGCACACTTGAAATTTATAATTAATTGGCTAATTATTGCGCGATAATCTGCACAAATCTGCACAAAAAATAAAAATTGATTTGCGCTACCGAATTAGCTTAACAAGATTTTCTCTTTTTTCAACTAGTAGCAAGTGGATTCAATTTTTGATTTATACCAAAAAGCTGTGTCGATATACTAAATTTAAATTGCCACTAAAAAAACAGAGTAGTCAAAATGAGGCAACAGTAGTAAGCGCCCTTGTTGTTCAGCTAACGCAACTTTAGCACTGGCCATTGAAATCTTATCAATTGCTGTCTGAAGTGGCGCAGTCAGTCGGCTTCGGTAGATGCCATTGCACTAGCCACTCGCGCCCGGCGTCTACGCCGTCCTGCTGAGACTCAATCAAATCCATCTAAAGTATTGCTCCCGCTGCTTTTCTGCTACTTCTACTGCCACTACCGGTCATTGGGAAAAGTCAAGTCAAGTGATGTGAAGCTGTTTGTACTGTCTGACTGACTGGCTCACTGACTGCGCTTCTGTCAATGGAAAGCCTTGAAAGTGCTTCAATGGAGTGAACCTGCTGCAGAAGTGATGCCGACACTGCTGCTGCTGCTGTTAGTGGTGCCATCGGAGCAGCGCTCATCTACTTCGATAACCGGCAATCTGGCGATGATCTCTATCGGCGAGTGCAAAGTCATTCTCTGAATGCCAGTCCGGATTACGCGCCTTCAGCTTCAACTTGATGCACAGACACACGCTCAGTGCATACGATTACTGTCACTGGCAGTCGTTTGCTCAAGTGTTATGTTATTGCCGGTCACAGCTTTGAATTTATTGGCGTTATTACTTGCCAACTAATTGAACGACACTCTCTGCTCACTGGTTTTATAAGCAAACTGAGTGCCTTTTGCCAGCTGAACTTTACCGAATTTGAAGATTTCGGCGGCACATAGAAAGAACAGTATTCCTCAGTGAGAAACCCAATTAGTGAAGCTTGAATTAACATTCTGTTACACTGAAACGTTGAGATGCAGATGATTAAGTCAAGCTAGTTTTGCTCTGGCTGTTGACTGTCTGACTTTATTTAGTTTCTTTTTGGCTATATCGTAATAACAGGAACAATCGTAATTTGCTTGATTTTCTCTCTTTTGCTCTTATGCGCTGAAATTCAGTCTGTTTTGCGCTGGAATGCAGTCAGAATATTTATTAACATAATTAATTCGGAAATAGTTTAGCAAACGGTCAAGTGCGGTCAAAGAACAAAGAGAAGGAGTACAAACTACAAGACGCACACTTACAATTTCACTCAAAACGAGACATGACAGCAGAATTTGGAACGGTTTGCAAGTAAAAGGAGCTTCTCTCTTCTTTTGCCCGTCTCCCGGTCCGAATATCAACTTCTTCCGGGTGCGCCCATTGGCACTGTCACGCTGGCCTCTTCCTCCTCCTCCTCCTACTTTTTCTACTCACTTTGCAAAACAATGCACTCTGATGAACAGAATGTGCTGGTAGCGGTCCCAAAGCCGTGTCTGTGGTAGCTGTGACGGTAATTGACACGACTCGCCCATTACGACCAACTGCGCAATCCTACTTGAAAGTGCCACTACTAGACGGTCACAAATTCTTTTGTCTTTTCTATGCACTTGTTTTTAGGCAAACTGGAGCAATTCAATCTGCTCAACAAACTTGGGCGCTAGAGTTGCACAACGTCAACTCTTTAGGCTGTTTCAGTCATGGCAATTACTGTAAAAGTGCCGGAGTAGAAGTGCAATTCTCTGCACTAGGCAGACACCTCGCAGACAATACTACTGCTTGAGTTGGTAAACAGAAGACGGCACAACACGACGTGAACGTCACTTCTGAAAGTCAATCAAGTCGGGTGACTGACACGCAACTTGCAGTCATCTTCTCTTGGTGTCACTGGCTGATCATCCTTCAGCAGCAACAGCAGTCTCATCTCCTGTTTGGCGTTGAGGTGCGCAGTGCTGCTGCTGTTGAGGCTGCTGTCGATAGAAGCAAACACAGTAATGTTAGCCTGCCAAAACGGAGTCGGACATCGAGTTAGGCATCGAATTGATATTTATGCTAATCGATGGCGCTGGTCAAGACAGACGGTGTGCCCTTTCCTCTGACGTTCCCTCTCTTACTCTTTGGAGAGACTGCTCTACTTTGAGAAACTGCATACCTGCATACTGCAGTAGTGGTGCTTCCGCTGCTGCTGGTTAGCCATTACGTTTAATTTGCCCGTCTAACGAGACTCATTGCCACCTTGTACCACTACTACCACCACTTCTACTACACTTTATACTCTGCTTAAAAAGATCAGCACCAGCAATGTTTATAATTAAATTCTTTTTAGTTTGCCCTGGCTACCGTCACCCGTCAAAGACTGTCTGTCCGCCTCAAAGTTGCCTGTGTCTACATTTACATATTGCCAAACTTTTGAATCGTTAATTTGGCTATCGATGCCTGAGCGTGGGTTTTCAGGTGACTTCTGCTCCCTTTTAGAAATGTTCCTGTTATCCCCACTACATTTTAGTCAAGCAGTTTTAGTCATACCAACCTTAAACTTAACACTTATCAGTTTTCTTGTGCGAAAGAGCGGTCATTTGCCAAACTGACACTTGTCTCTTTTTCTCAGTTGAAAACGGAGTAGAAAGCAATAATTTAGTTTTTGTTTGTTTTCACCTTTTACTTCTGCTGCTAGAAAGCTAGCTGAGCATAAATCAGCTATGTCAGGTCGCTCGTCGATTGATAGAATGCAAAATATAGTAATTTAGTTTAGTTTTTGTTTTACTTTTTCAACAATTATTGGACTGTACATGAAACTCTCAGGTCACTGTGTACATAGGTGTACCGTCTTGTTATTAATAAAGTTGTAAAGCTGCTATGTGGTTTTCTTGGTTGAAATTGCCAGTTTTGAGGTGTTTGCCACTAATTTATTTTTTTAGTTGACGAAAAGTTGCCAGTTATCTGCAACACTGATACAAACTTGCTTGACTCTAACAGCCACCTAAAAGTTGTCACTAAAAGAATAAAAATTGCATTTGCAGCACTTTGTCAAATAACAATTTCAAACTTGGCTGCTGATGATGAGAAGACAGTGCTGGCGGTGATGACCAGCTAGTGGTCAACGATGCTTAGTTTTCTCTACTTCCCTTTTGCTTATTCAACCAGTGATTGAGTGTGGAATCGCTTGCTAAGACTGTCAGTGAGTGTTTGCAGACACCAACCTCTTCTCCTCCCCCACTGTCAAGCATATTTTTGTCACATTGAGGTTGTCATGAGGAAATTTAGACTGCCAGAAGAATTCATCACGAGCGCCCAATGAACGTGCTAGTGTTTCATTTTTTTAATTCCCTCTTGTTTTCACCATTTTTTTTATCAAAGGTGTGTGAATAGAGTGTTGGTAGTGTGCACCAAAAGCAAATTACATTCCTAGTGCGAATTGTGTTTGTGCACACTCAGTAGCACTGAAGCACTGCATTGAGAATTCAACTTGCCGCTCAATGGTTACTGCCGGTGAGCATCATCTTCAATGGGCTCTCGTATCACACTAAAAATATCGACGAAATCGTGTCAAGAAAATTAGCAATTTAGCGAGTGCACACTGAGTTTTTTAGTTGTGGTGAACAGCAGCAACAACAACAGATAATAGATTGTGGCCAACTGATGAACAGTTGGAGATATGATCTGATCGAATGGCTGACTAGTTTCAATTGATTAACTCAATTACACTGTCTGACAAGAAAAGGAAAGGAGAAAGCGCTCACAGTCACTGTTGAGGCAGCTCGAGTTGAAGTCACTGGACTCTAGTGGTCATTTGCATTCAGTTTCCTTGCACTGTACTCTTTCATTATCACTGCAGAGTGACTTTCAGTAGCCGTTCATTCTTTTTTATAAATGGGCACGCCGAAACACGGACAGACAGACAAACTGACAATGATAAGGCTCTGGTGAAGATTAATCGAGATCATTTACCAATTTGTACGCACTGCGGCATTGTCGCAGTCTGACTGTATACAAAATCGATCCACTGGCTGGTATTGAGCGAGTTGAGTTGCGCCATGAGCACTCGCCCATGCGAAATGTGCTAGTGCAAAACCGAGAAACCGAGAGAACTACCAGTTATATTCTCACTTCCGGGAAGATGAACGCAATTTGCCAGTGCCTGTCTGCCGTCTGTCTGTCTGTGCGTCTGCTTAATCACTCACTGGTGCTTTTCCCTCTCTCTCTCATTTGTCGCCCATTCAGAGTTCTTAGGTCTTTTTGCTGCCGGCTGATATGTCGCCGCCGTACAGTTCTTTAGGCACTGCAGTACTGTGCCTGCATCAACGACGTGCATTGGTGTCCACTTGAACCGGGGCAATGCTATGCCGTCGAGACACCCAAACTCTGCCAGCTTTGCCAACTGGCTGCTAAGTGCAAATGGAATGAATCGCATAGCAAACAAAGCATGCAACGGCGGCGGCGCCATAAAGGATAGAAAAGAACGGACCGAACAACAGTTTTACGGCTGTCTTTCAGCGGAAAGTATTCGCTGCACAGTCAACTGGAGAGATTTATGGCCTCATGTATGGCTTATTAATGCGTGACAACACAGGACAGCACAATGAGTCAATGGCTGAAATGTCCCTAGACGTTGGCCACACTACCACTGCAGTAGTCGATGTCACAGTGCGCGCAATCCTTTTTTGCCAATGTGAAAGTATCACTGTCGCGAGTTGCTGATGACCACTCTTTTTCACCAACAACAAGTGCAGTTTTCTTTTCTGGTGTCCTTTTTGGTTTCACATCGATTGACTGATGATGGTGGTGCAGCAGCATTTGAAACGCTGCTACTGCTACTTTGACCTCACACAGTTTGCAGTCTCCTGTTTTTAACCGAGCAGCGTTTCTAATCATTACTGGCTTTGTTCTCACTTACTTCGCGACAATTAATTGTCACTTTATACTTTTGCCTTTTGTCTTTTGGTTGCTTATTGTTTGCTTTCTGATCTGCACGTTTCTATGTGACTGCTCCGGAGATGTCTCATCCCACTTTTGGGAGCACATTTTTTGGCGCCAAATTCACAGTGCTCGACGATGAATGCTGGATACCACAAATTGGCGCCATACGCTATCCTCCTTCTTCTTCCTTTCCAAGCTGCTTCAAATTCCGGACAACGATGTGAGGCATCAAGAAAAAAGAGAGAGAGTGAGACAAGTCATTGGCACCATCACCATCACCACCGCTGTACTTGTGCGCACCATTTAATACCAACTGCGTTGTTGTCGCTGCTGCTGTTACAGACTGCGGCACACACACACACACACACACACACACAACTTTCTTCCTCAAAGACGATTATTTTTCCTCCTTTTGGCATTTTCTTTTAAATTTGAAAAAGAGTCTTTTATATTAGAGTCAGTTAGTCAGTGATAGTGCACTATTGTTGTCTTATCAGGGAAACAGCATCGCGACAACAGCCTGAAATATGCCAATTCCGAATGAGTGATCGCTTGGGAAGAGACGCACTTGGCAATTGGTACGACTTGGCCGGTCCCTTCATGTCACAACACAGCTCAGCACACACACAATCTAATTGTTTCCGCATCTGAGGGCGAGCTAGCTAGCTGTTGATGTCCTGATGCCGGTGCCCGACAATGCTGGTCGTCTGGTAGTAGTGGTAATAGCAGCCCCTTACAATTGGCAATAGCAGTCGGCAATATGTATACACTACTACACTGCGTCAAGTCATCGTGCCCTCTCCCCTCTTTGCTACACTTGTTCTATTTTCTCCTTTAAGTTGTCTAGTTTGTCTTGGTTTATCACTTCAAGATGTGTGCCATCCTTGTTCGGCAGTTTCCCCGCTAAATGTACACACCATGCACCGGGAAAAGAGCCACAAAAAGCCACTTTGCCACTTTTTGTTTAGTGCGACAGTGCCAGGGTGCTATTTTTCTTCACTCGACTTGTGCACGGTCTCGTCACAGCACCCACTGAGTAAAATTGTACAGCACGAAGACGCCAGAACATGCAAAGGCAAGAGCAGAGGGCAGATACACACGACCAGAGTGTGCCGCCATGCTCTAATCGATTGTCATCTTTTGGCAATTGACAAGACTGGCAGCAGCCGCAGCAGCACCGTCCAATTGGCGGCTCGCTTTCGCTTAATTAAAAAAGGCAACACATTGAAAATTGATTTTCGCTTCAACTAGCCATTGTTTGCGTGCATCCTCGTGCACTGCTGCATCATTTGTTTTTTGTTGGGAGCTGTCTCTCTGCCTCCTTGTTGGGTGGTGAGCGCTTTCCCCCATTGCAGTCGGCTGAATCAATCATTCGCAAGCATCTGTGGCAATCTGTGGCACTGCAACTGGCAATCGATTAATTAATGAATTGCCTACTTAATGATTGCGCTACTGCCACAACCACTGTTGTTGTTCTTTTTGTTGTTTTTGCTGGCGCACTTTCTTCTGCTGCAAAATCCACAGCCAATTATCGGTGCCACTCGTTTTCATTGTGATTGTTCTTTTTGATTTATATGCTTTATGCAAATTAGCTTGGAACTGTGCAAAACACTTTTTAAGTTTTCATGTTTCCAGTTTTTGAAAGAAACAGGCTCAAAACTCAGAGGGCACTCGCAAATAAATTGAATTGCTTTGATACATTTTTTGCCCGTTATAAATAAAGCAATCACTCAAACACACACTGTTTTAATTTTTCTTTTGAGGTTATCGCACGGCAAATTAGCACTTGCAAATTTCTATTGAATCTCAGGATCATTAGAACAAAAAATAAACGGACAAAAGTCCGGCGGTGGACTTCATTGAGTGACTAGCTCTCACTTACTTGTTTATTTGCTAGCTTTGGCTCGTTATATAATGCAGACTCTATTTGATTTTCTGTGCACTTCTTGCTGGCAACTGCTCTGGTGCCAATCACAAGCATTAGAAGTAACACTGACGTTTTGTAGCTTTTGCTGCCAGCAAATATATTTTGTGTGTTGAGCTTTTGATTTGACTGAATCGAATGAATTTGGTTCGATAAGTCGGGAGGATTAGCTGGAGACAGGCAGTGAGCTAGCCGGATGCAAGGACCGCCGGCAAGTTGATCGCTTTAATTAATTTCTGTCATCTCTGTCGTCTCTGTCATCGGAGACACGTCGCAGTGCCGCCAAATGGTGCTCTTGGCTTGGGCAGTGTCGTTGATCGTGGCAACTTTTGACAACTCGGTTATTGATATGTTCAAAGACGATTAATATTTGATCATTGCAAATTCCCTTGAGCCTCAATTTTAGAAGTCTTTTAGCATGTCTGTAGTGGCCAATTTTCTTTGCTGCTTATAATTGAAACGTAATGATCCGCACAAAGAGATTACCTCTTTTGACTAGCTGCAGATTTAGTTTTGCCAACATTATTGGCTAAACTAATTTATCAGATTTTTACTATTACTTCCAAATTTTTAAAATTTTTTTTTAAATTGCTTTTTAATAAATTTCAAATATTTTTGTATACAACTAAAACAAACATACTAAAAATACTCAGTAAATTCAATTTTTTGTTGATTTTTAGTTTACACAATTGAAAAATACAAATTCAACCAGAGTGTATGACTAATGAATCTCACAGCAGATAATCGCAGGTCTCAACTGCTCTTGACACCATGACACGAGCTGACAATTTCACAAAAACGCACATACACACGCTTGCAATTAGTTTTGTGGTTTGTGGCTCTGCTACTCCTCTTGCTCATGGCTCTAATTGGCAACAGCTAAAGTTCCATTAGTGATTCCAGCGCCGATGCTCTGTTGAATGAAGTTCTCAGGCGTCTTATGCATCAGGTCGCACTGTGCTGTTTTTTCTGCTAATTCAATAGTAGGCATTCAATCTATGCAAGTGGTGCCCAATTATGTCGGTGTTCAGTGAGAGAGAAAACTGTTTGTGTGAGCACTGCTTGTCGCCACTGAGCTGCTGGATAGTGACAAAATAAATAATGCAGCAAACAGCACCAGGTGAGCACTGTCTAATGGCACCGAGAGAAGAACTTGCCGAAAGGTCGCACGGTTGCCTTACAAAAAAGAGAAAAAGAAAAGGCACAAGTTGCAAATGGTCAAATCTGACTGTCCGTCAAGAATGCCTGCTTCTACGCGAGATGATAGATCTTTGTTTTTTTGCCTTGGCTTTCACCGGTAAGCAACTGTGAAATTGGCCAGAGTCCATTTTTTTATCTTAGGCTGGTTCATAATAAATTGACTTGCTATAGCTGAAATAGCTTAGGAGAAAAGGAAGCACCACTAGGCACTCGTCCGACAACTGAGCGGCCAGCGGAGCGATAATTGTGCTGGCGAGTGTCAAATGTACTTTTAATCAAATCAGCTCATTATTGGCCTTCTCCACGACTGGCGCCCGTGAAGGGAAAAAGCAGAGAGGAGACTGTGCTTGCCTTTCTGTGAATCACTGGAGAGAAACACTGTCAGGAAAGGCGATGGTAAAAGCAAATGTGTAAATGTGCAGATTACCGGGTGAGATGGGTGAAGGGAAGAGGGGACTCGATAGGTGAGTCCGTCTGCCACGGTGGAGTGGTGCACTGGTGAAGAGGATTCCAAGCCGACCACGATGCGGCAGAGATAACGGGCAGATGCTCACTTCACTTGCGCACACACACACCGCCTAATGAAGCTGGCCGCTCGCCTAGCGAATATTATTAATGACACTTGGCCCAATTCGATTGGCCCATTCAGCGGTGCTGGAAATTAGCACAGCTCCAAGCTACAAAGACCTGTCTGTCTGAGCCTGCCGTTGTTTTCTGATAATGAGCTTGTCGGAACGAGCAGTACTGCACACTACCGATCAGTGCGAGAGCACCTTTGCCATCATCGTTGTTGCCACCCTGTGAACATGATGAAACGCCCGAGCACTGCACTAGTGGTCAAAACATGGTCAACGTAAGACAGCTACGATGATGTCACTATGTCACCAGAATAGACCAGAATCATTGGCCACACATTCACTGTGGTGCCACAACTCTAGTCACTCGTTAGTCATTTTGCAAATGCTCATTCATTGGTGCACCTAGCAACTCTCCGGAGACTCGTTCAGTGTGATTAGGGCAATTGAAAGCGCCTCTGCTGTTTGCAGCTCTGCTGTTGAGCTGCTGCCTGATGCACTGACTACAACTACCACCAGGCTGCAAGTCAATGACCACGAGGCATTGGTCCATCCGAGCGTTTTGTTTACGTCAGTTCATGTCATTTGATTAAATTTTTAATGGCTCGTTTGCACATGCACTACTCTCTCTGTTTATGTGTTCACTCGGTGTGTGTCGGCAATTGACTCTGTCTGCATGCCTGTCTGGACATTCGGCAGCAAGGCACACACACATTTGGACAGAAAAACGGAAAGGCAGGAAGGCAGGCAATCTGGTTGCTGGGTTAATAGTGTGCCGCCAGTCGTGGTCGCACTAGTCGTGGACTACCATTGAGTCACCCGTTGTGGGCGTGGTCCCCTTTCAGCAGAACCGTGGTTCAGTGCTGTTCATTGTCCTGGTCTCTCTCTTTCTCACTGAACATGTCTGGTCTGGTCTGGGGCACAGACAGAGTAGAGTAGTGATGCGAGCTGACTACTTTTCAGTTGAACTGGTTGTTTATTTGTCTGGCCAGACAGTCTCCAATTGTGCCTCTTTTGCGCTGGGAGCCACTGCTCGTGCTGATGATGCAGCAGCAGCATATCTCTGTCTTCAGACGCTTTCTGGGTAAAGTTGTGTCGAGGGCCACATCTCGCCATTAGCAGCATCATTATCCTCATTACCATCGCCATTAGTGTCATTAAAGCACGAAAGCACAAGTTTGCAAAAATAGTCAGTTGAAAACTAAGCGGGCACTGCACACTAGAGCGCACGAGCCATCTCGCATGTGGTGCCAGGGGGTGGAGCCTATTG
>JAALOO010002375.1_pt1 | contig 10444 bp, 11 predicted proteins | sample 7257641 | NCBI WGS metagenome assembly JAALOO01 (sample SAMN14085613, study PRJNA598686) | mite metagenome | biome: ENVO:01001000; feature: ENVO:01001002; material: ENVO:01001226; isolation source: single female mite from University of Michigan culture on fish food culture... ... | reverse complement strand
GCTCTCACTCTCTCTCTCTCTCTCTCTCTCTCTCTCTCTCTCTCTCTCTCTCTCTCCCTCTCTTTCTCTCTCTCTCTCTCTCTCTCTCTCTCTCTCTCTCTCTCTCTCTCTCTCTGCCTATTTAACTCTTTTTCTTTTTTTCTCTAGAAAAAAGCTTCTAAATTAAAAACTTTGTGTTTTCATTTCACGGCAACTCCACATTGTGTGCTCAGCTCAAATCAAACAAACGAGCTCTTTCTCTCGCTGGTTCACTCCTATCGGTTTAGGCCGTCTTTTCTCTCCTTTACTCTCCGTTCACATCACCATCTTCACATTGTCTCCTCGTTAACATCGGTCTCCATCGATCTCGCACGCAGTTCTTCTGCACCCCATCACACTACTTTTTTTTCGTTGCATACCTTTGCGTACAGTCATTCCACGACGTTCCATCACACTCACTCAGCACCACCATCGTCAGCACTAAAGCGTTACCATCTACCAACGCAAGCATTTCTTCCCAAAAGCACTTTTGCCGTCAATAAAATCACCAAGCAAAAGCTTTGTGGTTTTACTTTTTGCAATTGCAAATGCTCTTTCGACACATTTGTGCAGAGACTAATCCAACCAACGGCAAAACTCCCGAAACTGTCCAACTTTCTCTCCACTTTCCGCTGAGCTGCTGCTGCTGCTACAGGCTGTAATTCATCATCTTCGGTAATTAAAAGCTGTTCACCGTTTGCTCATTGTTTGCAGTTCGTCTGTCTGTCTGGTCTATCAGCTTGTGCCAGCTTCTGCCCTCACTAATGCATCTTCCTAGGTAGCACTTTTGTTTATTAGCAATTTCACCCTATTTGCATAATAACTCGTCTAAAAGCGGCGGCGGCGGCACTTTTCCCCTTGTTTAAGTGCCGTTTCTGCATCGGTTCATCCCTTTCCATCCCTTTCCATCTCTTTGCAGCAGCAAATCCCATCTGCATCGGTGATCGACCGAGCTTCAGTTTGGGGCTGCCTTTTGTCAGTTTCTCTCTTCTTCTCACCTGTACTATGATTGAAGTTTACTGCCCGTGCTAATTTGAGTAGTCAACTGGTCTAATTAGCGCAACTGCTGGTGCTGAGCAGCAGCAGCAGGCAAACTGCAACCAAACGGGTCGACACCGACTGCTTACGACGCTCTTCATTGTCTTTCCAACTCATCGCATATGTTAGGCAACAGCAATTTGCACTGCTTCTGCAAACACAATCTGCTTAGCTGCGCTTTTAATTGAGCAAGGCTCTCTCTCTCTCTCTCTCTCTCTCTCTCTCTTTCTCGACTACCGAGCTGCTTAATCGATTGGGCTATTTTTGCCTTCAGACACCCTTTGCTTGGGCTTTTGTCTTTTCTTACAGAGAACAGTACTACTGCAAAACATAAGACACCATAACCGAAAAAAAATGACAAAGGGGCAACCTCTTTTCTCCTTTCTTTCTCCCTCTCTCTATCCCTCCTTAACTCGTGTTTGAGTGCCCGACAACAAGTGCCCGCAAATGCATCCATTCTTTTGCGTTGCGTTTTCCTTTCTACCTGTTTTACGCGTTTAACTGCAGCTCACTAAGCTTTTTTCCTGATGTGCCTGATTTTGCAGCTAAACTAAACTAAACTATAACTATTCACTTTCTTGTAGAGACGGCGCCTAACATCAGCCCATGATCAAGCAATGACCAAAGCGCACAATTGTCATTGTCATCAACTGTGAATTACGGTAAATTAGTACCAAAATACCAAACAGACCAATAATCAGCATGCTAAAGAATTCACACGTCTAAAATCAGCATCCCTTTTCGTTTCTAATTTCTCATTTGCTCACTCCAAAACTTCACATTCTTCGTCACAGTTCATTTCTTAAATCACAATTAAATTGAAAGCGCACATTGCTCTTACACCGTTTGCATCTCCGTTATTTACGATCTATTCTTTCAAGAAAAAAGTTGATCAACTGAGACGAAAAAGGATCATAATTATCACCAGCAGTTTACCACTTCATCAGACCTATTTTTAAACATTTTGTGCCCACTTTTACTACTACCATCTTTTGCTAATACCTACTTTTAAGTTCTACTGTTGTGGCTGCTGACCAGACTGACCAGACTGTTTGTTTATTTATTTGTGTGTGTGTGTGTGTGGTTGTGCTTATGTTGTGTTGTGTGTGTGTGTGCACAAAGTGTTTTCTGCGGCAGTATATAAACAACCAACTCAACATCAGCTGAAGACAACAGTCATCACTGCAAATTTTGAAAGCAAAAAAACAGTTTGATTGAATTGACCAAGCTCCAGTTGTGTGTTTGTGCTCTTCTTCAAACTTCCCAGACTGACTGACTGACTGTCACTCCTAGTCCCAATATTTGCACCATCTTAGCCATTTTTGAGCTTATCATTGAAGCCAAACACAGGAGAAAGAAAAAAGCCTTGTTCAGCATTTCCATGATCAACACTACTTCTACTGCTTCGTTCTCGACAACAAAGATGTCCTCTGCTGCTGCTGCTGCTGCTGCTGCTGGCGACAATGCCGCCAGCGATGGCAGTGATGCTGTTTCTACTGTTGTTGTTAACGACAATGTCGAAAACCAAGAACTACTGAACAGGACTTCAGTGGACTTCAATCTCATTGAGACTGGCAGAGACTGCCAAGTAACGTCTCGAATAAGTACAAGTACCTCAAGTTCTTCTTCCTCCTCCACTCTAATTTCACCTCCACAAAAACTGCACCGACCTCAGCCCCTCCGACTGTGGTCAGCAGCAGCAGCAACCACGTCGACGCTCTTCTTTGTTCTTCTTTTCATTATCCACTCTGCTTCACCACCTGTCGCTTGTGATAGTAAGTGTCTATCAAAAAACAATAAAATTACCTACAGTTTTTAAACTAAAATCAATCGCTTTTTTTCTTTTTTGCAGGATTCTTTTCGCCACGACATGTAGCCAACGTTCAGCCACTGGCCTCCTATCTGATGTCCACCTTTCCAGGCGCCTTCTCCTCTTCTTCTTCTGGTTCATCATCTTTATCATCGGCTTCCTCTTCTGCGCCCCCTTCCGCCTCTGCGCTGACCACTTCCGGTCTGGGCGTCGTCTCGCTGCTGCCCGTCTCCTTGCCGTACATTAGCACCAGCAGCGGGGGCGTGAACTCCTTTGTGGCGCACTCCTTTGGTGGTAGTAATAATGGAGGTGGCCTTATTGGAGGCGGTGGAGAGTGCGAGTACAACGGCAACGCCGTCATGGACGTCATTCTCGACCGGATGAAGGCCCACCTCACCGAGGAGAAGATTGTCGTGCAGAATGGTAATCACTTTTTTAGAAACCTTCTTTTTTGAGCTTTTATTAATAGATTTTATCCTACCACCATCTAGGCGCCATCACCATCTACGACGCCTCCATCGTCCGCTTCGTGGAGCTGTCCCGTCTGCGGGCGACCTGCATTCGAAAGCTGGATCCCTCGGGCAGTCTGCTGGCGATTCCCTTCGAGGCGGAGATCCGCGCCCCCCAGGTGGCCGCCCGCCTCAAGTACAACTTCTACGTGACGGACATCTACGGCGACTACGCCGGCAACTTCTCGCACATCCGCATGAACGGCACCCTGGAGGCGAACCTCGCCGAGGAGTACCTCACCGTGGCCGACTTTAACATCACCGACTCGCGCGTCGTCGGCGACAGTATCGTCTTCAGCTACGTGCCCAAGTGGATCCTCGACTGGGTCCGGTCCTACTTCGACTCGGACAACACTGAGCTGTACCAGCACCTGGCCAAGTCCATTCTGCAGCGAGAGGCGGACTCCTTCCGCCACTTTGAGATGATCCGCGAGGCGATGCTCATTGGCGAGGCTCAGAAGGAGCAGCAGCAGCAGCAGCAAATGGTGCAACAGCAGCAAACCCAGCAGCAGCAGCAATTGCTTCAGCAGCAGCTGCTGCAAAGTCTGCAAAACTCGCCGAATGGTCTCCTGCCGACGATGCAGGCTCGAGGAGATACAGCAGGAGGAAGCAGCGGCAACGGTGGTGATCTGGGCGAAGATCCTCGCATGATGCCGCTCAATCGCATCTAATCTATCGCATCCCTCTCTTTCTCCATCTCTTTTTAATCTGGCCAAACTAGATATCGTAGACAACACACAGGTAAACAGTTGACATCCTTTTTAAAACTTTTCAAGCTAAGCTATTCATTTTGATTTTACCCCCTTTTTCCAGACAAACTCAAAGAATCGCCCAACGATGATCCCACCACCACCATCACTACTTTTGCTACCTTTGTCGCCAATTTACTTTATTTCAATTTTTTTTATTTGGGAGTTTATATGTTTTCAACTTCAGCAATTTTAAAATATTTTACTACTCGAGCTATTTAAAAAAAACAAAAACACAACCTTTCATGACAACTTTTTAATTCTTTTTTTTCAATTTACAATCATTTTCATGTTTTGCATCTTTTTCATCAATGTTCACTTTTCACACCTTTTCACATCATTGCTATTTCTAATTTATCAAATGTTTTTTAAATTAGTTAATTGCCACACGCTTTTTGACAAGAACAATTTGACCTGTTTTTGTTTTAATAATCAGCCTATCTCTAAAAAAATGTCAAATGTTAAATGTGTCCAACTGTTGCTGTCCTTATCTTCACCACTACCACCACCACCACCACCACCACCACCACCACCACGACTACTGCTCGGCGAACAGTTCGGCAACAGTGGGGTATTTCGGGTCATCAAAGTCCAAGATGATTTGACGGTGCGGGAAGTAAGGATACAGCTTGTGGAGAAACGTACGCAGACACTGCAAAGCTGCCGCAGACTTTGCCGTTGGCTCAGAGTGCTCGGTGTGGTAGCGACCAAACATGAGAAGACGGAGTTTCACGTCACAGCGCCTACAGGTGAAGTTTTGCAGGTGAATAACCTGGCAGTTGGGCAGCGTCCAGGGCAGATGCATCCACTCGGCCTGGGAGTGGTCGTCGAGGTGCAGGGTCAGGGTAAGGGCTCGCACCGAGGTCAGTCGCGGCAGAGAGCGACGCGGCGGCGGTGTTTCGATCAAGCTTCGATCGACGTTCTGCGGATCCTTCAGGTACAGAGACCAGCTCAGGTGAAGCAGCTGCCGAAGGTTTTGCGAAGAGAGGGCGGTGGTCCACAGGCGGTAGTTCGTGGAGAAACTGTCATTGACGCTCAAGGTGAGCGAGGTGAGCGACGGAAAGAGACGGCACGGCATCTCTTCGACCGTTCTTCTCTCTAGCAGGCTTTGGTAGTCTTCGAGACTCACCACGCGACTGAGGAGAGCCTCACTCCAGTGGGCAAAGTCATTGACGGTGCATGTGGGACCAATGGAGGACCACTGCAGGTGAATCTGAAGGTCAGCGTTGTCCGCCGCCTGACTGGCGATAGCGTCCAGGAAGAAGGCCGTCTCGACTTGCCCCACTCCTAACTTCACCACCAGCACCTTCAGCTGAGCCAGTACGGTGAGGGCGGGCAGGACGGGCAGGTGTTGGTCGTCAATGTGGAACCAAAAGCCAAAGTCCACGGCCAGCTGCTGCAGTGCGGAGAGAGCGTTCAGTGCAGCCACAAGCTGGTAAGTTCCGGAGGCCATAGTCTCCGTACATTCAAAATCGCCGCTCAATTGCAGTACCAAGCTTTGCAGTTGAGTTGTCGTCCAGTGGGGATGCTGCAGCAGCGAGGCCAGGTACTGGCAGTTCTCGTAGAAGAAATCATCGTCGCCTGATTTGATGATGAACACCAGACTGGTGACTGCAGAGAAGAGAACGGTGGCGATCTCCTCAACGGTGGGCAGTTCCTCGTGGCAGTTTTTCTCGAACTCGAGACAGTTCCACTGGTTAGCACGGACGGCATTGGGTTAGAGGTCGATTGCCTTACCGCTGTCGTCCGTCACCTGTTGCAAGATGGGCAGTGAGGAGATGAAGAACGAGTCGATGGTGTCCTCAGGGTCAAAATCGTCCCACACATCGGTGATGACCAGCGTCTTCACTCGGCGATTGGCGGCTCGCACCAGCAGCCTGAGACGAGGGCTCATCTTGCTCGCCTTCAGCTGGTCCATCGGCTTGAGAAACTTCAGGACCGAGATCAGGTCCACATCCGAAAGTGGTCGTCGAGGTGGCATCCTTCAGGCAGTTTTGGGCTCGGGAGAAGATGGACGTTGAAGAGAGGCAGAGAGTTGTTGTTGCTGCTTCGGCTGCTCAGATCACACTGTGGAGAAAATGCTGAAGAATGCGCGCCCTTTGTCTCGAGTGTGGTCACTGCGCCCCCCCCCCCAATCAGAGCCCACCAGTTCTTCTCCGCAGATGACGTATGGTAATGCAGATCTTTTTGGAGGAGGAAAAGAAGAATTTTTTATTCTCAACAAGAAGATATTTTAAAAGTATTTTGCATACAAACTTTTGGAAAAAAAATTAAACTTCTAGCAAGCTCTTTCAGCAAACTTGTAAACTGCTACAATGGTGTATGTTTATAAAAGTAACTTCAGAAGTACTTCACTTAATAGTGAACGTAAAGAGTGCTAGCGCACAGGCCAACAGAAAACAGTGTTTGCTCTCTCTCTCTCTCTCTCTCTCTTTCTTTCTCCCAAAGGGGCACTGCCGCCCGCCGCTGTGGGGGAGCTGTTGTGCCGATTCAATTCAATTCAATTTGGCAACAAGTTCTGATTTCTGCCACTAAGCAGCGCCAGGGTTGTTTTAATTTTAATTGACCCATGAACAACATTAGCTGGCTTTCACTGTTGATCAAATTGCAATTTACATTTTGCTGAATGGTGCTATTGCAGCATTTAGAACAGCATTCGGCAGACAATAGTGCAGCATAGTCAGTCACTCAGTCCACACTGATGACGCCCGTGATGACCACAAGCAAAAGCGTCTTTAGCAACACACACACACACACACACCATCCTTTCTGTTCCTTTCTCTCTCCTCTCATTCCAACTGCAGCAGTCAAATCAATCAACTTCTTTCTTTCTTTCTTTTTTTCTTTTTCACTGGATTCTTTCTTTTGCTGAAACTGACTGCTGACCACTGCCACCTACTGCTGAGCAGTCAGTTGCTGAACGTTCAGTCCATTTTTTTCTCTCTTTTTTGCTTTTTTTCTTCTTGCACGCGTTGCCAATTATTCCTCCCCCTCCCATTTTTTCTCTCTTTTGCCTAATTTTCCTCTCCTTTCTTTTCCTAGACTCTGGCGCAATTTGGATTGGGAGAAAAGAAGGGGGGGGGGAGCTCAATTATGGCGGTGCGATTGCTGCTGCAACCTCAGTTTGCTGTGTGTGTGTGTGTGTGTGTGTGTGCAAGGCTCGGTCGCGTGTCGCCAACGAGTGAGCGAGTGTTTCAGCTAAAGCTTCGCCAGCAGCCACAGTTGCAACTGCCAACTGGTTAGCTCACCTCTCTTTTAACCCGTCATTAGCATCTTTCTCTCTCTCTCTCTCTCTCTCCCTCTGAACAATTGCAGCAATGCCTCACTCCGGCACACTGCACACTGGTCAGCACACTAGTCGTCGCTGCAAAAGCTGAAGCAGCAGTAGAACAATGAAGCAACTAGCTGAGGGAGCCAGGCTCAGTTTGTTTCTGCCGCCAACGAGAACTGTGTGGCTGGGGCATGGCATGGCATGGCATGGCATCGAGATGGGCAGTGAGCCATGCAGAAAGAGAGGGGCAATAGAAGCAGCAGCAGTAACAGCAGCAATTGGACTGGTTGCGGCAACGACAGTGGCAGCAGCCGCAGCAGCAGCAGCACTTCTCAATCAGTCGCCCCCGTTCAACACGGCCAGTTGGAAGCCAAGTTGCAGGGGGCAAAGTACAAAGCACTATTTTCCTTTGCTGCTGCTGCTGCTGCTGCTGCCTTTTGCCTGCCACTTCCACTACTACTGAACATCAGCAGTGGACTGGTCGAGCTGACTGACTGCAACTGCAACTGACTTCAACTGCCGGTGCACCTCCTCCTCCTCCCCCCCTCTTCTTTCTGACTGACTGGCAGGCAGGCAGGCAGGCAGGCAGCGAAAAATACTTACTCAGCCACTCGCTCACTCACTCACTCACTCGCTCAGTCAGTCAGTCAGTTGGTTGGTTTGGCAGTTGTGCGTGGAGTGCTGCTGCGCCAGTCGGGCTAAGCTGACTGGGAACGAGCGAACGAACGAACTAAAAGAGAGAAAGAACACAGACGGCGCACAGAAGACACACAGCACACACACAGCACACAGCACACTGCGCTCTGTTTGTGGCGGCAGTGTTTGTGCCCTCGCCGTCGCCGTCGCCGCCGCCGTTGTGACATTGTCAGGCACCATACGGCACCAAATGCTGCAACAGCAGCAGCAGCAGCAGTGGACACCGGATGCTCGCCTTGCCTTGCCTTGCCTTGCCCTCACTCACTCACTCACTCCAAGTTGCCATCTGTTTGAAACCGCTCATTCACCAGGCGGCTAAAAACTTGTGCTAAACTACTAGACCTGACGCTGCTGACACGCTGCTAGTTGAAAGATCAACGGATGAACGTACTTTTTTCCCCTTTCTATCAAGCTGAACTTGCTCCATCATCAACAGTTCAGCTCAAGTCAAAGACAAAGGCAAAGACGGCTGCTGCAGCACCGAGGAAAAGGTGTTAATTGTGTGTTCTCTCTCTCTCTCTCTCACTTCTTTCTCTCATTCCCGCCACTTTCATCTTTGATTTTGTCTTGTCATTATCATCTTCTCATTCACTGTAAACAAGCCATCACCACCACCACCGCCACCGCCAATTGCACCGATCGGCAATCACCACACACACTACATTTCCAATTGGCCGTGGCAAATTAGCGCAGCCAACAGCAGCCGCCAACTACGCGCCAATTAGTGCCGACTGATTTAATTTGGTGCACTAAAGTTTCTTCTTCTGCTGCTGCTGCACTGCAATCCTTTTCAACTCTCTTTCTCTTTCATCTCATCAACAGACAAATACGAATTTCAGTCTTGTGCTTCTCTCTAGTCCTGGGCATCCTGTGCGCCTCTGGCAGACAACAACAACAACTGCAGCGCCTTCTCATCATTATCATCATCATCGTCATCATCCTCGTCACTGACACTGACACTGACCAGTTGTCAATCAGCTGTCACCACACAGGGTGAGAGTTTGGCGGCGCTCAACACACAATGGTAACCTTCGGAAGATCTAGATTTGCATTTTTGCTATTTTGTTTCTTTTTGCACTTTTTGCACTTTTTGCCGCTTGCCTGCCTGCCCAAACATTCTTTACCCTTTTTGGCCAGTGTTTGCAGTGTTTGAAGTAGTCCTTTTCTTTCAGTTTTAAGCTTTGATACCTCTGCAGTTTTAAAGAGCTACCACCGATACAACCACTACTAGCAGCTCCGCTTTTATCCGTTTTAATCTTTTATCTGCTGTTTTTTGTTTTGCTGCTGCAACGTAAGCTTAAGCTTAGGCTTCTTCCTTTTCTTCTTCGTCTTCTTCTTCCTCTTCGTTTTTGTTTAATCGCCGCGCTTTTACCATCTCTCTTCTCTCTCTCTCTCTCTCTCTCTCTCTCTCTCTCTCTCTTAACCACGACCGATCATAATCTGCCGCATCAGTTTTCGTTGCTTCTAAGCTTACAAGAAGAAGAAGAAAAGGAAGAAAAAAGGAGCGCCTGGTTAGTATACAACAAATGGTGGTGAAGTAGCCAGCTCAGTCAGTTCAAGTCGGTTTGGCTTCCAATGACTGCTCTGCAGTCAGTAGCACACTGCAAAGCTGCTTAGAAGAAGAAGAACGGATCAAAACGGCCATCTCTGATCGTGATGGTAGTGATGGTGGTGGTAAATCATGATCATCGCCGGCACTCTTAACATTTTCCCACTAGCCGTACTCTTCTTCTTTTGCTCTTCAATTCAATTCAATTCAGCACAGACACCCGACACCAGACACAGTCGATGGTCATACGCAGCCAGACTAGACCGTCTGTTTTCTGTTTGTTGGAGAAAAACTCAAAATTTGAACTATTTTTGGGTTAAGTTTCTTCGGCAAAGTTCAGTCCTTGAGCTGCCAGACCACAGTGCGGTTAACCAGTCAGTCAGTCTTTTCAGTGTTCTTTGCCAGTCAATTGCAGTTCCCTCTCCCACTCAACACTTTAGCCAACACTTTGAGCACTTATTACCAGCAGCAGACAGACAAACACTGATGAGGCAGTTAATGGGAGGCAATAGAGTTCTCTCACAGACACATTCATTCAATCGATTATGATTGCCAATTATTTATTGCTTATTGCCAGCCAGTTAGGCCGCCAGCATTTATTGCCTGCTTCCCGAAGAGGCTTAGAACTTAGCTTTGCAATAAAATATCATCACCAGGCAGTTGAAGTTGAAGCTGCTGTAGCTGAGCTGCTGTAGTAATAAACTATAACTTTACACACATTAATAAGTTTGCACACAAACTCAAGGTTATTGTCAGAGAGAGAGAGAGAGAGAGAGAGAGAGAGAGAGAGAGAGAGAGAGAGAG
>JAALOO010002374.1_pt1 | contig 10445 bp, 10 predicted proteins | sample 7257641 | NCBI WGS metagenome assembly JAALOO01 (sample SAMN14085613, study PRJNA598686) | mite metagenome | biome: ENVO:01001000; feature: ENVO:01001002; material: ENVO:01001226; isolation source: single female mite from University of Michigan culture on fish food culture... ... | reverse complement strand
TTGCCCAGACGGGCGACTGCCTTGCTGCGTCTTTCTGCGTCGGTCATGTTCGGATGGTGTTCGGATGGTGTTCAGATGCTCAGATTTGGGTAAGAGTTCGAATTACGTTGCCACCAATAACACACGTGGTGCACGTGCTTAGCTAGGTGGGATGGGAGTGATGTTTATTTACAAATGCCCGTGCCGTTCTCTCGCCGCGGCACCCGTTCACAGATGATGTTACATACAGTCACAGCGGTACTATGTACCGCTACTTTAAGCAAATTAGGTTTGGCTGACAGTTGTGTTAAAAAACAAAAATAAAATATTAAAAAAACTTTTAAAAATTAAAATAGAACAAAAATCATAAAAATGTTAACAAAATATGTAAAAAATACAAAAATGGAAAATTGAAAATCAGCAGCGAAAAATGGAAAGTGTATGAACAAAATTTTAACACAAAGTAAGCTAAAGTTTTACATAAACAATATTTTTCAACATTTTTTTTAAATTTTTAACATGAATGCAAAATAATTGATTGCATTTTCTTGTTTGTTTTGCGAAGTAATATCAAATCAAAACCATTTCTCATCTTTATCTGATAGTGATTTTGAATGTGCACACAAAAATTCCGCCTCACCAGATTTGCCTGATCAACTGATGATCATTGGTGACCAAAAAAGCAAGGAGATCTCCACGGCATTTTCACACCCCTCTTTTCACACAGCAAGCTTACTTCTACAGAGGACTAGAATTTCTATTTTCCCCTCTTTCCTTTTTGACAGCATTGACATTCGCCCTTCAGTGCGCCCAGCATCTCATTAAATGGGGCACTCAGCCGAATGCAGAAAAAGCCCAGCAAAGGAGCTGAATCGTCAAGTGCAAATGTAAATCGACTTTTGAATTTATTTAAATCGATTTGCGGCCAATCATTTTTGCCCCTTTTTCTTTTTTCTCTTTCTTTTTTCTTCTATTCACCCGGTCGGCCCATTTTTGCGGCTTCCCAAACTCTACTCAGCAGCAACAACAGCAAGTGCACCATCAGATGACTGCAGTTCGTTTCATCAGTTGGTTTTAGCTAACTCACTGGTTTTGTCAACTATGATCGATCATCGGGCACCAGAAAAAAGGAGGCGATAGTGACACTTTCCTCTTCTACCCATTGCCAGCTTCAAATGATCATTCTTCACTGGTTGCAGAATCGGACTGTTTTAGCACATTTTTTTGCTCTAACTCTCTTTTTTTTACAAATATCAACACTGAGAAATCAGTCATTTTGTTGTCACTTGCATACTGTCAATTGCTCAACGTTGAGTTTTAATTTATTTTATTTTGAGCATGAAAAAGTGTTTGTAATGGTAAAATAACAGAAAAATAATCTACCCGACAAACTAACGGTAAGTTTTCTGAACTTGAAAGCACCGAAAGCTTATCAACTGACCTCAGAATGTGCAACAGCAAAACTAAACCTAAAGAACAAGTCTCTTTGTTTGATGGTGTACTTTACGAACATATTCGCGCAGTATATCAAATCTTTGTCACTGTTCGGCACAGCCAAAGGTTCCATTGTTTGAGAGGCAGCAGCAGCAGCAGCAGTGATGGTGGCATTGCAAAGCTCATTCGTTCTTGGTGTGCCATTTTGATTGACATTTGGCAAGCCATGTATGTGGGGACAGGCACAGAGCCAGGGAAGGAGACAGGCAAGTGCGTGGTGATTTAATCAATAAGTGATTAGGACAAGACCACTGGCAGCAGGCAGCAGGCTGACACTGACAACATGGCCCACCACCACCACCAACTTAGCATCAGCTTTACCAGCAATTTCAGTGACCCTCTGGCTGCCTAGCTGTTGTGGTCAACTGGGCACTGGCAGGCGATGTAGGCAAACAGATTTACAATTAATTAAAAGCAGATTAGTTTTGCCAGTTTTTTTGGAAAAAGCTGGATCCAAAGAGAAAGAGAGAGAGAGAGAGAGAGAGAATGGACTTGAGCTGGCACGAGGCTCCACTTGGCACTGCTGGCTGTGCACAACAGCTCAGTAACAGTTTGTTTGTTTGACAACCGAAAATGAGAAACTAGTGAGAAAAGTGAGAGGATGCTCCACAATGTGAACTCAATCACACCACTACTGTCTGTTTTAAGTGGTGGACCAAAAAGAAAATTTTATTTCACCATTCAAGCAACTTGTACTTGTAGAGGGGAAAAATCAAAAACTAAATTAATTTTATATGTTACTACAAATTTGTCAGTATAAAGAAGAGGATGGATTTTTTTCAATAACGCAAAATTGCAAAAACATTAATCAAAATTTTTCAAATTGAAAAAATGATGCTCTAATCTTTAAATCTATTTTCGTTTTTTATTTTTCTCAACTATAGATTATCTGTGTGTACTGTGCCAAAAGACAAATTGTTAGCTTTTTAGCTTGGCATGTTTGATGATCAATTGCGCTAAAAACTTACGATTCAACTAAAAAGTTTTTTCAAATGAAAAAACAAACTCTTTTTGATATGCACTTTAATTTGGACAGTAGTAATCCTAATGTCTCCAATTGCTAATCCCAATCATCTAATTTGTTTGACATTGCCATTGCTTAAACTTAAAGTTTAGCTTTGTCATGTAATTACATTGTCCTCGTGTGTCACAGACTAATCGATTCAGACTGTTCACTTTTCTCTACTACAGCCAGCATTTTCAATTGCTTAACTACTATTACTAATCCGTAATGTTCAATCAATTTACAACTTTTCAAACAAAAGCAAATCACTCACACTTGCGCTAATGCTTCAGTTTGTTAGCGAACAGAAAAGATTTTTAATTGTCATCTAATCATTTTCCGTTCACTTTCTCTATCCATTTATTCTTTCCACATATATCTGATTGCTATCTAAACCGTATGGATTACCGGACAAATTAATTTGGTTACGTTTGCAAATGCCCAAATTTTTTTAGTGTCCTGCCAGTATTTTTAACCAGTTTGCAAAGACATTGGACAAATGAAGCAGACAAAAAAAATAAAGGCAAAAAATTCAATTACCAGTTGACAAACAGAGAAAGATCGGACAATCAATTACTATTAGGCAAGAACTGCAAAGAAAAACAACTACGCTAACTTTGGTGATGGTGATAGTGGTCTTAGAAATAAAAGTAACAGCATAGAAACGGGTCGCAAATTTCAATGGCAAATAAAAAAAAGAAAAAGTGTTTCAATTGGTGAAAATGCTGAAATCAATTAACCAAAACTGCCAGTATGCAGTTCAATTAGTAGCCCACAGCTTTAATACTAAATGTGTAGCATTTCAAGTGTGTTTGTTTTTGATTTTCTTAGCAGCCATTAGACATCAGGATAAGAACACAAAAACGAATAAAAAACTGAAAGTGAACCCTTGTAGACGCTTTAAAATGGACAGCAGCTGATGCGAGTGCTGTTGCAGCAGTTAGTGAGACACGAAATTTGCTGAGCTCAACAGATTTACTAAAACAACTGCAAAAGACAACGTCTGCGACACTAAATGACTGCCCAGTGCACACTAATTCTGTTTGTTTTTCCTTTTTGACTGAATGCTCAAAAAACAAGAGTTTATTTTGTTTAGTGAGCGCTACTACAGCAGTTTGTTGCATTTTTAAGTTTATTTGATGTGGTTTTAAGTGCGTTTGGATATATAAAAAAATGGAAATCAGTGCAGTTAACATGAATGAAGCCATGCAAAGCTAGGCACACTGGGTGTCTATTTACAACTTTTGCTGGTTGGGTACTACTAATGATGTCAAGGTAGTCTGAGTGTGAGTGTGTGTGTGTTTGTGGCAGTGACCATGATCTCACTCACATCAACTCACACGTGTTCACCAAGCCGGTCAAGCGAATGACAAGCAACAAAGTTTGAGAATGCAAAAACATGAAAAAGAAAGAGAGAGACGGAAAAAAAGAGGGAAAAAAGAGAAATGAAGAGTGAAACTAAAACCGAATCGGCCACACGCAAACGAGGAAAAAAGAACAAGGAAAGGGCAAAAGCTGACTACCCAAAAACGGAAAGAAGTAGTAGTGTAACCAAACAGCTCACAGGAAAAAGGCGAGATCGGCTCATTTACTTTGCCAAACACTGAATGCCGTACTCTACTCATTCAGTTCTGCTTTGGCTGGGTCTGTTTACGCAGATTAGGCGCACTCTCACTCTGTTGTGGTAGTGTTTGCAGTAGTAATTCTTGGGCACTGTGGTGTTTGTAGTAATTAATTAAGTGGCAGTGTGTGTGTGTGTGTGTGTGTGTGTTTGGTGGCCAGATGGTCGGGCAAGTCGTGGTAGTGCATGTGTTGGGCAGCAGTAGTAGTCGGTAAAATAAAACAACCACTGTGACTGTCTTTCTGTTGCTGCCTTTGTCGCCTTTGCCATCAGCATGCATTACCTTGCTGTTGAAGCATTCATCATCGTCATCACCGGCGGCAAGAAACACAGCCACTACCAGAAAACAGTAAGGCACCAACAACACCATATTTTAGCTGGCGGCACTTACTTTTCTTTTCGCACTGGCTTTTTTTTCAGGGCCATTCTTAGCTGAGCTTTAGTGCGCTCTTGCAATTGATGCTGCCTGCTGCTGTTGCTGCTGCAGCTGGGTAAAAAGTAATGAATAGGGGTGCACAGATTTTTTTCTATTTTTCTTTTCTCTCAGGCTGCCACGAGAGCATTTGAAACAACAACCGATACGAGAGACACGAGGGTTTGAGTGACAGGCAATGAAGGAAGAAGAAGAAGAGAGAGAGTAAGCAGACTGGCTGAGATTGATGCTGGTGGTCAGCACGTCAACATTTGAAGTATTCAATTACCGAGTGCCACTCACTCGCCGGCTCAAAGTCACCGACACCAGCAGACTGAACAGGACTAAGAGGAGAGAAAGAACAGTCGATGGCAGAGAACAGAGGAAAACGTGGTAGAAAGAGAGAGAGAGAAGAAGAGAATGATGCGAAATCAGAAAGAAAGAGAAGGCTGCTAAAAAACCGAAATTTTGCACAGGAAAAACAGAGAAAACGAGCTGGGTGGCAGAAAAGTTGGAAGAAAAGTAACTTGGAAGCACTAAAGAATGAGAGGAGGAAAAGAATAGTTTCCAATTTTTGTCTTGAATGTTTGAACTTGCTTCAACATCAGAACTTTCTCTCTTGTTTTTTGATCGTTTGCGAGCAATAAATGTATAAAAATTATAAAATGAAAAAAATAGAAGCAAGTAAATGGAAACTTTTTTTCTGTCTGCTGCAGCCGTACTTTTTTTATTCAGTCAGTTTAACGAAGTAAGTAAAAAACTGTTGTCAAACAAACGCTCATTTTTGAGTTGGAAAAAGAGGGAGAAAAGGAGAGGGAAAACAGTCATTGGCATCAAGCAACAAGTTTGCCAGCAACACACACAACTGCTATCAGCAGACATGATCTACTAATTTGTATCAACTGTCAGCTAATTTTTCAATATACGTACACATGAGAAGAGGAAAAAGAGAGAAAAGAGTAAAGAGAAAAGAACAGGCAAAACGAGAATAAAAAACTGTCGCAAAGTGTGGCACAGACAGTTCAGCTTTTTCAGCTTTCTCTTCTTTTCATTTTCCTCCTCTTTTAGACTCATTTACCCGCGCCAGAGTGTGTGTGTGTATATGTAAGGATGAACGGATGATGACTAATAAAAACAGGCAAACGATCACAGTATCTGATAGCGCACACATTCGCAAACTGTCTAGTGCAGACAGGAGTTGGTTGGCTGCAAAACCAAAGTGTCAATAGTGTTCGTTGGAGGTCTGTGGCTGTGGTTGTTGTTTTCCTGAAGAGGGGACACTAAGAATATGCTAACTCGTCGTTTGACTTTCCTCCTCATCCTCTTTTTGTTGCAAAAGCTGCTAGAGAAGTTGACGAGACAGGAAAAGACGAAGAAGAAGAAAAAGAAGGAACATTTGGCTGCCCAGTTGCTGTTGTCTGATGACGGAGGTTAAGTGAGTGAGAAGAAGCAAGGGAAAGAGAAAGACTTTCTTTTCAACGACCTCTAATTATCTCATCGTTTGTCATCAAAGATTGCTACTTTGTCTGCAGTGACTGCAGTGCCTGAAGTGTGCAGAAAAGCCTGTGTGTGTGTATGCTATCGCTGAGGAAGATGAGGATGAGTTTTGTTGCCAGTTTGTGATGGCCACCACTCTCTCTTTCTTTCACAGTGTGGGCTCATTTTCAAATTGAAGGTCACTTTGGTTTGTAGAAAAAATAAAAAGGGAAAAAGGAGCAAGGGTATGACTTGCCTTGGCACACTCAACTGACTGTGACTGTCAAAAGAGGAGGGGGACTGAAAAACTGCTTTCACTGGTTTCACTTCTCCTGAGTGATGTAAACTGGGACGACCAGCAAAAATGTTAACGAAATTTGCATATACATTTTTGAATTCTTTAATTGTCGATGAGCTTTTCGAGCATCATTGTAACTGTCTGCTAGTTAGCTTGTCAGTGTGCCTGTTTGCATTCAGTCAGGCGACTGCACCCTGTCTCCTTGTTCAGCACTAGCACTAGTGAACAGTGATCACTTTTGTTGAACCTCCTCCTCTTCCTACTTTGCTCCTGAGCTGTCCATCAGCACAACTCCCAAACGAACAAACCAAGCAAGCAACCAACCAAGCATTACCACTTGGTCAGCCGAGTTCAATCGACCGTAATCTTTCAGTGCCCAAACCCCTTAACGTACTTCTTTTCCTGTACAGTAACAGCAGTAGTACTCCTGACCACTTCAGCCTGTCTGCCTTCTCAACGACAACTGTCCACGAGCTGTTTACGTTGCCACTCAGCAACAAATGGTGCATGAAAGGGACAACACACATAAAACAGCTCTAAAAACAGTGGACGGTGGTGAAGTGTGGTCACCACCGCCGCCGCCACACTTGGTGGTCAGTTGAAGTGGTCAGCTGAGATGAGAACAGAAAAAAAGAGAAAGCCAATAATCAACAAAGTGTAGCGATAGAGAGCTGATTTGAAGAGTTGCTAGCTTTGTCGCGCAAGTACGTGCTTTTGATGCTTGGATGATGCGGTCAAAGGTCAGAGAGATTTGCGCACGAGTAGCTCTATTGCTCCTTTTAGGCAGAGTTTGATTTCTCCAGGGTGATTATTGTTGCCATATGTGAGCCCTTCTACTACTACTACTACTACTACTGTTGCTTTTGCTGTTTCTGTTTTTGCTGAGTGTCACTGCTTGACCATCTGAACAACTGAAAGAGTGGTGACTCAGCAGAAGAAGAGAATTGGTGGAAAAGCTGCTAATTTTACAATTAAGCGTTTTGACGGGAAAAAAGGAAAAACGTTGAGATTTTAGGGCAACTGAGCGAAAACTGAACACTGAGCGTGCACACTGATCGGAACAAATTGAAACAAGGCACTGAAAAAGTGGGCAAAGTTTAAATTGCATTGTGTGTGTGTGACCACAGATTTGGCACAAATTTCACCCGGTCAGCTGAACGGAGAAGCGATGATGATGGAGAAGAAACAAAAGGAGACAAAAACGGTGAGCAAAGTGAGGGTGGTAATGGTAATGATACCAAAGCACGTACATTTTTTTTCACTGACACACTCACTCACTTATTTAGAGTGACGAATCGAGTGAGTCGACGAGCAACATGATGATGAAGAGGAGAAGGAGAAAGAGGGGAAAGAGAAGAAGCCTACCAGTTGACCGGATTCATGGTTAGTTAGCGTGGCCAAACATGTCACAATGCTAAGAGTTCAAAAAGGAGAAAGAAAGAGAGAGAGAGAGAGGGACAGAGGTCACGCGTGCACGACACGTCCACTGCTTCGCTGACACTGACTGTAGTTGCTGTAGTAGTAGTAGTCTGTGGGTGGCAGTCGCAGTGACAGCAACAGCAGCAGTGAAGTTTGCTTGGTGGTGGTCAACGGCGCCAGACGTGTGACACACACTCGCTCACCACCACCAGCGATGCACACAACCAGTCACAGCAGACTAGTCGTCTTCCCCATTCACTGTTCAGTGTGTTCAGTGCTCACCAGCGCTCAGAGGAAATCGGACTGCCAACTTGGACATGGTTCCTGGTTTTTTGAGCGCGCACACACACACACACACACGAGCAGCACAAGAGTCAAGAGACCACCGACAACGGACCTGAAACTGATCCGGAGAGGCGCACTGCTCGTAATGACCGATAAGAAGCAGATTTGTCACAGATGTGTTCTTTCTTTTTCTCTCTTTCTTTTTTGCAGATGATCTTCATCATTTGCCTCCTTCTCCCTGTCAAGCTTCACACTTTGCGCCTCTTCTTTGTCAAGTTTTTCCGCCACCTCCTCACTGGTGCTGGTGATAAGAACACCAGCAGCAGCATCAACTGTTCATATCTTCCGCCCTATTATATCACTTTTGCTTGTAAACACTTTTTCATCACTGTTGCTGCCACCACCACCACCACTAATCTAATCCCCCCTTGTTCCGTTTCTTGTTGTTGTTTTTTATGTTTGCGTGAGTGTGAGTGTGCCTGCTACTGCACATCAACAGTCGGCAGGCAATTTTTTTCTTTTTTTTGTTAGATGTGCCTGAAAAAAGGTCAAAGTCAATCACGTGAACAATTAGAGCAGTTGTTCTTTTTTACCATTGAGCAAAAGACGGGTAATAGTAAGGGTGATAGCTGTTTTTGGTGATACAAGTGCTGCAAGCTCATGCTTGATTTGTTGCGCAATAGACTGCGAAACAGCGGGGGTCGTCCAGCAGCTGCACCAACACACAACCTTCTCTCTTTTACTTTCCTCTAAATCTGCTCAATTGGCTGACCGATCACTGAATGTTGTCAGATTACAGCACAATAGAAAGTGGAAGAAGAGGAGGAGGAGGAAGTAACAAGCTGTGTTATCAGCCATGTGGATGATGAGTCAGCTAGGCACGTACTGCTCTCTCACTAGGTTTGGGACAAGGAGAGAGGATAATTGCCAGGAGCTCTGGCGTTGATGCATGCCAAATGAGCAGCACGTACAAAGTGCACAGCACAAAATGAGTGGCAGGGAAAGGAAAAGGGGACCACTGTGATGGATGGGTCCCAGTTGGGACCAGAGAGAGAGAGAGAGAGAGAGAGAGAGAGAGAGAGGACCCTCTCAGGCAAGGTTTCTCTCCTGTGTTCAATCACTAGGAGTTGAAATACACCCCATTAATATATTGGGGCCATTTGACGACGACGACGACGGCTCGAATTCGACAACTAGCGACGACCAGGCAGTGAAGATTAGCTATCAGCCTTTAATGACACTGACTCAGTGACTGTGTGTGTGTGTGTGTGTGTGTGTGTACATTGTCTGTGTGGCCGAGCCATCATCAATATGTAAGGAGGGCTAGTGTGATGTGCTAGGGGCGCGAGCACTACTACTACTACTACCACTAAACACGAGTAGTGCTGCGTGTGCAGCTAAACTGATAAAAAGGATGAATGAATAACGATTGGGGGGGTGAATGGAGACATAGATTGGAGGGTAGTGGCAGGGGGTGATTCGATTGCTCAGGCAGAGAGAAGGCAAGTGACTGAGACTACCAGCAAAGGAGCATGGACAATTGCCTGGATATTAGCTTGCTGTGCGCCTGGTGATTGAGATTTATGGCTACTAGAAGTAATTAACAGTGACTGCTGGTAGTAGTGATGATGGTATTGGTCAGCTATTGCCAGAGAGGGAGAGGGAAACTGTGTAAGGGAGTGTAAAATGAGCTGCTGGACTGCTGCTGGCTTTGCCTAGGCGACCAAACGCAAAATTGGCGTCCGACTGGCAGAGAGGAACTGGCAGTGCACCGATCGATCCTACGCTGATCATCCTCTTCTTCCTCACCGAAGGAACATATAAACAGCCACCGCCTCTAATGGTGGACAGTTTTCTGGGTCATTTTGTGCACTGCATGCGCCAGCCAACGAACGTTTAGGGTGCAAACTGCACAAACTGACACTGGTGCGGTGCGATACTGATGATGATGATGGTACTGTTGATCGGGCAATGGTGAAAACCAACAATTGTCGTAGTAGTAGTAGTAGTCTAGGCTCCTCATTCTATCCACTAAGCGGCCACTGACCGGGAAAAATAACTACTGGCAAAGGGAATCAGGGAACAATGAGACAAGAATGCTGGTGCGGGGAAATGGACGACGACCACGACGACGACAATCGGAATGCAATTGAGCGCTAATGAGTGCCAGTGTTTCTTTGACTGCCGTGTGTGTGTCTGCTGTTGGGTGTCAACTGTGACTCTGTGAAGGAAGGAAAGCAAAAGTGCTGGAGAGTGCAGTTCGAGAGCATTGTCAAAAACTGGAGAGTGTCGCGCGATTGTTCCAAATGGAACGCTGGCTGTGGCGAGAGCGGTACTTGGTAAGCAGACACGCGACAACGGGGAAAAGAGCGAGAGAGAAAAGGGAGAAAAGTGGGCGCAAATGAAAGTGAAAGTGAGAGAGAGAGAGAGAGAGAGAGAGAGAGAGAGAGAGAGAGAG